>Ga0209542_10002865_pt1 | contig 37948 bp, 38 predicted proteins | sample RifCSPhighO2_01_FD_184028 | JGI IMG/M metagenome (GOLD analysis project Ga0209542, IMG submission 184028) | Soil microbial communities from Rifle, Colorado - Rifle CSP2_plank highO2_0.1 (SPAdes) (version 2) | ecosystem: Environmental > Terrestrial > Deep subsurface > Rock core/Sediment ... | reverse complement strand
TAAACCCCGAAGGAGAACAAGTTCCCTACGGGACAGGCAAATCCCAAAATTCAAGTTTCTAAAATTAGAAATTTAATCATTGGACATTTATTAGAAATTAGTAATTAGAAATTAGACATTCCGTACCAAACGCAGTGAGGTACGGCAGCTCCCACTCCTTGTAAGTATACGGTTTCAGTTCTATTTCACTCCCCTCATCGGGGTTCTTTTCACCTTTCCCTCACGGTACTGGTTCACTATCGATCATAAAGAATATTTAGCCTTGGGAGAGTAGTTCTCCCGAATTCACACGGGGCTTTCGTTCCCCGCGCTACTTAGGAACAGATACGCGCAACGTTTGATGATTTTCATCTACGGGGCTATTACCCGCTTTGGCTCTCCTTTCCATGAGAATTCGATTAACTAACAAACGCTACTCCAATCTTGCGATCGGCATATCCGCCCTGTAACCCTCAAACGCCTCGTAATAAATTACTGCGCGATTAAGTTTGGGCTCAGTCCTCTACTTCACAAATTGCATCAAATTTGGAAACGCAATAATGAGACGAGTTCGAGGCGCGACGACGAAAATGTAGTTTGACCCTACATTGAGGAGGAGCAACAAAGAAATCGCTCATTACTGCGTTTCTTTAAGAAGCGGGCGAATTTTTGCCAGCTTCTTTGTTACTCTTCGCTCGCGTATCTTAAGATACGCTTCGCTTATCGCGTCGCGAATCTGTCTAAAAATTCGCTCCGCCAAATTGATGGAATTTGTGAAGTAGAGGACATATCCCTTTTCGCTCGCCGCTACTAAGGGAATGTGCAAAGCGATTTTCCCAACAAGTGACAAAAGTCAAATGTTGAAAAAATAGCTTTGCTATTTTTTTCTTTTCCTCCGGTTACTGAGATGTTTCACTTCACCGGGTACGCTTCTCAACTTGCGTTGAGATTACACGGGTTTGCCGTGTAGAGTTGCCTCATTCGGAAATCCTCGGATCAAAAGCCGCTTGACGCTTCCCCGAGGCTTATCGCAGTCACGCCACGTCCTTCTTCGCTTCTTTATGTCAAGGCATCCACCGTATACTCTTATAGTTCCGCAAAAACTAAAAACAAACGAAAAGACTCACTTACTTCACTTACTTATCTCTGTATTCATTTTTCAATGAACCGGCAACCGGCGATTCCGGCCACCGATCACGCATCCATCTTTGTGGATGAGCGGTCGGCGGAAAGAATTTTGAATTAAAAAAGCGCCTTCTCGGAAAGCGCTTTTGAGCAACACTAAAGCTGACGGGTCAAGCGCTTCCTTTTTTATGAAATATGGTTGTCTTGATAAACATTTTCCGTATTTAACATATTATTCTAAGTCAGTGCGTCTTGTCAATAGACTGTACTCGTCTGTCAACGGGAAATAGAAATGTCATAGTTAACCGCCTGTGTTAGTGTAAGTGATTATTTCAGTTGAAGAATGGCTGGACGGCTCAATTCATTTTGCCATCAGAGAAAAGTATTTAAACAGCAAAGTCATCGCCGAGCGGTCGCAGAAAGCGGAAAAAGCTAACTGGATCATCACGGCCAAAAGGCCCGTTCATATTCCCGCCGCGGATCATCCTTGGAGAAAATTAATCATTAAAAATCAAACGTCGGAATTTTTAAAAACCGTCCAGATATGACATTTCTAAATCCCTGAAAGCATGACATTTCTATTTCCCGTTGACAGACGAGTACAGGGGATTTACAAAAATATTAAAATCATATATTATTTATGGAACCTATTTCAATAATACCTCCAAATCGCGTTCTGAGCGATTTTCTTTCAGCGCGAGGCGCGACAAGGAAGCGGTAGTTTTCCCTACCGCGACGCGGAGCAACGAAGCGATGGAAGAAAATCGCCAGAACCCTTCGGGATGCGGCCAGTCCGCGCCGGATACTGCCTCCGGAGGTCGGGCTTCCGCACCTGACGGCACGATGAAACATCGCCCGCAGACTCCCAGTTATCACTAAAGCTATTTGTCTTTGAAATAAAGTTTTGAGTTAAGTGACACTCCTGTTGTTGGAAACCCGACCTCGCCACATTAGCGTTTCCGAGTTAAATTAAAATCCAATATGGCGAGATCCGACCTCCAACAACGAGAATCATTCAAACTACATTCTTTATCTTAAAAACAAATAGCTCAGTTGGCAGGTCGGATTCAGCAGGCGGAGGTCGGATCTCCAAGTCGTCGCTCCTTGTCCCGGCGCGGACTGGACACGCATCGCGGCTGGAGTTATTATTGAAATAGGTTCTGGGTAATTAAAATATTTTAATTTTATGGCTAAAAAAGATTTACATCCAAAATATTACAGCGACGCCAAGGCGCAATGCGCCTGCGGCAATGAATTCACAACCGGATCCACGCTCAAAGAAATCAAAATTGAAATCTGCGGCAATTGCCACCCCTTCTACACCGGCAAAGAAAAAATCATAGACACTGCTGGCCGCGTGGATAAATTCAAGCGCCGAGTCGCCGCCGCCTCCACTGCCAAAAAGAAAAAATGACCTCACCAATAGCGAAGGATAAATTAGACGCGCTCAAAAAAGAATATGAGGAAATGGAAAAAAAACTCGCCCAGAGTGAAGGAATTTTTGATTTGGAAAAACACAAAGAAATCTCGCAAAAATACGCCGAATTAAAAGAAATCAATGATAAACGCGGTTTATTGGAAAAAATTGAAAAAGAAATCAGTGAAAACGCGGTTTTACTGGAAAATGAAGATAATGATGAATTGAAAACTCTCGCCCAGGAAGAACAAGAGCGCCTGCTTAAACAAAAAACCGCGCTGGAAAAAGAAATCCGGGATTTGGTCTCGCCCGACGAACGGGCCAAATACAAAAATATCATAGTGGAGATACGCGCCGGCGCCGGCGGTGGCGAAGCGGCGCTCTTTGTCGGATCGCTTTTCCGAATGTATTCGCGTTACGCGCAAAAAAGGAGCTGGAGCGAGACGCTGATTGACTCCGCCGACACTTCCTTGGGCGGGTTTAAGGAGATTATTTTTGAACTTTCCGGTAAAGGAGTTTATTCGGATATGTTTTTTGAAAGCGGGGTGCATCGCGTGCAAAGAATCCCCGATACTGAAAAACAGGGGCGGATTCACACCTCTACCGTTTCGGTCGCCGTCCTGCCGGAAGTGGAAGAGAATGAAATAGAAATCAATCCGGCCGACATCAAAATGGAAGCCTACCGCGCGGGCGGGCCGGGCGGACAGAACGTCAACAAAGTTTCCACCGCCGTGCGCCTGATGCACGTCCCGACCGGCCTTGTCGTCTCTTCGCAAGCCGAGCGCTCGCAGGCGCGCAACCGCGTGAAAGCGATGCAGATTTTACAGTCAAAGCTAAAACAAATCCAGGAAGAGAAAAAACAGAAAGAACTGGGCGAAATGAGAAAAGAGCAGGTGGGCACCGGCGACCGTTCGGAAAAAATCAGAACTTATAATTTCCCTCAGGACCGGGTCACCGACCACCGCGTCAAAAAAAGCTGGCACAATATTGAAAGCATAATGGAAGGAGAAATCTCGGAAATGATCGGCGATTTAAAAGAAACGAGCTCCGTGTCATAATTCCTAATTTCTAAGCTCTAATTTCTAATGAAATGCCAAATGATTAAATTTCCAATGACTGATTGTTTTTGATATTGGGTATTGGATATTTGGATTTTTATTAGAAATTAGGAATTAGGATTTAGAAATTTTATGTTTATTTAGATATTGTTCGGAAGTTGATTTTTAGCGGCGCTCACTCCGTTGATGGCATCTATTTGATTCTGATAATAATCGGCCCAATCCATAACCGTGCTGGCGTATCCTTGCGCCACTTTTTTCTTGTAATTCCCTCCGGCCAAGTAACGCGCGGCCGCTTCAAACTCTCCGACGTAAGTTTTTTTGGACGCTCCGTTGGACGATAATTTTATGGCCGATCCGATGAACGCGTCCTCAATGTTCCAGGGCGAGGGCGGGTTATGGCCGGTTAAGCTCGCGATCTGCTTTTCAAAAGCGAGCCAGGTGGAAGGAATAAACTGCGCCGCCCCCATTGCTCCGCCCCAGCCGTACCATGGTTTTTTGGATACGGGCATAGTGTCGGGGTCAATGCCCAGTTTTTCGGTGACCTGCAAGAAAAGCGGACGTTCCGCCGGCTTCATATCAACTTTCCATGACCCCCCGCCGATGTAAGTCCCCAAGCGCGACTCAACCTGGAATATGGCCAGCAAAAAAGCTGGGCGAATCCCCGCTTTCTCGCCCGCGAATTGCGCTTTCTCTATCGCCTCTCCGAGCGACATAGACACGCCCATGCCCTCAAGCGTGAACAATTGCTGTTTGATAAATTGAATGTCTTTTTTTGACTTGGTGAGTTCGGCGGAAAACAGCTTCTCCTGCCCCTTGGTGCGCGCTAGCAAATCCGCCTTTTCTCTGCGCTTCCGGTCAATGGACGCCTGCTGTAAGCCGATCAAGCTTTTCAACTGTATGATATCGGTTTTTTTGTCTTCCAGATCGGTTTTGCGGTCTTCAAGATCCGTCCGAGCTTGGTCAATATTGGCGATAAAAACATTGATCTCATTCTGAATATTTTCCAGGTAACGCACTTGATTGAAAATATCGGAGAGATCGCCGCCTTTCAAAAAAATGCCGACCCAGCCGATCCTGTCGTATTCATTCAATTTTCGCAAAGAAAGATTGAGCAAAACTCTGCGTTCTTTCAGGCCGACTTCTAGGTTGTCTATTTCTTTCTCCACGTCTTTGATGCCTTCTTTTACCTCAAGCAAATCAAGATTGATTTTTTTAATCTGAAGCTGTTGTTTCTCCATCTCTTTGTCCAAAAGACTGATTTCTCTCTTTAACGATTTCTGCTGCTGCGCGGTTTCTTGAATGCTCTTTTCGTATTCTTCAATCTTGTTCTCCACCTCCTTTAACTGATTGCGCAGATCGTTTTTGATATCGCCAGTCGGCGCGCCATTCTGCGCCAAAGCGGGCAAAACGAGAGCGAGGAACAATAATATAAAAAACCCCGCGCGTCGCGAAACGGGTAACGAGATCCGACCTCCGCCTGCTGAGTCACGCTTTATGTTGGAGTTATTTGTCTTTGAGATAACGAGAGAAATTGAATCAGTATCTGGTTGTTGGAGGTCGGATCTCATAACATGACTTTTGGATACATTTAAACTCCCAATATGGCGAGGTTCAACCTCCAAAGAGGTCGGGCTTCCGCCCGCTGATTCCAGATTATCACCAGAGCTATTTGTCTTTGAAATAAAATTTTGAGTTAAGTGATGCTCCCGTTGTTGGAAACCCGACCTCGTCATATTATGCTTCCGAGTTTAATCAAATTCCCAATCTGGCGAGATCCGATGTCCAACAACTATAATCTAACACAACTCCTTTCTTTCTCGCAAAGACAAATAACCATGATGTTAAGCCAAACTCAGCAGGCGGACATCGGATCTCTCAGGCGGAGGTTGAACCTCAGTAAGGGCTTTACTCAGCCGCTTTTTCCGTCTCTTTTTCTTTTTCCTTGGCCGCTTCTCTTTCCTTCTTCTTTTCTTCCGTTTCAACTTTAACGTCTTCCACTTTCGCCACTACTTCTTCTTTCAGCGCTTCCAGCTCTTCCTGGGTGCGCGGCGGAGCGACTTTCGCGATAATTTCTTTCGGGTCGCCGAAAACTTTCACCTTTGAAGAAATCGGCAAGTCGGCAAGCGTGATCGCGTCTTGGAAAGTGACCAGCTTGGAAATATCAACTTTTATTTCGTGGGGCAGATCGGCCGGCAGAGCTTCCACTTCTATTTCATAGATATTCTTTACCAGCACCCCGCCTTCCGATTTTACCGCCGCCGACTCGCCTTCAAACGCCAAATGAATGCCGGTGCGTATTTTCTCGTCCATCCGCACCTCGTAAAGATCGACGTGCGCTACCGAACCTTGCACCGGGTCAAGCGCCGTGTCGTGTATCAGGACATTGCGCGGCGATTTTTCCCCTTCAACTTCCAATTTTAAAACGGAGCTTTCTCCGGCGGTTTTGTAAACTAAGCCGAATTCTTTCGCGTCAAGCGCGAGATTGGCGTTTTTTATCTTGTGCCCGTAAAGAACCGCCGGAATGCCGCCGGATGTTCTAATACGAGAAACGGCGCCTTTCTTGGCGTCTCTCAGCGAAGCTTTTAACGTTGGTGTTGTGTTAGACATACCCAGTAGTAGAAATTCGACAATTGTCTTTGACTGCTTATCGAATTATACGTTAATGATTATATTTACTGACTAATGCCTGAGAGGTCGGGCTTCCGCCCGCTGATTCCCAGTTACCGTAATAGCTATTTGTTTTTACAATAAACATTGGAGTTAAGTAGTATTCCCGTTGTTGGAAACCCGACCTCGCCAGATTGATAGATTCCGAGTTAAACCTGAAATCCAATATCGGGAGATCTGATGTCCAACAACCAAAATCTATATTAACTCTTTCGCTGTCTCAAAGACAAATAGCTCTGGTGATAAATGAAATTCAGCAGGCGGACATCGGATCTCGTCAGTCGAATTTTCACTACTGGACATAATTTTCCAGTGATTTATGGATTTCTAACACATCATCGGCGCTTATCTGCGCGCTGTCTTGAATAAGCGAAAAGTCGCTTTTTTGAGCGTCCGTCAATATGCCGAGTGTCGCGGTAACATTGCTGTCCGTCGAAGAAACGGAAAGCAAAACCGAGCTTGAGCAACGAGCGCATTTCACGCAGTATCGCGTAACGGCGTTTTTCTTGTCAAAAATATGAGCGTTTTTCTCTTTCAATTCTTCACGGCAAACCGGACATAACCCGAAAATAAACGTATTTTTAATCCGCTTGCTTTTTCTGCTCATAGGCGTAATCTTATCACGTTAATTTAAAATAATCAACCCCACACTCAAGCAAGGTGTAAAATATTTACAATACTTGAGTGTGGGGTCAAGCCCCCATATTACCACAAGTTATTGCGAGGCCGGCCTCCTTCCAGCGCGTCTATGATGTTGAGCGCCGCCACTTCGGACATTTTGGCGCGCGTTTCTTCCGTGGCCGACGCCGCGTGCGGAGTTAAAATGATGTTTTCCAGATTGGCCAAACCCGGGGTCAATCGCGGCTCATTTTCAAATACATCCAGCCCGGCGCCTCTAATTACTTTATTTTTCAAAGCATCCACCAGCGCGGCTTCGTCTATTACCGGCCCACGCGAAGTATTCACCAGATACGCCGTCGGTTTCATCATCTTCAGTCTTTCCGCGTTGATTAAATGCTTGGTTGTCGGCAAAAGAGGCACGTGAACTGAAATAAAATCGGCTCTCTTCAGCAGTTCCTCCGGGTCGGCGACAAACTCCGCGCCGTATTCTTTTTCAAAAGCTTCATTGCGCTTGACATCGTAATAAATCACATTCATATCAAACCCTTTCGCGCCATGATGCGCCACCCGGCTGCCAATCCGCCCCAAGCCGAGCACGCCCAGCGTTTTATGGGAAACATCGTTGCCCAGCATCAACATCGGCTTCCAACCGTGATATTTACCGGCACGCGTAAATCTGTCGCCTTCCGTGATGCGTTGAGCGATGGATAAAATCAGCCCGAAAGCGTGTTCCGCCACTGTTTCCGTCAGAACGTCGGGCGTATTGGTAGTAAACACATTATGCTTTTTGGCGTCTTCAAGATTAATATTGTCAAAACCAACCGCGTAGTTAGCCACTACTTTCAACTGCGGACCGGCCGCTTCAAAAACTTCGGCGTCCATTTTGTCGGTCAAAAGAGGTAAAATAGCATCACACCCTTTCACGCTTTCAAGCAATTCCGCGCGCGGAATCATTTCATCGCCCTGATAAACGGAAACCTCATACCCTTTGTCTTGAAGCAATTTAATTCCCGCTTCCGGAATTTGTCTAGTTATAAATACTTTCATTTTAATTATTAAATAATTTAAGCTTTGTATTTTAATTCTTAATTAATTCTTATCTGTAAATTAAATTTGTTTAGCATAATATTGAGTGTGGACTTTCATAAAAAACCGAAACCAAACATATCTTATTATGTGAAATAATAAGATATTCTTTTTCGCTGATCAAACGAAAATGAATCGTGATAAATTTATTTTTTAGAAATCAAACTCCTCCTTCTTTTTCTTTTCAGCTTCCTCTTCTAATCTTTTTTGATAATTAAGTATTTGCTCATTAATATCTCCAATAAACTTAGCATCATCAATTTGTTTCATTATACTAAATCCTGATTCTTCCAACAAATTTTTGATAGTCATATACATTTCATTCCCTTGTTTTTCTGTTTTATTTTCTATAATTTTTCTGGTCGGCGTTAATTTAATGATGTCAAGATTAAATGATGCAATATTTCCATCATTGTCAACATAATTGTAAATTATTGACTCTGGAAGATATTTATATTTTTCTCCTCCCATTTTTTCCGATACATACCATAAAGATCCTTTATTGTTTATTAGCGTATTTAAAAATTCTGGAGGAATTTCTTCTTTTGGCAGTTTAATTTCTTTATGCATTCTGATGTAGGTTCCTAAATCATCCGCCATTCCTTCTTTTTCCAACCTTTCCATCAACTGCGGTATTTCTTCTTTTTTCCCAATGAAAACAGCGGCGCTTCCTTCAAATCCATCTTCATTTATTTCTTTTTTTATTTTTGGGTCAACAAACTCTTTTTCTAAGTTTTCCATAATTTTATTGTAAACTATATGAAATAAAAAATCAATTTTTCCCCGATTTAATCGACCCGCGGAGCGAATTGGCTTTGATATTTTTAATTATTAAATAATGTTATTTTGCTTTCCACCACCTCGCCCATCGCGGACATTGCCGGCGGGAGAAATTTATACGGCGTTGTTTCGTCCGTTTCGGTCAGCGTTTTTTTAAGAGCGCCGTGAAACGCGACGCGCAGTTCCGTGTTAATATTGATCTTGCGGATGCCGTTTTGAATCGCCGATTTTATTTGTTCGTCCGGTATGCCGGAACCGCCATGCAGAACCAAAACCGCTTTGCCTTTCACCAAATCGTAAATCTGCTTCAAACGCGCGATATCCAGCGCCGGCTCATCCAGCGATATGCCATGGCTGTTGCCAATAACAACGGCGAGGCGGTCAATCCCCGTCCTCTCTACAAAGTCCCGTGTCTGATCGGGATCAGTATAATATTCCGGCTTAATCTCCACTTTTTCTTTTATCAGTTTTGACACTCCGGCAATATACCCCAGCTCCCCTTCCACGGAAATCTCCGCGCCAAATTGCTTCGCCATTTCCACCACAGTTTTTGTCTGTTTCACGTTTTCTTCGTACTCCAACTCCGACCCGTCAAAGTGTACGGAATTATACCCCGCTTTCAACGCTTGTTCAATCTTCTCCACAGATTTGGTATGGTCGGCGTTGAGCATTATCGGCAAACCAGTTTCTTCTTCATACGCTTCCAGCAGTTTTACCGCTTGGCGCAATCCGAAAAACTCCCGCTCCCCTTCCGATGCGCCAAAAATCACCGGCGCGCGCATCTTTACGGCCACTTGCATCACCGCTTTCACCTGATCGGCCGTGGACACGTTAAACTGCCCGATGGCATACCCGCCCTGCTCCGCCTTCTGAAAATGTTGTTTGGTGGAAAGATTCATAAACTCATAAATTAATATCCCCAGTATACTAAAAACGCGCCGTGCGCGCAAATTTTTATAAGTTGCCTGCCTTGCTATGATAACGCTTTGGGATAAGGCGATAAAATAATTTTACGATACAGCCAACCGATAAATGCTCCAAAAATAAACCCGCTGATGTGCGCCGACCAAGCGATGCCGGGCACTTCCGCTAAACTCCATAAAATTTGCGCGATTATCCATCCGCCGAGATAAAAATATACCGGAATATCAATAATTTGATTAATAACTAATGTTTTTATTTCAGCCCTCGGGTACAAGATAAAATACGCACCCATAACTCCTGCTATCGCTCCGCTGGCTCCGAAAGCTGGAATATCGAGAAGTTGGTTTGCCGCTATGAATATCAGATCGGAAAATATTCCAGCCAAAAAATAAAAAATCAGAAATCGCGCGCGGCCAAAGGACTCTTCAATGTTGCCGCCGAACATCCACAAAAAGAACATGTTGCCGACCAAATGCCAAAAATCAGCATGCAAAAACATAGAGGTAAAAATAGTAAAATACGCGCCATTGTTGATAAATTTTGTCGGCACCGTTCCAAGTGTATTGAAAAATGATTCCGGATCAATAATATAAACCGACTGATAGACGAATATTAAAACATTTAAAACAATCAAACTGATTGTCGCTATCGGGAAAATGCTTCGCTTCGCCGTATCCTTCAAAGGCAATATAATCTTAGGCAGAAAATACCAAACTCTGGCATTTTGACTGAGAGATCCTCCCAACTCCGCTAGCCGACGAAGTTGCTCTGACTCATTTGTCGTTTCCACTATCGCCCTCCCTAGCTCGCGCATATTTTCATTGCCTTTGCGATGAATCGCTAATGCGTGAATTTCTTTGCCGTCCGCCCAAATCCCCTCGCAAATATCGCAACGGTTTAAGATAATATTTGAATCATAAGCAAAATTAAACACCGGCATCCGATCGCCGCATTTCGGGCAAAGACGAAGCGATTCCGAGGACTCTATTTCTTTCTGAATTTTAATCTGTTTGTTAAGATCAATCTTAGCTTCAGGTATGTCTGAATTTCTCTCCAAAAATTTAGAAATAAATAATTTTAATTCCTCGCCTTCAAACCAAACTCCACCGCAATCGGCGCAAACATCAACGGCCGTTCCGTGATAAACATATTTGTTAAGACGCGCTCCGCAATTTGGACATTTCATATTTTTGAATTCTTAAAATCTTTATACACTGATAAAATCATTGGAACAAACGCCAAAATAAATATTATTATCCCAAAAAAATATACTACGCCGGCGATCGCGTCGGTTTTATCCAAGACTCCGATGGTGTTTAAAAAATAATGCCAGTCGTGGCCCGCGCGGCCGCCATCGGGGTTTCCTAAAAGAGGCAATAATGTTTTTTGCGCGTCGGCGATGTACCAGCCAACATCAATAATGCTTTCTCCAGTCCAAAAAAGCATCACGCCACCGGAAAAAATTTCTTTCCGCCAGATAAAAAAATATGCCGCCAGCATCAGCGGCACGAACACTTGCAGGAACGACCCGCCCAATGTCCGCAAAAAATCTCCGAACAAGGCGAAAAGCGTATGCCCCGCCTCGTGAAAAACTATGTTCACATTTTTGAGATAGTCAACCTGCGCGAATTGATAAAAATCTTGAGCGGATAAAATTTGAGACATGAAATACGAGAGATAAAACAAAACCAGCATTTTAAGTGCAATTTTTATAATTTGCATCTATATTTACTTAGTAGATGTATAAATTACAATGAAGTTTTAAAAACAGCATCTTGAATTTTTGAAACTTGATTTATTTCTGAGCCGTACCTCTTTATAATTGCCAGATTATTATTATTTAAATAAAAATTAAGCATTTGGCTTTGTTCTTTTTTGGATAATTCAACAACCTTTTTATAAAAAACTAGATTCTTGCCGACATTCATCTTTACCAATACCCCACTAACCATACCTATTAATGATTCAGAAATATTAACACCTATGTCATCCGGAAATTCCATATAACCAACGCCATGCAATAGTAGTGATATGTCCATGCTATAAAATGAGTGTTTGATTAAAGGCCTATGACATATGGCGAGATCACTGCACATGTCAAGGTATTTAAAGTATAACGCCACATCTCTGGTGTTATAATATCCTTCGGACACATTCAATCCTAGTTCTGTAATAAGTGACACGCTACGCTTAACCTCTTCCAATTTAGTTAAATATCTTTCTAATTCTACCTCATTCTTATGTAATTCGATCAATTTACTGCTGCTCAATTTTGCGATCGATATACCGACTAATTTAATTATTAAACCATCGTCATCATCACGCAATAATTGGTCGCCTAATAATAATAAATTGTTCAAATCATTTTCGGCCTCGGCAAACTGGCCCGCTAAAATTCGTTCGTCGGCTAATCTAACAATCCCACGGCTAAAATTCCTGAGCTTATTCATCGGGATAATCATATTATCCCGTTCCAATAAAATATCATCTGGTATAAATGCTTCTGAAAAACTTACATGACCGTTATCAGCTATCTGCGATAAGATTTTGAGATCATCCTCTGTCGGCTGTATATAATCCTGAGTACTTTCGTCTGCGCTATCTTTGATTAGCTCTCTATTTGATAGACTGCTTATCAATACGGCCAAATACTGCGCGGAATTCCCGATTTTATCTTTGTTCAAGCTCACAATATTTCTTATATCCGACTTAGGGTATAAATGAAAATATTCTTGGATATCAGCACTCCTATAATTACGGCTGACGCTTACCCAATAAATAGCTATGTTCGCTCCATAAGCGATAACGATTAATGAGACAATGACTAACCCCAATTTTACATATTTTTTTAAAAAGAAAAATGAATAGATGATATACAAAAACATGCAGCTCAACAAACTGCCCAGAAATGCATATACATAAAAAGATGTGTGATAAGAATCCAATAAATCAACCGAACGAAGTCCGTAAAATACAGATATAGCACCGAACATTAACTGAAAAACAGCAATTAACAATATCAGCTTGCCAATATTATTTCTGATTAGTTCGCTGTTTTTCTTGTTAAAAATTTTGATAGTTAAAAGAAATGAAACTGCAACGATTATAACATAAACGACGGCATTAATTAGTAGTATATTAAGTATTCTGACTATCGAATAACTGATTGTGTTCAAGAAAAAGTCATATGACCCAGCAAGTAGGGCGTATATCAACCGATTCAATAAAAGCACTTTTATAATTAAAAATAAAAGTGCTTTTGGCTTATCAGCTATTATTATTTTCGATTCAAGCTCCGGAAAAACAACGGTAAGCGTTTTATTTATATCTTCATCCTTCCACCCGGCGGCAAGCAAGGCGGCGCGGATTTGTTCTTGGCTTTGCCCCGCCGCTTGCGCTTGTTTGATGTAATCAATCAGTTACTGGTTGGGCATAATTATTCCACTGTTAGCTCAAATTTTTCCGGATATTCTAAAACATTTTTTACCGCTTTCAGAAAGATAGCGAAGTCATCTAAGTTATGATTGATGATTTGATACATTTCCTCAGGCGTTATCTCCGCGTAAAAATGAGTAAGCCGGTTGCGATAGCCGGCCATCTTAGTCAACGCGAGAGCGGCAAATTCATTATCAACAACGTTGAATTCTCCCAATTTCTTCGCGATATCTTTGTATTCGGTCGCTCTGCCGCCGGGCAAACGCGACAAAATATGCTCCCCGATATGAAACATGCCTTCCAACGCTTGGCGAAGATAGAATTGCGAGAGAGCAAAATAATCTTCATCAGAAGAACGAAACCCGTCAAATGGAACGGCGCTTAATTTCTTTAACTTCTCAACATCACGCATAATACCGTCCATACGCGGCACAATTGATTGTCTTTTTAACGGCTCACTCATACTTTAGCCAATACTTGTTCGTTAAAATATTCTAAAAGCGGTTTGAAATCAAAATAAAGCATGGCCGCGCGATGCTCAAAATCAGTCCTGATGTCGCGCGAAATTTCGCACAGAATCTTGCCATGCCGGATGACATCAAACTGCAATTCAAGCGGCGCTCTTTCTAAAAAAACAATGTCAATATTTTTAAAACCGCTCGCATCAAAGGTGTCGGAAAAAATATCGTATAATTTATTATACAATTCATTAGTATTGGCGCGCGCGATAGCTGGGTCGCGAAAAAGCACGGCCACGTCAAAATCCGACAATTTGCCGGCCATTCCTTCCGCGCGCGAACCGAAAAGATAAACAGCCGCCACCCCTAATTTCTCTAATTCTTGTTTTGGCAAAATAACATCACGCATACCGCAATAATACCACAAAGAAGATAAATTTACAAACAACAACAAGATGGAGAATCACAACGATTATTAGTTGGATGTAAAGTTCCACCATATTTAGTCAACCGTTTGACGATCGTCAAACGGTTGACTAAATACTGTTTAAGAAAACGGGAATGGCGCAGAAATGGTGTCAGAGATGCACTTTAACTATACACGCTAAAGATCGTTTCCAGCGTAGGACATATCATAGCTTTTGTTGCAAAGAGGAAAATCGGGGACGATATTGTTTAAAGTCGCGCGCGGAAGCGTCGGCCAATTGAGGAAAGAAGCGTCGCGCACCTTCACGCGGCGAAGAGTATTATTTTGTCCGGCCACAACATAGTACGCGATCTCCCCGCGCCATCCTTCAACAATTCCTAAAGCCGAAGCGCCTTCTTCAAATTTAACCGGTTGGCTTGAGAATATCGATTCTCCTTTGGGCATTTGCATCAACGCTTCTTTTATTATCCCGACGGATTGGCGCGCTTCTTCTATCCGCACCATAAAGCGGGCAAAGACATCGCCCGTCTCAAAAACTGGAACTTTGAAATTGATACCGGCCCAAAACTCATTCGGGAAATCAGAGCGAGCGTCGCGCTTAAGACCGGAGGCGCGCGCCACATACCCGACTGTGTTGTAATCAAGCGCGGTTTTGGTTTTTAACCGGCCGGCGGTTTCCAGGCGATCCAAAAGCGACGATGATTCAAGTAAAACTTCAGCAAACTCTTCAAAATCCCGTTCAAACGCGTCCAAAAAGCTCGCGAGCCACAGCAAATTTTCTTCCAATGTATCTTTTTTAAGCCCGCCGATCGCGTTTAAACCGCGCAGTACGCGGCTACCCGACAATCTTTCATTCGCGCGCATTAAAATCTCTTTCAGGCGTCCGCCTTGCGCGCCGGCAAAAGCGAATGAAGCATCAACGCCGATCATGCCAATATCGCCCGCGTGGTTGTAAAGCCGCTCCATTTCCAAAAAAATCACGCGCAAAAGACCGGCCCGGCGGCTTATTTTTATACCAGCCAGATCCTCCGCCGCTTCGCAGAAAGCCAAAGAATGCGAGAAAGAAGAATCGCCAGCTACGCATTCAGCCAGCTTTACCGCTTCATCAAGCGGTTTTTGCTCAAACAGCTTTTCCACGCCCCGATGAGTATAAAATAGACGGATCTTCAGGTGCAAAATCATCTCCCCGACTGCGGTGAAACGAAAATGCCCGGGCTCTATTACGCCCGCGTGGATCGGTCCGACCGGAATCTCAAAAACCCCTTCCTCGCGGGAATACGCCAGAAAAGGAAACTCAACATTGGCCTCTTCAGGTCTTTTATTCCAAGAAAAATCTTTGCGCAAAGGATATTCTCCCTTTGGCCAGTTGTGGTGATGTACCAGTCGCCGCTCTTTACCGTCCTCTTGAGCGGTTAATTCAATATCGGGATGTCCCTCGGGAGTTAATCCGAACATATCCATAATTTCAAGACCAAACAAGCGAGCGCTAAGCAAAACATCGGCAACCGAAGGAAAAACGGGATTAGCCGGATCAACTGAAAGAACCAGCGACACGAAACGATTTTCTTTCGGAAATCCGAAAATATAAGAGATTGTAAAACGATTTTTCGTTTGCCGCTCGTCCTCGCCCGCCATAGTAATCAAACGAAATCCCCCGTCCAGCAAAAAAGATATCACCTCTTTCAAATCTTTTTGCCCGATGGAAAAACTGCTGACGCGACCGCGCGTTCCCAGCGGCACGACGGTTGAAAATTTTGTTTGAATTGTTTGGATGAATGTCATTGAGGTTCGACTTCCGCCCGCTGACTCTAGGCTATTGCCTTTGCTATTTGTCTTTGAGCGGAATATTAAATTTAATTTATTTATTGTTGTTGGAAGTCGAACCTCGCCACGTTAACAACCGTGGAAAAGGTTCGCCCTGCTTATAGCATAATATTCATAATCTGCTCCATCAAATCAGACAGGATTGCCGGTAAAAACACGCCCATCGCCAAAATAAGCAAAATATTGAACGCAATCAAGCCCAAAGCGACTTTACTTGCTTCGCCTTTCTCCGGCTCCGGCGAAAACGGCTCGCCAAAAATCATCCGGTTGGCGTGAATGAAAAATCCGGCGAAAGCGACCACTAAAGCCAAAAGAACAATAATAGAAGCAAAAATATTTCCGCCGGAAAAACCGCCTGACAGTATGAATAATTTGCTAAAAAACGGAGCGAAAGGAGGCAGGCCGACGATTACCGCTATGCCGATTAAAAATAAAATCGCCGAGGTCGGGATGACTTTAATCATGCCCTTTACTTTCCCGATGCTCCCGGTGTGATATTTGAGAATAATATTGCCTGAAATAAAGAACAGCGTTGATTTGGCCAGCGCGTGATTCATAAAATGCCACAAAGACCCCAGAATAGAAAGTGGAGTGCCAAACCCGATGCCCAGCGCTATCAAGCCCATATGCTCAATACTGGAATAAGCTAAAAGTCGTTTATATTTTTTGGCGACAAGTATGATTAAGCTCGCCATAACCACCGAAACAACTCCAAAAATCATAAAAAGAGTGTTGGAAAATTCATGTCCGCCCAAAGCCGCATCCGTGATGATTTTGAAACGTAAAATACTGTACAAAGCGACATTTAAAAGCACGCCGGACAAAAGAGCGGAAATCGGCGACGGGGCGCGGCTGTGCGCGTCGGGTAGCCAGGTATGAAACGGCGCCAAACCGACTTTCGTTCCGTATCCGACAAAAATAAAAATGAACGCGATTTTCAAAAGATCCGGATTAAGGCGCGAAGCGAAAGCGACCAGAGACGACCAGGCCAGAACATCGGACGCGTTCGCCCCGCTTTGCAAGGCCGCGTAGTACGTCAGAATCGTACCCAAGAGCGCGATGCTGATGCCGATCGTGCAAATAATGAGATATTTCCACGCCGCTTCAAGTGTTTTTTGATTATTGTAGAAATTGATCAGAAACGCCGTCGCGAGCGTCGTACCTTCAATCGCGATCCACATCAAAGCGAGATTGTCGGAGAATAAGGCCAAAAGCATGGCGAAAATGAAAAGATGCACGAATGCGTAATATCGCTTTACCTGCTTGTAAAAAATGACGTTAGCTTCAAGCTCTTTATTGAGGTAACCGGACGAGTATATCAGCGACGCCAAACCGATAACGCTCACGATCGCCGCGAGATAGGCCGAAAGCGCGTCGGCCATAAGCCACTTGTCTCGCGATAAAATCATCCCGCCTCCGGCCACCTGACTGATGATAATAAAAGACAAAACAACAATCACGGATTGCGCGGCAATTCCGAAAATTTCAATATTGCGTTTTTGTTTCAGAAACAAAGCGGCGGCGGCGGAAAACAACGGTATGAGTATGGTGAATGAAAGCATATTTTTATTCCCTGTCCCCTCGCAACTCGCTCACGTTGATGTGAGCGAATGTCTGATTAATTCTAAAAAGAAAGATGCCCATAATCAAAAGCGCCACGACCACATCAAAAAAAATTCCCGCCTCAATGAATAGCGGAATGCCGAAAGTGGTCATTGTGATCAAAAGAAAAAGGCTGTTTTCCATTATCAAAAATCCCAGCATTTGCGTCACGGCTTGCGTGCGGGAAATCACCATAAAAAATCCGATCAGGATCATCGCGAAAGCGAACGCCAGAGCCGTTTCGGAGATCGCGGAAACATGATCGGAGATATTCTGAACCAGATAGAAAGAAAACACCACCATCAAGACCGCGGCCAAAAGAGACATGGTGGTATTGATATAAAAATCCACTTCGCGTTTTATTTTGATTTCTTTGATCATCCAGTACAAAGCGGCGGGAACGATTATCACTTTCAGTACGAGAGTGGAAATAAATCCGATGTACAAATGCGGCTCGCCCATTCCGACGGCCACCGCCAGTATTACAAGCGCGAGCAACGCCGAATGCAAAGCAAAAAAATTAATACAGGTGTAAAGCCCGCGCCGACTGATCAGTAATATGACGCTCACCAGCATAAGGCCGGACAGAACATTGATTAAAATAGGCAGTGTCGTCATTTATTTGTTTTAAACTTCAAATTTCACTTGGACGTTTCGCGTCCAAGTGAAATTCTGAAGTTACATAAAAAATCCTGAAATTAAAGCAATAAAAGCCAGCGCGAACGCGATCATTATGAAATCCGGCAAACGGAATAGACGCAATTTGGTGATTGAACTTTCAACCAGCGCGACCATAGACGCCAGTATGCCGATCTTAAACGCAAAAACAACCAGCGCGAACAATACTCCGCCCAAAGACAGCGCGCCGACCAAACCGGCCGGAAAGAAGATATTAGCCAAAAGAACAAAAAAGATCGTTAACTTCAAAGCGCTCGCCCACTCAATCAGCGCCAATTGACGGCCTGAATACTCCAAGATCATCGCTTCGTGAACCATCGTCAGCTCCAAGTGGGTAGCCGGATTATCCACCGGAACGCGTTTATTTTCCGCGAGCGCGACGATAAAAAGAGCTGTAAACGAGAAAATATTGCCGGCCGCAAACAGCGCGCTCGGATTGGCAAAAAAATACTCGATGACATTGGCGATATTCGTGGAACCGGTGCTATAAGCGACGGCAAAAATAGAAAGAATGGCCGCCGGCTCGCTTAAAGAATAAATCATCATTTCGCGGCTTGAACCCATTCCCCCGAAAGCCGACCCGGCGTCCAGCCCGACAAGCGCCATAAAAAATGTCGCGAGAGCGAGAAGGTAAACTATCAAAATAATATCGGCCGAAAACCAAAGCGGCGAGAAGCGGAAAATAACCGGCAAAAACAGCGCACTTGAGGCCGTCGCGCCGAAGATTATCCATGGAGCGATCTGAAAGATAAACGATGAATTGTGCGAAGCGACCGATTCCTTCTGGAATAATTTAATCAAATCAAAATAACTTTGAAACAGCGGCGGCCCTTTTCTGTTTTGCAAGCGCGCTTTCAGCGTGCGGATGAAACCGCGCGCCAGCGGTGCTCCCAAAATAAGAATGCCGGCTTGAAGTAAAATAATAAAAATTGATGATAAAATTTCGTTCATACGAATATTAAAAGTAGCAATACTAATGTCGCCAAAATATAGCCGAGATAAAGATTGATGTTGCCGGTATGAATTTTGCGCGCTCCGGCGCTCGCCGTTTCCACCGCCAAAACAATCGGACGATAAATGTATTTCTCAAAAAGCGGCTCTATTTTTTCTTCATAGCGAATCGTTTTCACCAGATAGCCGGTGCCGTCCAAAGTTTCACGCTCAATATTATGCGTCGGACGATAAATACCGGCAAACATCAGCCGGAAAGGCATCGCTAAGCCGGCCGCGGTGTATTCCATACGCGGTTCAATCGCGCGCCCGCAGGCCCAAGTGGGAGATTTTCGCTTTTTATGCTTGCCCCAAATTAAAATCGTGATAAAATTAACGGCTAAAATAATTCCCCCGAACAGCAGGGCAACGGCAATCGGAGAAATTCCGAACGGAAAAACATAAATCGGGAAGATTGAAAGCGCGCCGGTCGCGGATAAATTAATAATTCCTAGTGATTCAAGAACCGGATTAATGAGAGAAAGCCCGAGAACGGGAAACAACCCGAGAACGAAACAAAAAACCGCCGGTATTGATAGACTAAAAAGCATAAGTCGACTTACTTCTTTGGCTTCAGCCGCTTCGGGACTTCTGGGTAAAGCGAGAAAACTGATGCCAAACGCCCGCACCGAAGCCGCGAGCGCCAACGCGCTTGTTAAAGCGAGCAAGGCAACGGCGATTGATACGATAATTTTTATTCCAATACTCGCTAAAAAAAGATTGTTCAAAAGACTCTGGAAAATAAGCCACTCTGAAACAAAACCGGTCAAGAAAGGCAGGGCCGACATAGCCATCGCCCCGACTAAAAAGAATACGGCCGTGAACGGCATCGCTTTCGCCAACCCTCCCAATTTTTCCATATTCTTCAACCCGGTCGCGCTGTGAATCGCTCCGGCACCCATAAAAAGCAGGCTTTTGAATAGGCTGTGACTCAAAATATGATAAAACGTCGCGCTAAGCGCCAGCCCAACCAAAAGCCAATGACCGCCGGAAACAAAAACCAGCGCCGCCCCGATACCGATAAAAATAATCCCGATATTCTCTATGCTGGAATAGGCCAGAAAACGCTTGATGTCTTTCTCCATAATCGCGTAAAGCGCTCCGGCAACAGCCGACAAACTCCCTAAAATCATTATTGCCGCGCCCCACCACCAAACCGCCTCTCCGCCCATAAAACTGAAAACAAAACGCAAAAGTCCGTAAATGGCGATCTTGATCATAATGCCGGACATCAGCGCCGACACGTGCGAGGGCGCGGCCGGATGTGCTTCGGGCAGCCAAATGTGAAAAGGCACCAGACCAACTTTTACGCCGAATCCGATCAAAGCGGTCGCGAAAACAATGTTTTTGACCAGCTCGGGCAAAAGCGCGCCGGCCGTCCGGAAATCGGAAAACTGGAACGAGCCGGTTTCTTTGAAAAGAAAAAAGAAAGCCGTCATCAGAAAAACCGTCCCCGCCTGAGTCATGATGATATAAAGAAATCCGGCTTTCAGATTTTCGCTCTTTTCGTGCTCGTAAGTAACAAGGAAGTAAGAAAGAATTGACATCAACTCCCAAGCGACCAGAAAAGTGATAGTATTGTCAGCCGCGGCGACCAATATCATTGAGCATAAAAATAAATTATACAAAAATCCCATTAAAGCCGTTCGCGCGGCGGAATATTTACCGTGCGCCAGATACCCTAAAGCGAAAATTGAAACGATCACGCCCGCGGCCGATGTCAGCAAAATAAAAAAAGCGGATAAGCGATCAACGAAAAAGGGAAAAAGCGGCGCGGAGAAAACGGATGAAAAACTTATCTCAAACGGGGCCGATGAGTTCAGCGCCGATAAAGAAAAAATAACCCCCGCCAAAGACGCGGCAATCGCGAAACCGAGACTCGTCATTTGAGCGGCCTTAGGATCGCGCCGAAAAAAGAATCCGGATATCGCGCCGAGAGAAAATAAAACTATGGAAGTGATAAATAAGAATGACATAATTATTAGTAAGAAATATGAGTTTTTATTTACTGTCGCGGAAATCACTTCCCTCGCCAACCATCTTCACAATAATTTCTAATTTCTAAGCTCTAATTTCTAATGAAATGTCCAATGATCAAATTTCCAATGACTGATTATTTTTGATCTTGGGCATTGGGCATTTGAATTTTTATTAGAAATTAGGATTTAGGAATTTTGATTTCATAATTCCTAATTTTATTATTTCTTATTTTCCAAAGCCCTCAAAATACTGGCCAAAATAACTTTGGGCGACGGCGGACAACCCTTAATGTAAACATCGACCGGTATGACATTATTCACTCCGTCCAGGGTCGCGTAACTGCCTTTGAATATTCCTCCGTCAAACGCGCACGATCCGCACGCGATGACTATCTTGGGAGCGGAGGTCGCTTCGTATGTCTTGAGCACCGCGTCTTTCAGAGCGCGCGTCACCGGCCCGGTGACCAAAAGCGCGTCGGCGTGGCGCGGCGAAGCGACGATGGAAACGCCGAACCGCTCCATATCGTAGTAGGGATTGGCCAGTGCATTGATTTCTATTTCACAGGCGCCGCACGAACCGGCGCTTACCTGCCGAATCGCGAGAGAGCGCCCGAAAAGTCTTTTAATCTCTGATTTCAGCTCCCCGCCGATAACTTCAATATCGTCTTCTGAGACGGAATTAATAATCTGCTCCGCTTTAATCGTTACCGTACCCGTATTGATGATTTTGCGATATAAATCAAGCATACCTCTAAGAAAATAAACGATGCCCAGTATGATAGAGCATCGTTATCAAAAAATCAACCCCGCCGCCTATACTTCTTTTGGCTTGAAATCTTTGTTGTCCTTCAAGAGTGAAACCATTTCCTGCTTATCTAAAAGGCCGTTCTGCGGACCGGGCATGCGGATGACATACGCGGAGTTAAACGTCCCCCAGCGCATCGCTTCTTCCACGCTCAAATCATATACGCGAGCGGCAGTAAAAGCGGCGCCGAACGCGTCGCCGGTTCCGGTGCGCTCCACGACCGGCCCGTCAAAAATTTCCAAAAATAAATATTTCGCGCCGTCGTACGCGTATGATCCCTTCGGTCCGTCGGTCAAAACGCAAATTTTGACACCCAGTTCGCGCATCGCGGACATTAGGTCTTTAATATCGGATCCGGCTGGCAAGCCAAGCACGCGCTCATACTCTTCTTTGTTCATAAACAAAATTTCAGAGCTGGAAAAAAGCGGTTTGAGGGCTTCCAATCCCAAATGCATCTGATGCGTCCCCGGGTTAAACGCCAGTTTCACCGACGGATTGTTATGCAAATATTTCAGCACTTGTCCATGCAATAACGGCACGGCCGATTGCGGACCGGCGGATGTCAGATAGAGCCATTTCGTTTCCACATCCATCGGCAAATTATATTTGCGCTCAACATGATACACCAAAATAGTCCGCTCGCCGTTGAATGATATGACGGCGGAAACATTGGTTGAATTTTCTTTGTCTTTCTGAACGCAATCATCGCTGACTCTGTATTTCTTAAGCTGTTCTAAAATCCCTTTGCCAGCGCTGTCTTCTCCGATAACAGTATAAAACGCGGTTTTTAAACCGAGCAGGGACGAACTGATCGCCTGGTTCATCGCGTTGCCGGCGGTAACGCGCAGATATTTGTCCACCGCGAGCTTATCCGCGTAATTGAGAATCAGCTTGCAATCCTCCACATTGACATCGCATTGCACCGACGCGTCGTGTATAAAGAAAAAATGGTCTATAGTGGCATCCCCCACCGAAAGCATATCGTACATATAATTCTTAATTTCTAATATTTAATTTCTAATAAAATCCCAACACCCAATGACCAAATTTAGAAATTAGGTCAATTAGGAATTAGTTATTTGCGGGCAACAGCCCGTCTAACCGCTTCTTTGATGTGAGAAACTCCCATGCCGTAATGCTCTAGCAATTCGTTGGGCTCGCCGGACTGGCCGAACTTGTCGCGCACGCCGACGAATTCAATCGGCGTCGGCTGTTTGCCGGCCAGCACTTCCGCCACCATACTGCCCATACCGCAAGCAATCTGATGCTCCTCTACCGTCACAATCGCGCCGGCGGTTTTCGCGAGTTCAACCACTTTCTCCTCATCCATCGGTTTAACCGTGCCTAAATTCAAAACCGCCGCGCCGATGCCTTCCGCTTCCAGCTCTTTTGCCGCGATTATGGCGTTATAAACCAGCGCGCCGATCGCAACAATGCCAACATCCAAGGCCAAGCCTATGTCCTGCATAGGCTTGGCCTTGGTAGATTGGTTTGGGATAAAAAAATACTGCGCTGTGCCAATCTCAAACGGCGTTTCTTCAGCGGTGATAATCGGCGTCTTTTCACGCGCAAGGCGGATATACACCGGCCCTTTCATTTTTGCCGCCGCGAGCGTCGCCTTTTTCGCCTCAATGGAATCGCAGGGCACAAGCACGGTCATTCTCGGAATAACTCGCATAATAGCGATGTCTTCTATCGCCTGATGCGTACCGCCATCCGGTCCGACGGAAACTCCCGCGTGCGCGCCGGCCACTTTCACGTTGGAATCGTTGTAGCAAATCGTAGTGCGAATCTGCTCCCAATTCCGCCCGGGCGAGAACATAGCATAGGAAGCGAGAAACGGTACTTTACCCATCGCCGCCATGCCGGAAGCGACGGACGCCATAGATTGCTCGCCGATACCCATCTGCACGAACCGCTCCGGAAACACTTTGGAAAAAACGCTGGTCATCGTGGAACCGGTCAGATCAGCGCACAAAGCCACAATATTTTTATCCTGCTTCCCCGCCTCCAACAAACCGTCGCCGTACCCTTGTCGGATCGGCGCCTGCTCCACGTCTTTATCAAATAACTTCGGATTGAGTTTAACTATGCTCATAATGTTATTTTAAACTATTTAACAATAACTTTAAATGGCAATTTCGTATTTTTGAAATCGCCGTCAAAAGTAGCGATATTTTTAATATTGTAAATTTTCATAATGGCCATCGTCGCGCAATCGCAAAAACTGACATTTTTACTTTTAAATAATTTTAGATAAGAGATAGCGCTAAGTTCTGTTTCTTCATTTACGCGGAGTACTCGCAAAATAGTTGTTTTATGATAAACCATGTCAGCAAACAACAACGCAACTTGCTTGCCCGCTCGCATACTTAAAACAGTAATCACTTCACTGATAACGAAATTTGACGTGACAAGACTATACCTATTATTTTCAAGCTCACTCCATAACACAGACGCTCTTTCATGCAGTCCGTCTTGCCGATTTAAAAGAGCAATAAAAACATTCGTATCTATAAAAATATTATTTTCCGTCATATACAATTTCGTCAACATGCTTGGACAAACCCTTATCCCCCGTATTGACCGCGTATTTTGCTAATTTCCAAATCTCATCCTTCTTTTTCATGCGCCTTTTAGGCATTGGCAGAGATGTTGCGATAAGCCCGCGCAGAAGCGCAGAAACGCTTTCATCCCGCTCGAGAGCAATGCGCTTGAGTTTTTTAAGATCTTCTTTCGCCACGCGAATATTTGTAACAGTGTATGTTTTCATCCCCACACTCACAAAGCTTTGTTTGGCTGTTTTTAGACAATATTCTAAACCAGTCAATTAAGCTAGTGAATTAAATTATGTTTATGCCCTCGCGCTCGCAACCATAAGCTTTGTGAGTGTGGGGATTCATAATAATACAATTGTATGACATCGCTCTCTGCCTGTCAAACCATTTCCGCCAGCGAAAAGGTGTACAAATAAATTTTTCGTATCAAATGGTATTTGTTATTCATGCCTTTCTTTTTGCGCCTTATCGAATAATTTCGGATTATAAATTTAATTTATTTTAACAAATTATTCTAAACAAGTTGCAGTTTTAACTTTTGCAAGATTCTCACTAACTTCTTTGATATCTGTGGAGACAAATCCATCATTGATATTTTTATCAGACACAGACAAGCAAAAATATTTCTCTTTATTGGCGCATGATTTAGCCAACACCGCCATTGCTTGTCCATCTAGTGAAATGTTAGCCGTTGGGTTGCCACTACAATCAGGAAATTTTGATCTCGAAAAATCAGGATGGTGACCAACAAAAGACGTATGACTGCCGTAATATGCAACCGCCTCAAGCATAATCGAATTCATTGACACTTTTGTTGCCATGTCTCTTGCTTTAGATCTTGCCGTATTTAAACTGACTAAAACTATTGAAGCTAATATTCCAATAATAGCGATGATTGGCAAAGATAAAGCTAAAATAATCACCCACACCTTAACTTTCTTGTTCGGATCCTTATAGACAACAACGGTTTTTGCTATTTTATCGTGGAGCGCCTGTTTCTTTTGTGTAAATCCAGCCATCAGATAACCTATCATAAGTATGATTGCCGATATGAGCTTCCCGACTGTTTCCCGTAAAATAATTTGCCCAAGCGTTAAATTTGCCGCCTTATCTGAAACAACTATTATGCCAACGACCTTTTTCCCTAAAGTTGTTTGGTATTCATAAGTCATGAAAATAAAATAAATCCAAGCAACTAACATACCGAGCATGCTGGAGAGACTACTACTTTTATTTGCATTGATGCCAAAAATAGCAAATAAAATCCCCATGACAATGCCCGCTCCGCTTAAAACAAAACCATCAATCATTGCCGCCGCCCACCTCACCCAAAAACCGGCGTATTTTATATGAACGCCAACGGGTGGTGTTTGTAGTAATGGCGCGCCATCAATAGGAATCATCTCAACACTTCTAAACGCCACCTCTATATCGCCGGATAGCCAACCGGCTTGCAAAAGATTTTGCCGTATTTGCTCTTTATTTTGATTCTGCGCTAATAATACCTTAATGTAATCTATTAATTGTTGATTGGCCATAAATTAAAATTATTTTATATACCAATATCTTACTCATGCTCTCCTCTTATTTTCCCTCCCAATGTTCTTAATTCATTGAGCATCGCCGCGCCTTGTTCGGCTTTTTTCACTCTGTCTTCCGGGCCTTGCCCAGGCGGGATGCTGTATCAAGTCATTACCTATTCACAACCCCAGTAAATTCTCGCGTGCGTTTTGTATGAGAAATCATAAAAGGAAAATTCTCAAAGGTAGCGGTGCGTAATTCTTCTCCTAACTTCTCTCTCGCGCCGATGATTTCAAGATATAACGGCTTGCCATTTTTATCCAAATCTAAAAACACCTCTTTAGTTATCTCAAGAGTTTTGGCAACCTTACCCTTATGGAATGTAATATTCACGGCATCTACCGCCTCATCATATGTTATTTTCATCCCCACACTCACAAAACTTTGTTTTAGCTTTTCTTAACTTAGTTAAAACATCAGCCTTGTGATTTTAATTATATGCTTTATGAAACCCCCATACTTTGAATGCTTTAAGCTTTGTGAGTGTGGGGATTCATATTTTTCTTGTAAATTGTTGGTCCCAGTGCTGGGTTATGACAACTATTGTATCACTTTCTTTGATAAAAACAACTTTCAAATACAAAGCGCCAAACTTCTTGTAAACCAATATCCTGTTAGATAAACTCGGCAAAGTGGCATCCGGCTTTCTGATAGTTTGAATAACTTTTTGCTTTGCGATGCTCCTTTGTTTAAGTTTTAATAAAGAATGTTCGCTGAAAATAATTCGCATACGTATAACTTATCACGATATCGTTGATTTCTTACTCATGCTCTCCTTTAATTTTCCCTCCTAATGTTCTTAATTCGTTCAACATCGCCGCGCCTTGTTCGGCTTTTTTCACTCTGTCTTCCGGACCTTGGCCTGGCGGTATGCCGTGCCATTCAAAACGGCGCTCCGCGAAATCAATACCTTTGCCTGGAATGGTGTGCGCGATAATCATAGACGGCTTTTCAAACACCGCCTGCGCTTCGCCGATCGCGTCGTTTATCGCTTCAAAGTTATGCCCGTCCATTTCCAACACATGCCAGCCGAACGATTCCCATTTTTCCTTGAGCGGTTCCAATGGCATAATGTCCTCCGTGAAGCCGTCAATCTGAATATTGTTGCGGTCAATAATACCGGTGATGTTTTGCAGTTTTTCCCGGCCGGCCAGCATCGCCGCCTCCCACACCTGCCCGCAATCAAGCTCGCCATCCCCCATCAAGCAGTAAAAGTTTTTCGGCGTTGCCTTTCCATTGTCCATCCTGTCCGCCAGCGCCATACCGACTGTCTGCGACAAGCCGGAGCCAAGCGGGCCCGAGCTCGTTTCAATCCCGGGCAGCCATTCGCGGTGCGGATGCCCCTGCAGACGCGAGCCGAATTTGCGCAGTGTCTTTAACTCTTCCACTGGAAAATATCCAGCGTGCGCCATCGCCGCGTAAAGCACCGGACAAATATGCCCGTTGGACAAAATCAAGCGATCTCGCTCCGGCCAGTCAGGATTTTTCGGATCGTGCTTTAAGATATGAAAATAGAGCAAGGTAAAAACATCGGCCATACCTAAAGGCCCGGCCGTGTGCCCGGACTTCGCCTCTATCAGCATCTCAATAATTGACTGGCGAATATCGTTAGCCGTGCCCTCTAGAAACTTTATTTTATCGTCGTGTAAATGCGCCATACCCAGTATATCAACTTCGATAATGACCGATTGGCGTCTGGAAGCTAATCGTAGTCATTATCTTATTGTTGTATTGTGAAATTAATTATGTCCCAAAATACACAATCGAAGTTGTATTACTGGGCATAATTTATTTTTAAATATTTTTAAATTCTTCTATTGTTTTTTTAATATTGCCGCTTTTGAAAATCGCGGTGCCGACGAGGAGATTATCGGCGCCGGCGGATAGAATCTTGCGGGCGTTTTCCAGATTCACTCCCCCGTCTACGGATATTGTAACATTTGGGTATTTTTCGCGCAAAGTTTTTATCCTATCCAAAACCTTTTCTTCAAACGGGCGGCCGTGATAGCCGATTTCGGAGATGGACATCAGTTGAATAGAAGTTAGCGAGTAGCGAGTAGCGAGTAGAGTTTCACTCAAAAAATCTACGACCCAGAGAGGGGTTTCCAATTTCAAGGCGATACCACTGGACTTACCGGAATCGGCGATTTTCCCCAATAATTTTTTAATTGTTTCCGCGTCGGTTGATTCGTAATGCAAAAGGATTCGCCTAACCGGAGAATTGAGCCAGCCGTCAATAATATTTTCCGGCTTCTCCACCATCAAATGCGCTTCCAGATTTATGGCGGAATTGATTTTTTCCAAGTCGGCCGGCTCTCGCCAGGTAGTCGCCGGCCCGCCTGCGCCAAGGCTTCGGCGGGCAGGCACGAACACGCCGTCCATCACGTCAATCTGCGCCCACGAAACCAGCCCCTCCACTTGAGCGAGTTTTGCTTTCAATTCCTCAAAATCTTTAGCGATAATAGCGGGAATTATCATCGGGGAGATATTTCTAAATTTTTCTTGGATTCTTCAATAGCGCAAAATTCTTCCGTCTCTTTTTCCAATTCAGACAAATATCCCTCTAGCGCGTTTTCAAACTGCTCAAGCTCTCCCAGTTCTTCAATTTTTATTTCAACGCTTTCGGTGCCTGTCTCCGTTATGCCTTTGATGCCGAGCTCTCCGTTTGAGAGACGCTCCAGTATGCCCGTCTTTTGAAATATCTCCTTTTGGACCTGGTATTGCTTCTCCAGCTCCGGCTGGGGCAATTCCTTGAACGGCCAGAGCCTTTCTTTAAGAGAAGCCATCTTTTGCTCTATCTCCGCCTTGAGAGCTTGGGCTGGCTTGAGATCGCCGGTGGTTCGGCCCTGATCCAGAGCCGAGCGGAACTCCGCCTGTTTTTCTTTAAGCTCCCGGAGAGCTTCTCGGAGAGCGACGCAGGCTGGGGGTTGGTTTTTGGATTGCGGGGGCATGGGTTATTTTTCTTATTCTAATTTACGCCTGTCAATTTCTTGCATTGCTTCAAGCGAGCGGTCGCGATGATTTATCTCATCGTCGCGCACGCCGGCGAAAAAATCGTGATAATTAGCGTTGGCCCGGCCGTAAACTTCCAGGAATTTTGACTTCAATGGCTTTTCTTTAAACTGCTCGTTATTAGCGAGGAAAATCGCGTATTGCTCACGCGCGTGGTCTTCAAATATGTAGTTGAGCTCATACGCCTTGCGCGGTGTGAAAAAATAAAACAAAAGACAAAACACGGCGTAAAGATACGCAATCAGCAGAGGCACGATGTAGAAACGCAATATTCCCGTGCCGGTTTTTTCGCTTTTACACATCTGCGTTACCACCACCACGTGCATCGTTTCGTTGTCCTGCGCGGAACGCGCGAATTCGGAATCACGGAAAAAATCGATTGCCCGCCACTCGTTCGAGTATAAGTGAGTAGTCAAAAAATAGTGAACAACTTCCCACGACTGATAAGGAATCCGCGCGACCACTTCCAAAACGCGAAATTTCCCCAGCGACGGCTTTTTGCCGTACATTATATCCATAAACACGAAAAGCGCTTTCCCGATAAAAAGAACAAACGGACTGATGCGCGGTTTTGTGTTAACTACCTCCATAATAAAATAATTTGAATAATTGAAACTCGTTTTCTGTCATCTCCGCGAAAGCGGAGATCCAGGATTATTTTTATTTTACTGGATTCCCGCTTTCGCGGGAATGACAAAAATAGCAAAAACCGCTTAAAACTTCATTATCCTTCTGATATGCCGGTCGTCGCCGGAGAATGGCGTTTCCAGCCAGAGCTTCACGGCAGAGAGCGCTTCTTCTTCAGAAACAAACCGCGCGCCCAAAGACAAAATATTGGCGTTGTTGTGTTCGCGCGAGAGCTTCACTATTTCCAGCGGACCGCCGTAATACTCGGCCGCGCGCACGCCGTCCACGCGATTGGCCGCCATCGCCTCGCCTTCGCCGGAACCGCCGAACACTATCCCCTTTGACTCAACGCCCTTTATCAAATCAGCCGCCACCGAGTTGGCGACCGGCAAAATAAAATCCGGGTAGTCGTCGCCCGCGTCATTGTGAAACGCGCCGAGATCGGCCGCTTCGTAACCGGCGTTTTCTAAAAACACTTTCACTTTTTCTTTGAGTTCAAAACCGGCATGATCCGAACCGAGATAGATCATTTCTTGGAGATTTGACCTCCGCCCACCGACTGACAACGCTCATCAGCGTTATTTGTCTTTGGGATTAATATTTAACTAATTTCTAAGCTCTAATTTCTAATTAAATTTCAAATTCTTAAATTTCAGAATATGGCATTCGAATTTAGACATTGGGCTTTTGATTAGAAATTAAGATTTAGGAATTAGAAATTTTAATAGATGTTGCTTATGAAACACATCAAATCCTCACTACTGGGTCATATGGCGGATGGCTGGTCAAAAATCGCGTAGATTTTTAAACCGGCGAAAACAAGCACATAAGAAACCAGTAAAATTGAAAATAACGCGTAAAAAGGCACGACATCGGCGTTTCTGAATTTCAAAAGATAAATAAAAGCCAGAATCGGCACGACGAGCATAACCCAAGTGATGATGTCAACAAAATAATGATGTTCAACGAAAGAATTGAACATTATCAAAAGAAAAGAAAACAAAAACAAAAGAATAAAAAGATAAAAATTGTAGTTTTCAAACATAATCGCTTCGCTCAAGTTAAAAGTTTATAAAGTAGCAAGTTCATAAAGTTAATGCGAGCTCTTTCTCCCTACTTTTAACTTTATGAACTTTATAACTCCCGCGCGGCTTTTATCACATGCTCCACTAAGGCGCGCGTGTATCCGGCTTCGTTGTCGTACCACGCCAATATCTTTACCAGATCGCCGTCAATCACTTTGGTAAAAGAAAGATCGGCGATGGACGCGTAAGGCGCGCCGACGATATCGGAAGAAACCAGCTGTTCCTCGGTGACGAAAAAAACTTTTGACCAGCGGTCTTGCGCGGCCGCCTGCTTTAAAATACTATTGACTTCCTCAACTGATGTGGGACGCGCGGAGACGAAAGTGAAATCAATCACCGAACCGGTGATGACCGGCACCCGCAGAGCAATCCCGTCAAAAAGCCCTTTTAAATTTTTCACCACTTCGGTAACGGAAATAGCCGCGCCGGTGGAAGAAGGCACGATATTCTGCGCGCCCGCCCTCCCCCGCCGCCAGTCTTTGGCGTCCGGACTGTCAACGATCTTTTGAGTGGCGGTGTAGGCGTGAATAGTGTTTAAAACCGCCTTTTTCACGCCGATCGTCTCCGACATTATTTGCGCGACCGGCGAAACGGCATTCGTCGTACAAGAGCCGTTAGAGCTGACTTGGCACACCTTAAAGTCATCTTCATTGATACCCATAAGCACGGTTTTACCGAGATTTGGATCGCCTTTGGCCGGCGCCGTGATCACCACTCTTTTTGAGCCTGCTTTCAAATGCAGAGACGCTTTTTCGTAGCTTTCAAAAAAACCGGTTGATTCCACCGCGACATCCACCCCTAATTTTCCCCAAGGGAGCGCCGCAGGGTCTTTCTCGCTTAAAAAAGCGATTTGTTTTCCGTTGATAATAAAATTTCCATCTTTCACGCTTATATCCAAATCCGACTGGCCGTAAGCCGTGTCGTGTTTAAGCAGATACGCCAGATTGTTGATATCGCCTAAATCGTTCACCGCGATCACTTCCAGCTCCGGCCTTTCGGCGGCTAATTTAAAAAACATCCGGCCAATCCTTCCAAACCCATTGATAGCGACTTTGATCATAAGCGTTGCGCTCAAATGTAAAATGCAAATATCAAAATGTAAAATTTTGGTATCCCGACACAAGTCAAGATGATTTTAACATTTTACATTGTCATTTTGCATTTTGATTTTTAAATTTTGAATTATTTTGAATTTATTGGCTTTGCAGCCATTTATAACATTGAAGCGCCGCTTTGGCGCCATCGCCGGCCGCGATGATGGTCTGTTTTTCCGGAACATCGGTCACATCTCCGGCGGCAAAAACACCGACATGGCTGGTGGCGTTGGTTCTTGGATTAATCACCACCTCGCCCCATTGATTCAGATCGCAAACGCCTTTCAGAAAATCGGAATTGGGAATCATTCCGATCGCGACGAACACTCCCTCCGCCGCCAGCTCGCGCTCTTCCCCGCTTGTTTTGTCTTTGTAAACAATCGCATTGACGAATTTCTTTCCTTTTATTTCTTTCATTTCGGCATTGATTAAAAGTTCCGCCAGACCGCTTTCTTTCAGCTTGTCTTGAGTGACTTGGTCGCCTTTTATTTTGTCCGAACTTTCCAGTACATAAACTTTATTGGCGTATTTGGCGAGCAATAAAGCCGAATCTAAACCGGAATTTCCCCCGCCTATCACCGCGACCGCCTTACCGCTGAAAATCGGCGCGTCGCAGGTGGCGCAATAAGTTACGCCTTTGTTGTTGAACTCTTCCTCGCCCGGCACATTCAGCTTTCTGGGCTTTTTGCCGGAAGCGATGATCACCGACCGGCCTTCGTAAATATTGCCGTTTTTGTCTTTGAGCGTAAAAATCTCTTTGCCGTGATCGTCGCGAAAAGACACTTCCTGAATGCCGTCGGCCACTTCTTTCACGCCCACACCTAGATCGCCGACTTGCTTTCTCATATTCCGCATCAAAACATACCCGTCTTTTTCCAAAAACCCGGGATAATTACAAATCTCCGGCTGCAAAGAAGTCTGCCCGCCAATTTCGTTCGTAACGATAAGAGTTGATAATTTTTTCCTGGCGGTGTAAATCGCCGCGGACATCGCCGCCGCTCCTCCGCCGACAATTAAGACATCATGCATAAGCTGGTTTAAGTTAAAAGTTTATAAAGTAGAAAGTTCATAAAGTTAATGAAATTTCCTATTCCCTACTTTTCACTTTACAAACTTTATGAACTTTATAACTTCTGTATTTATTGTTTTTTAAATCTTCAACAATTCAGACAGCCTTTCTTTATCAAATCCGACGATCAGCTCGCCTTCAACATCAATCACTGGCACGCCCATCTGGCCTGATTTTGACACCATTTCTTCTCTCGCCTTCAAATCTTCCATAACATTATGTTCTTCGTATTGAACACTGTGCTGATTAAAAAAATCTTTCGCCATCCGGCAATAAACGCAAGTCGGGGTTGTATATATTTTTACCATTAGTTTAGTTTTTAGTTTTTAGCTTTTAGCTTTTAGCTTTTAGAAATTTCTATCAGCTAACCGCTATAAACTAACAGCTAGTTCTTTAATTCTTCTTCTATTATTTTTTTGTAATCTTCAAATGAAACCAATCCTTCCAATTTCCGTCCGTTTATGAAAATCGTCGGCGTGCCGATCACGCCGACCGCCTTGCCCTCTTCCAAATCCTTCGCGACCGCTTCTTTGTATTTGTTTTCATAAAGGCAATCGGAAAATATGTTTTTATTCAGCCGGGTATCGTCCGCGAGCCGAATTAACTGCTCAACAGAAAACATCCCGCTGTTTTCGGAAGCATATCTTGTCTGCTGGCTGAAAAGAGCGTCCTGATATTCAAAAAACTTTCCCTGCTCATTGGCGCACCGCGCCGCGTAAGCCGCGTTAAACGATTCTTCCCCTAAAAGAGGGAAGTCTTTATGCGCCACGCGCGCCAAACCTTTTTTCACGTATTTTTCTATTATAGCATTTCCCGCTCCCGAGTGGAAGAGCGCGCAGGAAGGACACTGAAAATCCGCAAATTCAATGATCGTAACTTTGGCGCTATCTCTTCCCAAAGACGGAGCGCCGCCCACCGCCAAAGATCCGGCGCTTTTTTTCTTATCGGCAAAAAAAACAGCGGCCAGACTGCCCCGCAAATCAGCGCCGAGATTGGAAAAATAAACCGCCGCGCCCATTAAAACCAAAGCGACAGCGATCGCGATAACCGTATTTTTACTCATGCGCCTATGCTAACACACACAAATATATAGAGTAAAGCGCCGGAGCATATTTCATGCTTCCGGCGCTTTGATATGTTTGGAGGTTGAACCTCCAAACATTATTTGAGAGGGATGCCGTGTTTGGTGCGGGCAAATACATAGTCCGGCGTGGTGTCGGCTCTGGAAATCTTGGCCCACCACGGGTAGTGCTTGCGTAAAATCTTTTCTTCATCAAGAAAGATCTTGCGCGCTTCATAGTTAACCGAGAATTTACTTCTCTGCCAATTGCAAAACTCCCATTGGAGCAGATTGGCCGAGATGTCAAACCCGACCATATTGCCGATAGCCAGCGGATACTGCGCCAGCCCGTCGGGAACGCCCTTGCGTTTCATTTCCGAGTAAAGCCGAAGATTGGAAGCGTGAAGCGATTCACACGCTTCATAAAATGCCTTTGGAGCACACCCCCGCTTGTCGTGAAAATAAAATCCGAGCAAAGGCGTAACATAGGTTCTAAAATGAGCGCAGAAGCTCTGACGCTGAAGATCGCGCCAACTGCGAAAGCTCATAATTCCCGAAAACGAAGCGCTGATCCTTTCAAACTCGTTCGGGAGTTTGTCGTGCGATCTCCGTTTCGGTGCCGTCATTTTTTTCATCACATCGCTGATGCTCCGACACTCTCCAAAACTTTCTTTTTTTCTGAAGGCCTCAAGAAGAATTTTATTCGCGTTCCTGCGGTCTATCAGGCTTGCTCTGACGATCTTACTGCCATCCGACCTCCAATGATCAAAAGCTTTAACCGAGAGATACTCCCAGCTCGCCTCTTTCCATCCCGTCGGCTCAATGTGGCGGGCAAACTGGTCAGCGCCGATTTTTCGCGCCTCCGCTAGCGCCATCTCAATCAAAGCGATGTTTTCCGGCGTCGCGTCAAGAAATAAGTGTTTGAGCATTTCCTGGAACGCTTCGCCCGACACCCCGACGCCGACCGAAGTCAGCGTGGAAGCCGGCAAGAAGTTGCCCAACACATCGCAAGTTTCTCCAATTACGCCGTTTTCCAAATCTTTCGCGTCTCCAAAAAGATGGCCGTATTTTTCGCGTAAAAATGCCGGGAACGGACCGTCAAAGTTTTTCCCTTGAAGTCGGCGATACAAGTCAAACGATTTTTGAGTAACTTCTTCCACATCGCTCGCTTTTACGCCATACTCGGCAATCTCTCTTGCGGCCGGGTAAACATCTTTCCCACCCATATCCACGTAGCGGGTGGAAAGTTCTATATATCCGGCGCCGGGCCTGCCCCATTCCAAGGACTTCGCGGCCAAAATGGAAATCTGCTCAAAACAAATCCAGAACATTCCCGGCCGCGCTACCGAATTATGGCCAAATTTATCCAACACACGATCATTAAAGTCTCGGGTTTTCTTGGAATTGGCGATTTGCTCCAAGTATTCCGGATTCACTCGGATCTCCCGGAGAAAATCTTTCAGCCGATAACGCGCTTCGGGCGAGGCGGATACGAATTCTTCCAAAGACTTTATTTTTTTGTCTTTGAGCCATTTAAGCCCGTCTCCGCCGTGACTGTCAGGATTGAGAAAACCAGCCAAAAGCTCCGGCAAAAAACTGTCCGCGAACACTCCGCGCAAACCGCGCGGATTTTTCATCCGCGAATACATCGCGAGCAAAGTGTTCCCCATATTGGTCGGCAAGGTGTGCATAAAAAACACCCGCCGCCTGGTATTAGTGAAAAAACTGCTTAACGCCTTTTCTTCCAGGTCGGAGAATTTATAAATCTCCTCCTCGGCAAACTCCCGCGCGTGAACAAATGTTGCTTCTTTGTAATCTTTAATCAGCATTTTTCGTCCCCTCCTTTGTTTCGTCGTGTCCGCCGGTTGGCGAAGCGTAAGCGTGATTTCCGTCCACCATGGACACTATCTTGCATATCAGCTCTATCGCGACATTCTCGCGCGGCTTTTCCGCGCCGATTTTTTCCATCAAGTCAGGATAGTAATCGCAGAGATTGAGATAGCCATTCCGGATTTTATTATGGAACTCAAGACCCATCCCATCGTAGCGATCGCCCTGGGCGTTGCCGCGAATATTAAGACGCTCCCGCATCTCACCAATCCCGATGTCAAGCAAGAATACTTTATCCGGCATATACCCGGCCATAACCGTCTCGCAAACCATCTTGGCAAAATCAAGGTCAACTCCCTCGGCAAAACACTGGTAAACAAGCGTGCTGATGAAACACCTGTCGGACAAGATAATCTTGCCCGCTTCCCGATTGGGCGCGATAACTTCCATGACGGACTGACGGCGCGCCGCGTTATGCAATAAAAGATTGGTGAGCGGACCCGTCATTTCTTTATTTTTCGTATCCAACAAGAGTTTCCTTATACTCTCGCCTATCACCGTACCGCCTGGCTCGCGAGTTTCGCGCACTTCGTATCCAATGGCGCGCAGCTTCTCCGCGACCAGCTTAAGCTGAGTAGATTTACCGGCGCAATCAACGCCCTCAAAAGCGAAAAACCGGCCTCGTTTATGCTTATTTGTATCCATACTTTATCCCCCTTTCTGAGAACCTGTGACAGGTTCTTTTTATTAATGATCTGTTTATTGCGCTCAAAGTATCACTAACGAGTTAAATATTCAATAGCTTGGTCATATCTATTGCTCGGGTCCCAGAGAAGCCAGCCGGTGCTTTTTTCGTCCAAGCTGTCGTAGGTGGCGTTGATTTCTTTTTTGATCATCTCCGGAGTGTATTCCGCGCCAAGATCAAAAACTTGCAGCCACGGCCTGATTTTCGGCTTGGCTAGCTCCGCTTTGCCACCCAACTGTTCCAGGCCTTTTTCAATCGTGCCTTTGATCACCTCATAAGGATGCTCGGCCGGATTTTGAAACCCGAAATTACCCGCTGAGTAATGCGACGGGTAAACCATCGGGTAAACATAATCAAATTCGTCTAATAGATCGGATAATTGCTGGCCGATGCCGAGTCCGTCGCTCCGCAAAAATGTGTAGCCGAAAATATCAATTGAGATTGCCGCGTCGGGCGCGTATTTTTTGAGCTCGCCACGCGCATAGACCGAGAAATTTTTTATAACTTCGCCACGCGGTTTTTGCCCGTCCCAAACGGGATAAACCATATTTTCCAAGTTGCCGTCCGTCGGGAAGCGAATATAGTCATAATTTATCTCGTCAAACCCGGCGTCAAGCGCTCTTTTGGAAACATTGACCACATTGTCCCACGCTTCACGAGAAGCCGGATCGGCCCAGGCGAATCCGCTCCGGTCGCGCCAGATTCCGCCGTTTTTGTTTTTAATCACCGCGTCCGGATTGGTTTTAGCCAAACCGCTGTCTTGAAACACCACGACGCGCGCGATCGTATAAATATTGCGCTCGCGCAGAGTCTTCACCAACGCCGGCGCGTCCAAATAATCAAAAAGCAATTCCCCTTGCGAGCCTTTCACGTCTATAACCATGGCATTAATCTCAGTCGCGTCAGCCAGGTCAATCAGCTTTGAAAAAGCTTCTCTTCGGCCGGCGGTATGCATCGTCACGTAAATCGCTTTGACGGCATCCGGCTTCAAGCGAGATGATACAGCCGGAACTTGGTTTTGCTCCGCTTGAACTTTTTCATTTGGTTTATTGTCAGCCGGCACGGGCGCGCCGTCTAAAATAAAAAGGACACCGACAAGAATCGCCAGCCCCGAAAACGCGGCTATAAAAATATGTTTCTTTTGGCGCTTCATAGTGTTTAGAGTCCCGGTCTCTAAACATTAATGTTTAGAGACCGGGACTCTAAACATATGGAAAACAATTCCTATTTTAGCGCTTTTCAACCGCGCCCCAGTCAATGGCAGTCATAAATTTTTCTATGTAATCCTTACGGCCGAGACCATAGTCGGTGAGATACGCGTGCTCAAACACGTCCATCACTAAAAAAGGCGCCGCGCCGGCAAAATGGCCAACATCGTGTTCGTTGATCCAGACATTAAACAAGCGATCGGCGATTTTGTCGTGATATA
>Ga0209542_10002864_pt1 | contig 37964 bp, 43 predicted proteins | sample RifCSPhighO2_01_FD_184028 | JGI IMG/M metagenome (GOLD analysis project Ga0209542, IMG submission 184028) | Soil microbial communities from Rifle, Colorado - Rifle CSP2_plank highO2_0.1 (SPAdes) (version 2) | ecosystem: Environmental > Terrestrial > Deep subsurface > Rock core/Sediment ... | reverse complement strand
TATTATTATTTTTGTTTTGCTGTTTATCTTCTTTTTTGTGTCCTCGTAAGAGATATTAAAATCATCTTTGTTTATATCAACAAAAATAGGAGTTGCTTTACAATATTCTATTGGATTTAGAACAGTCCCGCAAACGTAAGAAGGTAAAATTACTTCATCTCCTTCTTTAACATCTAAAGCTCTTAATGCCAAATGCAATGCACTTGAACCGCTATTTGTTGCTATCCCATATTTTCTTCCAACATAATTGCACAATTCTAATACAAAATCATTCACAATTTTTCCTGTGGCAAGATGCCCTTCATTTAAAGCTTTAAGAACAGATTTAATATCTCTTTCATCTAAGTAAGGCCTTGAATGTGGGATATTCATTTATTTTAAAATTCCTTTTTGTATATAAATCATTTTAAAATTAGAAATATATAAGAAAATGCAAGAATAAATATAAACCTTTAATATCAATAATTTAAATGCAAGAAGTCCAAATACTGCTTCTTTCAAAAGAATATGCACAAAAGAATTCAGAAAAAATTCTTGAATTGGAAAATAATTGGAAAGAGATAGGTGATGAGCCATGGAATATTTCTAATTTAATGTACGAGCTTTCTTATAAATGGGAATTGAGTTATGCGGCAATAATTGAGGGAAAGATTGTAGGATATCAAGTAGGTTCATTCAAGGAAGAAGATGCAGTATTCCTCAACAAAATTGTAGTAGACAAATCTTTCAGGAATGCAGGTATTGGGAAAAAATTATTAAAAGCTTTTCTTGAAAAAGCATTAAATTTTGGAAAGAAAAGAATAATTTTCAGAGTTAGAACAGACAATCCTGCTGTGAATTTTTATGATAAATTAGGCTGCAAAAGAAAAAAAGAACTAGACTATAACAGAAGTGACGGAGTGGCAAGCTATTATTATGATAACAAGATTGAGACTATTTCAATGAATTTATAATATTATAATATCTAAATATTTAAAAATATTAACATTTCTTTATGTCCATAAACTTAAAACCCTATTCTTTAGAATAGTGTAGTAAATTTGAAGTTTTAAGTTTTGGATCACAAGAAAATCTTATTGATTTTCTGTGCAGAAAATTCATTGAATTTTCTTGCATCCTAAAAACCAAAAACAAACACAGGGTTTTTTTGATAAAAATGGATTTATATGAAGAAGATTTAAACGCTGAAAATATGGAAAGATTTAGAACTAAGATTTATTCTATTGGTCCAGATAAAGAACTTCACGGGCCAATTCTTCCTAAAAATGTTGATGGTTTATATTCAAGGCATGTGGCACAAAGAGCAGCAGAAAAAACAGGAACAGATTATGTTGGCCATCTTCCTTATTCTGGAGATAAAAATCCATTAATGAGAAAATTAAATAATTATTTGGAAAATGATCAACTTACAGATATGATAATTGAACATTTAACTAGTGATATTGAAAAAAGAAGAACACTACCAAATAATATTGAATGCTCAAACATAATTTTAGTTTGTGGTCATGGTGGAAATTCTTTTATTCAGGATAACATCAAAGCAATTTCGCAAGAAGTTAAGTTTCCAGTAACTTATATACATCCTCTTGTTGGATTAAAAGTTAATCATCCTATCAGAGGAGAAATTTCTCCAGGACATGCAAATGATTGCGAACATTCTATTGGAATTTATTTAAAATGTTTTAATAATGAAGCTTACAAGAAATTGAATGAAGAAGCTGCCAAAAACCCAGAAGAAACTCTTGCTCAATTCCCTGTTCTGAACTGTTTGTCTGGTTTTATGATGGAAAAATATTTTCCAGGAGAAGAATATCAGAAATTTAGAGAGCAAAGCAAAGGCAGAGAAAAGAAAACTTTAGAGTTTATCGAAAATGCAAAAAAAGGGCAGGCAATTTTTGCTTCAAGAGAAGTTGGAAGGTATTTTACAGAAGGAAATATAGAAACTGTTATAAGAGAAATTTTAAAATGAGTAATCTATCTGAAGAAGAATTAGCAAAAAATTTATTTGATTATATGAAACTGGACCATAAATTAAGTAAAGCAAATGCTATTTTGGCTCTGGGAACGATTGATACTCTAAATGCTGAAAGAGCATCCCAAATTTATATAGATGGCTGGGCGCCTTTTTTAACAATGTCTGGTGGAAGTGGAAGGTATAGTGAAAATAAGTTAAAATCAGATTCTCATATTTTTGCAGAAATTGCTGAAAAAATGGGAATTCCAAAAAATGAAATAATTCTAGAAGACAAATCATCTAATACAGGACAAAATTTTTCATATACAAGAGATTTATTCATGGAGAGAGGAATTAGTGTAAATGATTTAATTGTTGTTCATATGCCAAGTTCATTGAGGAGAGATCAGGCAACTTGCAATAAGGTTTGGCCTGAAGTAAACACAATTATGGCGCATCCACTTATTCCTTTTGAAGAATATCACATAAGAGGATATAGTGGAACTTTCACGAGGAAACAATTTATAGAAGATCTTGTGGGAGATGTCCAAAGGCTTAAGATTTATGCTGAAAAAGGCTTTTCAGTTCCCGTCGATATCCCTGATAATATTTGGAATAATTTAGAAGAATTGATTGCAAGAGGATATGATAGTCAGATAGTAAAATAACTTTTTTATCCAATTTTTCTTAGGTCCATAAATCTAACTTTAGAGTTTTAGATATTGAAATATAAATAAATATAGATATTATAGAATAATAAATTATCTCTTGAATCTATCAGAACTTTTTTTTAAAGCTTTTGTAATCTTGTAATTATAAAAAATATTAAGTATTATCTTTTTGATGACTTCTTTAAAAGAATAAAGATCTTTATAGCCAGATTTTTTATTTCTAAATCTATATAATAAACTAACATTTAGATCAGCACAAAATTTTACCCTTCCTTTTCTCTCCAGTTTTTTTGATAAAAAGTAATCATCTTTTACATAATTTATATTCTCCTTTTTCCTTAATTGGTCTAGACCATTATAACCATCTATTGCAACAAAGGTAGATTTTCTAAAAGCACTATTCCCACCCCCTATACAATAAAGATTGATATTCCAGGTGATATAATAATGAACCAAATAAAAAAAGTTAAATATAAAACTTTTATTTCTAAATCTAGATTTACCGCCTATACCTACTATCTCTTTGTCCTTAAAATATTCTTTTATTTTTAGAATCCATTGTTTATTGGGTAATGCATCTGCATCAAGAGAGCCAATTATTGTGCCGCTTGATTTTTTTACAGCAAACTCCCTTGCATTAATTTGGTTGCCATATGGGTAATAAAATATCTTTAGAATAACTCCAGATTTTTTGAATTTACTATTGAAACTCTTTTCAATTTCAAGTGTTTTATCCTTACTTCCATTATCTACTACTATTACTTCAAAGGGTTTTTCAGATTGTTCCAATAGACAACCAAGGCAAAAACCAATATTCTCTTCCTCATTTAAAGTTGGAATTATAACACTTATCCTTTCTTTCATTTTATGTCCATAAATCTAAAACCCTATTCTAAAGAATAGAATAGTAGCTTTAAAGTTTTAGATTTTGGATCACAAGAAAATCCTTAGGATTTTCTGTGCAGAAAATTAAATAAATTTTCTTGCATCCTAAAAACTCAAAACAAACACAGAGTTTTTTTGATATACAAAATATCCTCAATTATAAATTTAATTAAGGTTTTTAAATTAAAGGTCATTTAAAATATAATGATTATTGAAATTATATCCAACTTTATAAGACCTTTTTTAAAAGATTATGGTATAATAATATCATTTCTTGGAGGGTTTGTAACAGGAGAAAGCGGAATATTATCTTTGTCATTTCTTTCTGCAAATGGATTTATTCCTTTATGGTATGTGCTTATTTTCTCAACTTTAGGAATGTATCTTTCAGATTTTGTTCCATTTACTATTGGAAGATTCAAATTTTTAAGAGATATATTTGAAGGAAAAAGATTCTCAAAGCATTTAAAAAAAGCAGAAAAAATAATGAATAAATATACAAAAAATAATCTTTTTCTAATTATACTCTATGCAAAATTTACATATGGAGCTAGTATACCTGTCTTGTTATATTTAGGACACAAAAAAACTTCTTATAAAAAATTTGCATTTTATAATATTTTTGTTGAATTGATATTTGTTCCTCTTTTAGTTTTTATAGGATGGTATGCTGGAAAAGGGTTTAATCTTTTTTTGATAATATTTAAAAATATAAAGTTTGCAATATTTATATTAATAGTTTTAATAATATTTTTGTTCTTCTTAAGAAAATGGGTAAACCAAAGATTGATAAAAATGCAAAAACAATAGAAATAAAAGGAAATTCCAAAAAAGAGTTTTTCCTTATACATGGATATACTGGAAGTCCTACTGATTTTAATCAACTAGGAAAATATCTTAATAAGAGATTTGATGCAAATGTTAAAATAATAAGATTAAAAGGACATGGAGAGAAGATAAAAAATATTGATAAATTAACTTATGAGGATTTTCTTTATCAGTGCGAAAAAGAATTGAAAAAGGAAATTAGAAAGGGAAGAGAAATAATAATCGGAGGAATAAGTATTGGAAGTTTTATTGCATTGCAGTTATCAACAAAATATAATGTAAAAGGAGTAATATGTATATCATTACCATATAAAACAACTCTTTTTGCAGGGATTATAACATTTTTAGAACCAATTATCTTAAAAAAACATTGGAGAAAACCTATTTCTGATTATGAAAAGGAATTAAGCAAAAATGCATTTTATTATGATATAAATATAAAAGGACTTAAAATAGTTAAGAATGGAAAAAAAATAATAAAAAGATATCTGCATAAAGTAACCTCCCCATGTTTGATAATACATGTAGAAAAAGATAAAGTATTTACAAAAAAAAGTGCATTTATAATAAATGAAAAGATAAGTTCAAAAAATAAAAAAATATTAATATTCGATAAAGAAGGGAATACACACCATAATCCTTTCTATTCAAAAAATCATGAGGATTTATATAAGATAATAGGAGATTTTGTTTATAAAAATAAATTATTCAAAAAAGGTAACAGAAAGATATAAAAAAGAAAACCTTTTCAAAATATCATAAAATTTTGATATTTATACTACATAATCAATAATATAAAATGGCAAAAAGTAAAATTAGAGAATTGCAAGAAACAATTGTTCAGGTTGGATTAAGAATAGCAAAAAGAGGAGAAGGGGCTTTATTTGTGATAGGAGATGTAGAATATTCTTTATTGATAGATCAATCAGTTCCTCCTTTTAGAGCCTCGGACAACCCTAAACTTTTGGAATCCCTGGCATTAATAGATGGAGCAGTTATAATGGACAAAGAGGGCATTGTAAGGGCTTATGGTGCTATGATAAAATCTACTCATACTATTAAGAATTTTGGAACAAGACATAGTGCAGCAATATCAGCCTCACAAAAGCCAGGAAATCTTGTTATAATTGTTTCTGAAGAAGATAAAAAAGTAAGAGTATTGAAGGATGGAAAGATGATTATACAGCTTGATGCACTTCAAAAAGATATAGAAGATTCTGTTTCTCAGGCAGTAAATGTTCTTGAATCAGTTGGTGCTGGAACAATAGGAACAATAGGGACAAGTTTATTGGTGCCAGCATTAGGATTATCTCTCCTTCCAGGAGTTATTGTCTTTGGTTCAGCTTATTATCTTGGTAAGATGCTGACCAAGAAATATAAAAAGTAAAAATTACTATTTATTTTTCCATTCTTAAAAAGAAAAAAGTTTAAATATAAAATAGTTAAATTAAATCTTGTTTTAAAAGAGAGGTATGTATGGCAGAAGAAAATTCAGAAGATATATTAAAAGAAAAAGCTAAAAAAATAAGTATACAAGAAGGTTCTGCATCTAGTGTTCAGGATGGTTTTGGATTACGTTATATAACTCCTTATGCACTCGCAATAGGAGAGAAAAATTCTCATATTAACACATATATTGGGTTCCTTACTTCAGTTCCTATTTTATTTGGGAACTTATCCCAGCTTTATTCATCTAAACTAATAGAAAAATTTCCAAGAAAAAAGATAGTTTCAATAGGAGTATTCCTCCAGGCACTTATGTGGTTAGCTCTGATATCTGTGGGCTATCTTTATTTTGTTAAGAATTGGGATTCTGATACTTCACTTGTAATGTTAATCATTTTCTATTCAATTCTTATAATTTTTGGGGCCTTTGTTGGACCAGTTTGGGTCTCATGGATGAAAGACTTAGTAACAAAAGATATGGGAGCATATTTTGGAAAGAGAAGTAGAATCTGTGGTTCTATAGCATTATTTTCAATGTTGATAGCAGGTTTAATTCTGGATGTATTTAAGGAAACACATTTATTTATTGGTTTTTTTATATTATTTTTTATAGCATTTTTATTCAGGGCTCTTTCAGGTTATTTATTCACTCGTAAATATGAACCAGAAATAAAATTAGAAAAAGAATATTATTTCACTTTTATGCAATTTTTCAAGAAAATATTCTCTAATAACTTTGGTAGATTCACAGTATTTGCATCCTTATTTATATTAAGTGTTTCTATAGCCTCTCCATTTTTCTCAGTTTACATGTTGAAGGATTTACAGTTTAGTTATATACAATGGACCATAGTAATTATGGCAAGTTCCATATCATCTATAATATTTATGCCTATATGGGGAAAGTTTTCAGATAAATATGGAAATTTACAGACAATTAAAATAACTGGATCATTAATAACTATTATCCCTTTTTTATGGCTTATAGTAGCATTTTTAGTAAATAGCAAAGTATTCTTTTACATTTTTGTAATTGAATTTTTTGCAGGAGCAGTGTGGGGAGGATTCAATCTGGCATCTGCAAATTTTATATATGATGCGGTAACAAGGCAAAGAATTGCGCTTTGCACTGCTTATCATAATGTTTTGAATGGTTTTGGAATATTTATAGGTGCAACTTTTGGGGGATTTATCTCCTCTCTTGATTTCAATTTTTTAGCTTTGACTCCAATATTATTTATTTTCCTTTTATCAGGAGTAACAAGAATACTTTTTTATCTGGTATTCATTCCTTATATAAAAGAGGTAAGAGAAGTGAAAAAACTTGATATTCATGAAGGAGGGCATTATTTTACAAAAAACTTTAAAAGAATATTGGAAAGTTTTACCTTAAATTTCATGAAGCCAAGGCCAGACCAGATATAAATACTTCTCTAAAAATTAGGATCCATCTGTCTGCCGCCATATTTTTCTATGATGTACATTCTCCATTGCCTTTCAAGTTCTCCTGTATTACGTATATTATAATATTTTTGCAAAGCCCTATCCCAATTATGATCCCTTGCATAATCTGCAGCATTTATAAAATTCTGCTTATTTGGATTTTGTGAAAGCAGATAATCTACAGTTGATGTTGCCATAGCATATGCAGTGTCATCAGATGATGGGAATCTTCTCTGAAATAATTTATCTTGATATCTAGGTGACTGTAATTGACCATTTGCCCATCCTATTAAATAATTATCTCTGTACTTGATATCTTGTGGATAATCATATCTTGAAGCAATGCCCTCATGAACCCATGATTCCAAAGCCTTACCATCCACAGGCGAATATTTAGTATGAAGAACAGCATGTGCCATCTCGTGTGTAGTAGTAGCTAACATTTTCTCCTCAAAATTATTTTGTTTTGGATCACCAGAAAGAAAAATACTATGAACCTCATCTCTATCCTTAAGATACTTAGGCCATGTTAAACCATTAACCACTCCTTTTTCAATATTTGTCTCAGTATTTAAATTAATATGAACTTTTCCTTGACTGTTTGGTATTTCTTCTCCTAACCATTCATTTGCTATATTTCTCTTAGCAGTTATTGCAGTATCCATAATATTTCTTGGTAAATTAGGGAAATTTTTAGAAGGTTGACCAATGAAAATAAAATCACGATTTTCAGTATATCCTAAAGCAATACCTTTTGAGTTTACACTCATCCGATAATTTGACGCTAAATTTGTTGTCGGAGAGACAAAAGGAGTTGGTGTAAGTTCGTTATATTGTACTCTTGGCTTTATATCAGTTGGACGAGTTGCAACAGCATACCCATTGTTTTCATTGAATTTTAAATATTGTTCACCATTGACATTTATATCTCCTGTCATTCTTGAAGGATTGCCGTTACTGTCATAAAAAGATACACCTGTTTTTTGTTGATCATAACCCATTATATCATATTGTGTCTTTTGAACATATAAGTTATTTCCATTTCTTCTCAACAATTTATCTCCTATCTCTATTTTTGCACTCTCTCCAAGAACTGAAATTTGTCCCTCTTTTGTTCCTTGTGCATTTCCAACAGTATATTGAACCTCTGAATTTCCTCCTGCCTGTATGTTAAAAACAGATTTAGTTCCATAAGGATTTTCACTTGTAACAGAAGTAAGAAGAGGTCCAGGATTTTCATTTTTTGACCCGCTTGAAAATGAATCATATCCAAAGTGAGCATATGGTCCTGTGATTTCCTTTTCTTCTTCACCATCTTTTTTCTCTCCAGCAGTTACCTGAACAGGCTTTCCATCGTTTGAGTATACTTCTATTCCATCCACATTCAGATTAGGTGAAGATTTTAATTTGTCATCTGTATAAAAACCTTGCTTTTGATTCCAAAGTATTTCACCATCTAGGTTATGTGTTTCTCCACCTGAATTCCACTTTAAATTTTGCCCAGACCACCTGAAGGTTGTTTCTTTTTTCTCTTCCTCTTCACCATTCTTTCTCTCTTCTGGTTCATTTACCTCTCCTCCTTTTGGAACATTGAGGTCAACCTGTTTTTTCCCAGATTCATCCTCAGTTATTTTGACTTTAGTGTCAGGACTTAATTCTACTTTTCTTCCTGCCAGTTCATCTTCGACAGTATTTCCTGTCTTTCCTTCGAATTCATCACCAAGCTCCTCTCCAAAATCTTTTTGTCCAATAGTATATTCTGTTCCTGCTCCTGTCTCTGCAAATTTCTCTCCATCTTCTTTCTCAATAACAACCTTTCCTTTTCCTAATTCTCCTGCACCCTTTTCAGGTTCTTTTATATTTATTCTATCTCCATTCAATTCAACATTCGGCTCTCCTGGTTTGTTATAATCTGGAGTAAGTTCAACTTTTTGTTTACCTCTATTAACATCAACATCCCTTTTGAAATCAACATCCTGTCCTTTTAGAGAAGGTGTTTCTGTTCCAGATGGTGTTGGTGTTGTACCAGTTCCTCCTGTTCCAGAAGATCCTTGCTTATTTTCAAGACCAACAAGCCCGCCTAAATCCTGCTTCTTGCTTCCAATTTCTCCCTGCTCAGGTGGATTTTCTGCACCTGTTTTTGTCTGAGATTCAGGAGTCTCTCCCCCTTGTGTTCCTGTTCCTGTACTTCCAGTTCCAGAACCACTTCCTGGAAACGGACTAGTTTGAGATATTATAATAGTATAAGAAAATAAAATAATAGAAAATAAAATAAGAATTAATAATAATCTCTTCTGATAAATTAAATTATTTTCCCTTTTTACTTTATTAACAATTTTCATTCTAAAGGTTCAGCCAATTCATATTTATTTACAAAATAAAACTCTTCAACTGTTTCATTAGTTCTTTCATCAATATATTCTAATATAAACATAGTATCTTCTTCTATCTGATTCATTTCAACATACACATCATTGGTTAATGCAATATCATGAATGCAATTAACACATATTTCTTCATGTTTCATTTGCTCTTGTGTTATTTCAGAAGCAGCGTTATAAAGAATGTTTAAGTAAGAAGCTCTCTTGATATTATTAAATTGTTGGAAGTTATATGTCAAATCCCCTTTTTTTGCTTGAATAGGAAGTGTAATATCAAATATAACAAAATCCCCATCAATTCTTGCCTTTGCTTTAACATTACCTGTTTGCTCTACTTCATCAAAATTGAGATCATTTTCAACACTGCCACAATTCTGCGTTATATCATATTCTATAAATGCAGCTAATTCTTTTTCAATATTGGTTTTTGTAGGAAGATGATTTTCTCCAAGATAATAGTAATATGCAATTCCAAAATCATTTGAAAACTCTGCCTCAGTTGCATACCCTCCACTATGTTCTATTGCATATATTGCCCTTCCTCCAGCATCTTCCATACAATCTTTATATTGATCATAAAGAGGTTGAACAACAGGATCAACCTTTTCCTCAAATGGTTTGTTAAAATAAGGACTGTTCATGAAAAGGAAAACAATCATAACTATTACTAAAATTCCAAGAATAATAAATAAGCTAACCTGCCCTCTTTTCATGATTTGTATCATGTAATTTTGATATAAATATTTATCTATAAGTCAGAAATAATAAGGAAACTATGGATTTTATCCCATAGATAATATAAAAAAATAAAAATAAAAAATTATCTTAGCTTATAAGATGCTTGTACACTCGCGGTTATAGTTAATTCTTGTGGAGATATATTGGTTGCAGCTTTTACTGCATCAGCGCTTGAAACACCTTCTGCTCTGGCATATAAAGGATAAGGATAATATCCAAAGTCTTGTGAAGATAATGAAACTAATTTTCCTAGTTTTCCTCCACTTCCACTCGCCAAGGCCTCTGCTTTATTTTGTGCATCCTCTGCAGCCTCTTTAAGTGCCTGTGCCTTCAATTCATTTTGCTTTTCTTGAGATATTTCAAAGTTTATACTTTGAACAAGTCCTCCATTATCAATAACAATATCAACAATCCTGCCTGTCTTATCAAAATCAGTTGTTTTAACAACTATTGAATTGGCTGTTTTCCAACCTTTTGATTTTTGTCCATTATTTGTCCAGTCAAATTCTTCATAAACATTAAAATTTTGTGTCTGTATATCTTTTTTATCAATTCCACTTGCTACTAATTTGTTTATGACTTCTTGAGATATCTCTGCATTTTCATTCTTTGAAATTTCTGCAGAATCATTAAGCGTTTCTATAGATACATATACTGATACTATTTCAGGATCTGTTTTAATTTCAGAAATTCCACTAACTGAAATAATATTTGTATTATCAACACCCTGGAAATTTACAAATAAGTAAGCTCCAACAACTATCAAAGCAACAATTAATATCACACTAGCTGTATATTTTTCCATTTTTACCTCCTTACAATTTCTTCCAGTTTAGTATTACATAAAAAATCAAAGCCATTATTCCACCAAACAAAAACCATGGCCATACTTCAATTGGTGCATTATTTATTACAGACGGCACACTCCCTGCTACCACTGCATTTGCTGAATCAGCAGCATATGGTGCTCCAGATTCCGCTACTTTCAAAACCGCTTCGTCTACACCTGCGTTGGGATTCATACTAACATAATTTTTTGATACAGAATACATCTTAACAAAAACTGCAGCAATGCCTGTCAATAAAAATGCTCCAATAATTTTTGCTGAACTTGTTTTTGTAGAAATTATTATGGTTTTTCTTGAAACTTTGTATTGTTGTATTTTCTTTCCTTTAACACTCCAAAAAAAGACCCTTGAGCTTTCAATCAATCCAGAATCAACTAATTTTTTAATATTATAATTAACAGTATTAGGAGGTAATTTTAATTCTTTAACAATATCTCCTTCAGAAGCTTCTTTATCTGCCAAATAAGATAATATTTTCTTTGCTGTCTTATTTGTCAATATTTCAGCTATTTTCCCAGCTTTCTCATCATCAATTGAAATCATAATATTTTTTTCTGCCATGTTAAGTCAAATTATAATATATCAATGCAGAAGCTATTTATAAATAAACGCATAAGTTCAACTTAATTAGAAGTTAACTAAAGAATATACTAATTTCTAATAATTAAAGGATTGAAATTTGTTTTATAATCGTAATAATCTTCTCCTTCAACTTTCTTTAATTTAGCAACAACTTTATAGGTTACTGGAGTCATTATTACTTCAACTGCTACTTTCAAGAACCATCCAGACAAGATTGAAGTTATCAACAATCCAGTAGGAATAACTGCATATAATGCAATTACGTAAAACAATATTGTATTAGCACCCTCTCCAACTATTGTTGAACCAATTGTTCTTGTCCATAAATATTTTCCTTTAGTCCAAACTTTCATTTTTGCTAAAGTATAATCATTTAATATTCCTCCAATTAAAACAGCTATCCAACCTCCAATAAGTATTCTAGGGACTTGTCCTAGAACTCTTGCATAAGCATCATTAGCTGTGAATCCTACAGCAGGAGGAAGGAAGACAACTATTGTGTAAATTAATCCAGCCATTACTGAACTAAAGAAAACCATCCAAACTACACTTCTTGCTTTAGCATATCCATAAACTTCTGTTAGAATATCTGCAAATATATATGTAAAAGGAAAATATAAAACTGTTGCAGAAACAGTGAATATTCCAAGTTGGACAATTTTGCCAGCAGTAACATCAGAAACAAGCTGAAATGTAATGTATAAAGCAGTTATTAATCCAAGATATTTATATTGTTTATTAGAATTATTTCTAACACCTTTTTTCATAATCATAATAATAACAAGTTATTTTTAAATCTTTCCAGGGATTGTATTATTTTTTGCAATAACAGCTTCTTCCTTCACTAACACATTCTCCCTCTATGCAGACACCAGAACATATATCATAGTCATTAAAATAAAACCCGCAGTTTTTTTCATTCAAATCATCAGGGATTTGATTTTCTTCATTAATAACAGATTCTGAAACAGAACCACTGCTGCCTCCACCACCACTTCCACCACTATTATTATTGGTAATGTCTTCATCTATTGATTGATTGGAACTGTCATTGTTTAAAATTTCGTAATTATTTTCTTCTTTATATGAATTAAGACCTGAATCTAAATTTTCCTCATCTAAAATATCCTTTTTATTAAGAAAGAAAAATGCTGAAGCTATTATTATCAAAATAACAATAATAATTATAAAAAAAACTATCTTTTTCATCTTTTATAAAGCAAATAATCATTTATATTTTTATTTATCATTAGGGTACTATAATATTTTCCACTCCGTATATTTGATGATGAGAAGTATCCAATTTAAACCAAGAGGGCATACTCTGAACTTTATTACTTGAAGGATCATTGTCTGAAAAATAAATATAATCAACAATAGACTTATCCTTTATTGTGATACCTTGACTTGCTAAATCTGGCAGATATACAAGAGATTCAACTCCATATTGATTTGAAGTGATATTACCTTCAAGTCTGTTAAGAAAACTTGGAGCAGAGGTTGAATTAATATATCTTCCATTGTTTAAATGTAGTGTTAGGTTTGTGACATCACTTCCATCAACAAAAGGTTCATATATTGTTTTGTTAACTTTTTGAGCAATTAACCCATTGGTGTTGATTATATACAATGGGTCATCAAAATTTTCTATAGGAATTAATGTTGTTATGTTTGATGTTTTATTCCAGGACACTAAATCTCCTAAATCTTTGATATACAGGTCTACTGTTAAAGTTATCTTTATATTCCAAGGATCTTCTTGACTTATTGATATTTTAGGATTTGATAGATTAACTTCCACGTTAAAACTATTTGATTTATCATTTATTGAATCAATAATATCCTGATATCTTACTCCATTCATTAGTTCTTGTTGCTCTGAATAAATAGTTCCGTTAAAAAAAGCTTCCTCAAATGTTTGATTTATATCCATAATATATGTCCCATTTTCTACTATTTTTTCCTCGAATAAAAAAATAATTCTAAAGCCAGAAGCATATAATTTTCTTGGTAAATCTTCTTCTAAAGAAAAGATAAAATTATTCATAGTATCAATTCTTTTATTAATGGGTTCTCTATCATTAACATTTGTGTAAATTGTGTAAGAGACGAAAAATAAAGAAAGAAGCGCAATGGCAAGTATAGTAAAAAACATCCCTTTTTTGTTTAATTTTTTTATTCTCATCTTCGTATGAAACCAAGGTTTCCTGTTTTATTGTTCATTTTTGATTATGTTCAAATTTTTTAAATTTGAATAATTGAAAATCTTTTGATTTTCATATAACTTTTTCTAAAAGTTTATAGTCACCTTCCTTTATTTGATTTAACTTATTTACTATTTTAATATAACCTTTCCTAAAAGTTTACAGTTTAGTTTTTGATTATGTTTAAATTCTTTGAATTTAAATAATTGAAAATCTTTAATTTTCATATAACTTTTCCTAAAAGTTTATCTCCATTTCCTTACCTGAACTTCAGTTGACCATTCATATGGAATTCCTGTGACTTGTGTTGACCCAACATCTAAATTTTGTTCATTAAACTTAACATCAACCTTTCCATTGGAGTCGAAATCTAAAAGTTTCAATAGATTATAGACAGCTGCTTGCAAAGCATCATTAGAATTATAAGATTCTAAATTATCCTGATAATAGCAATTATCTGTTCCAGAATAATTAAGAGGAATACTAGTGGATATATTGGTATTGTCTTCAAACTGAACTGTCCAAATGCATCCATCTGCAAAAGAAACAACGGGAGAGAAAGAGCTCATATCTCTAACAATTGTATAAATAATTTTATTTGAATCAGAACCTGCCATTGAATCAGAAGGAGAATTTCCAGTTGTAAGATATATATAATTAGTGTTATTTATGATAGAATTTGGTGTATATATGTTGTAAGGATCTCCTAGTTTTATATAATCACTTCCGTATTTGCTAAGATTATATATGCTGATATTATTGACTGAGATATAATTTGTCCATCTAGGACCAGAATATGAAACAATACTGGCCTTTATTACTGAAGAATTATCTGGTAAGTCAAAATTACCATTATATTCATCCGTGAATGTTTTTTCTGCAGTGGTTATCAATCCATAAGGCAATTCTTCAGAGCTGTAATTAAATGATACGTAAGAGTCAGGATAAAGAATAGTATTATTAAAATTGCCTAAAATCTCTGAAATTTGTTCCGCAAAGTTTAAAGATAAAATTTCTTCTGCAATCTCGTCATAGATGTCTTGTAAGGCAGAAGGATCAGAACTTGAAAAATAGCTTCCATTTCCACAATTCGCAATATTTTTCATTGTATTGTCTGCAATAGTGCAACTAGAACTTATAGCAGGCCCAAAGCCTATTGAATAAATTTTTGATGCAAATTGATTATGAACTCTGCATGCAGACCAATTTGCATTCTGGCTAGCACAACTACAATCATTGCTTTCACAATCATCTGCACCACCATAACAACCAGCACCAAAACCTAACCACAATCCTTCATTGCTAGGTAATCCAGTTCTTGTTCCTGCACATCCAGAAGAAGCCTGGCAAGTATGTGTTGGAATTCCGTCAGACATCACAACAACAAATTTAGAACGGTTATCATTTGATTCTTCATATAGAAGTTTATATGCGTCATTAATAGAACAGCATATACAAGTACCCCCTTTTGGAACATACTGATCAATTTTGCTTTTTAAATAATCTGTATTATTAGTAAAGCTATCTTCATAAACTCTTCCTTTAAAAGGATAACTTCCATCAGCATAAAAAGCGGATAATGCAACTCTATTACCTTGGATGCTCAAGATTTTTTCAACAAAATCTTTATCAAGGCATTTTGCGATGCTAATCCTTTTAGTGGAATCACTAAGTAAATTAGGATCATCACAGTCTCTTTCAATCCCATTATTGTCATTGTCCATCCTTGAGTCCATACTTCCAGACAAGTCAGTAATCAAAATAACATCAACATTGCCATTATTTGCCTGTTCTTGAATTTCTTTCAATCCTAATCTTAAAGGAATAGTTTTGTTCGAAATAGAATTATAATCAATCTGAGAGGATAAATTAGAGTTATCAATGAAAACAGTTGTTTCTCCACTTTGATCAGACTCATAGACGGTTTTATTTCCTATTGTCAGGAAAGTTTCATACTCGCTGTTATAATGTAAATAAACTTCCAAAGAATTTAGATTACCGGGAATATAGATACTATCATATACATTGATTAACCCCTCTATGCCATCAAAAAAATATTTTGTATCCTGTATTTCTTCAAGAGTTGAATTGTTGTAAATAATTTTTATAAACCCCCCGCTTATATAGAGATTATTTCCTCTGAATTCTATCTCATTTTTTCCACTGTGGAAATTATTAATATATGCACTTAAATCATACATAGATGGAGTGAAAACATCAGAAGAATTCTGGTAATGCCCGGAAAAATTATCATTTATATAAACATCAAAATCTTTATTTATAGCAATCTCAATGTTTACACTATCCAATTGTCCTGTATAATCTATATCTTTTGTTATATTTCCATCCCCAATATATCCCCCAAAGTAAAAATATTTTATTGGATAAGGGTTAGTTAAAAAGGCTCTTGCAGAGTAACCTGTAACACTTTCTCCTTCCTTTAACCCGCTTATAATCTGCCTTTCAACTTCTATGTTTTCTGCGTTTTCAAAAGGAGTGGAATTTTTTGAAGCAAGCATACTATTTCCATACCATATGCCTATATTCTCTTCTGTATCAAGAAAAGAAATACTGTTATTTGCCATCTCTTTTGCAAGGGTTATATTTGTAACATAAAATTCCCCCATTTGTTCAAGGATAGATTTATTCAATTGAGTTATTTTTCCATCTGAAATAAGATCCTGGAAGTATGGATCAGCAATTTCCCCTGTTTTTAGAGAAGAAAGTACTACAATAAAATCTTCTTGTATGAAATTATATTTATAATCTCTTTGAACTGTTGGATATATAATTAAAAGACTTAAAAATATTATAGTTAATGCAATAATTGCATCAGTACTAAAAAACATGCCTCTTTTATTCTCCATTTCCATCAAATATGTAGATATATGCATTCACAGGTTTATCTTTATATATACTAAATCTTGTTATTTTTATTATATTTTCTGCATCTATATTAGAGATATTGAAATTTGGCTTGCCGATTCCATTAATATTATTCCCATTTATACTAACATTATCATCTATAATAAAATAATAATCATATAAAGTATTAAAAGATCTTTTAGTAAAACTATAATTGTTTATTGATAAGTCATAAAAAGCTTCTAATTTCCTTTCATCTATTTTATTATCAGTTAATATTCCTATCTTATCAACATTGTTATAATCCCAATCTTCAGGATTTCCCTCTGAAAGAATTATCTCACTTATTGATTCCCCATCTCCATATAAACTATCAATAGTTTCAGCGGATTCGTTAGGGCCATTAATGGAATAAATAAGAAATACAATAATCCCAAGGCCAAATATTGTAGATGCTATCATCAAATCAATGCTGTTTGATTGTGATTTTTTGTTACCCATTTCTGTTAATAAAAACTTCCCTGTCAATTTTTTCAATTATATTACCTCCCTTTATAAGACCTGATGACCCAGAATTATTTATCTCTTTAATAGGAATAGAAGCAGAATATTTACCATTATTTGTTCTGATGTAAACAAAGTCATCTGTTATATTGATATCATAATCTAAATTATCTATTTTAGAGGGAATCTTAAATACTCTACGATAACCATCACTTGATTCATAAGCAAGATCAATCTCTTCTTTTACAATATCTGCAATATCTAAAAGCTCTTGGTTATTTCTTTTAATAACATTATCAGATATACTACCATAAATAAAAGCAAAGAAAGCTAAGAATCCAAATAAAATAAATGCCACTAGAATCATAAATTCTATTGATGATTGTGATCTTTTAGTCATTTTATGCGATGGATATAAGGGCATAATCTTCATAGGCTCTTATTTCTATTTTTTTAAGGCCAGGTGATAAGGTTAAATTACCATTAATAGGAACATTACTGCTAAAAGAGATTTTATTAATCCCTGAATTTGTTGTTATAGTGAATATAAGATAATTATCAATTATTTCTATAGTCTTTATATTTTCGGGGAAATAACATTTTATTGTAGCTTTTGAAGGTTCTCCAAAATAGAATATGGACTCGCTTGTAGAAATAATCTTATTTGCACAATTATTAAGTTGGGTTAATTTAATCCTGTCATTTATGCTCCCACTATAAAATAAACCAACTCCTAAAATCCCTATTAATACAAATACTAGAAATCCTACTATTATTAGGTATTCAAATGCTATCTGGCCCCTTTTTGTCATTTCCTTCTCTTATACTATAATTATTATAACAAATCAGATTAAAAAACTTACCTTATCCAAAAACAATAAGTTTTATAAGATTAATTAACAACATTATTAAATGATAAAAAGAGGTTCTTTGAAGTTAAAAGTAATTTCACTAATATTTTTAGTGTTATTGTTGAATATAGTATTTTTCACCATAAAATATGGGGAGTTTAGAGAAGGAGTAACCGGCTTTTCAGTTCAGGAAACAATCTCGAAGAGTTATAACAATATGTCACTAGCCTCGAAAATTTTTTTGGTACTACAATGGATTATATTATTGATAGTATTTATTAGTGTTGTCTTTAAAGAAAAATCTCAAGAATTAGAACAAGCCCAGTCATTAAAGATACCTAATAATTATCATTTAAAAGAGCAAAAAACAGATTTAGATGTCTTATATGATTTATTGAAAGAAAAAAAAGAATTAAAATTATCTGCTATTGCAAAAGCTTTTAATATAGATGAGAATATAGCTATGGAATGGGCAAAAATATTACAAACAGGAAATTTAGCAATAATAGATTATCCTTTTTTTGGAGGAGCCATAATAAGAATTAAAGAATAATAAATGAGGTGATTTAATGAAAAAAAAAGAAAATAAAAAAACAAAAAACAAATTTGAAAATAAAAAATTAAGAATTCTTTTAAAAAAATCTAAAAACACTACACAAAAAAAAGAATTTAAGAGTATTATAAAAAAAAGAAAAGGTATATTAAAAAATTTAAAACATCTCCCTATTGCACCACATATCCATGAAGAAATAAAAAATCATATAAAAAACATTGATAATAAAGATATTCTTGAAAAATATCAAATAGAATTGGATAAGGTAAATGTTACAGTATCTATAATGAAAGAAAAATCAGGGGTTACTTATAATATACAAACTCCAGAGATTAGTGTAGCAACAAATGCTTTATTAGATGAGATAAGAGAAGAATTAATATCTGTAACTACAGTAGGTATGAATGAAATAATAGATCAAAATGCATTTAAACAAATAAAATCAAAATTTGCTCAGGAGGCCGAAGCTCTTATAAAAGAAAAATTGCCAAATATTGATGAAACAATAAAAGATTCTTTTATTGGAAAATTAATGCAGGATATGTTAGGGTTAGGAAAAATAGAATTTTTAATCAATGATATAAATCTGGAGGAAATAGTGATACCTTCAGCAAAAGAACCGATAAGAGTTTATCATAAAAAATATGGATGGTTATTAACAAATCTCAAGACAGAAAAAGAAGAAGATATAATAAACTATTCTAATATAATAGCAAGAAGAGTTGGAAGACAGATAAATGTTTTAACTCCTTTGTTGGATGCTCATCTTAGCACAGGTGATAGAGTTAATTCTATTTTATATCCAATAAGCACCAAAGGTAACACAATAACAATAAGAAAATTTGCCAGAGATCCGTACACTATGATAGACTTAATAAAAAATAAAACAATAAGCATAGATGTTGCAGTTTTATTATGGCTCGCAATAGAATATGAGATGAACGTTTTAATATCTGGTGGAACAGCCTCAGGAAAAACCGTGCTGTTAAACTCATGCATGCCATTTATGCCACCCAACCAAAGAATAATAAGTGTAGAAGATACAAGGGAATTGATGCTGCCTGAATTCCTATATTGGTGTCCTCTGGTTACAAGATCACCTAATGCAGAAGGCAAAGGATCTGTAACAATGCTGGACTTGCTAGTAAATTCACTCAGAATGAGGCCTGATAAAATAATACTGGGAGAAATGAGAAGACAAGAGGAAGCAATGGTTTTATTTGAAGCAATGCATACCGGACATAGCGTTTATGCGACATTACATGCTGATTCAGCATCAGAAACAGTGTCTAGATTAATAAACCCACCATTGAGTGTTCCTGCAAATTTATTAAAAGCTGTTAATTTGAATGTGGTTATTTTTAGAGATAGAAGAAAGGGAACAAGAAGAGTTTTCCAGGTAGCTGAATTTGATTATGATGGAACTAATGTAACAACAAATATAATATACAGATGGATACCAGAAGAAGATAGATTGATAAAACACAGTGAAAGTTCTAGATTTTTTGAAAATATCTCAAGAAATACCGGATTATCACAAAAAGAAATAGATGCAGACCTGAAGGAAAAAAGTGTGATATTAGACTCTTTGTTAAAAAATGATATAAGGTCGTTAAATGAAATGGGAAAGGTTATTAATATGTACTATAATGATAAAGAAAACTTACTAAAAAATTTATCGAAAAGCGATTTTAAAAAGACTTTGATGGGGTAAGCGAGTATGAACTTTAAAATACCCTTTACTATATCTGATATAGAAAAGTTAAAGAAAAAATCAAAATTTTTTTCTTCTAAAATACACTATAAAAAAGAATCTTTATTGGAGAATTACTTAAAATCTGCTGATATAGATTTGAACAGGCAGGAATATTTTGGTATAGTCATAAGATTATTTTTGAATTCTTTTCCAATATTTTTGATTTTAACAACAACCTTATTGTTTTTTTTGAAAGTAGGGCCGTTTATTTTATTTGGTTTTATATTATCTCTCTCTTTTTCTTCCTTTATTTTATTTAGCCAGCTAGTTTATCCTAAGATTTTTATTGCTAGAAAGGAGAGGGAAATAGAAAAAAATCTCCTTAGTGCCTTACAGGATATTCTGATACAGTTAAATTCAGGAGTTTCTTTATTTAGAATCTTGGTTAATATTTCTTCATCTAAATATGGAGCACTTAGTGAAGAATTTAAGAAAGCTGTAAAAAGAATAAATTCAGGAGAACCAGAAGTTCAGGTTTTAAATAATCTGGGAAAAAATAATCCTTCTGTTTTATTTAGAAGAACGCTTTGGCAAATAAGTAATGGTATGATGGCTGGAAGTGATATGTCTGTTGTTGTAGAAGATAGTATAAAAGCATTAAATGAAGAGCAGCTCATACAAATACAAAATTATGGAAATAAACTAAATCCTCTGATAGTTATGTACATGATATTAACTGTTATTATACCAACTCTTTCAATAACTTTTCTTACAATAATATCTTCAATGGTTAACTTGCCGTCAAATATGGTAATATTATTATTCATAACTTTATTTATGTTTGTTATATTTGCACAAATAATGTTTTTAGGAATGATTAAATCCAGAAGGCCAAGTTTGCTTTAATATGGTAAATATAATGAAGATACAATTCGAACCAAAAGAAAAGAATAGATTGAAAAAAATCTTTATATTTGCCATAATATTTGGATTAGTATTAAGTTCAATAAACTTTTTTATTAATGATAATGTTCTAACCTCTCTGTTAATAGTAGTAATAACAATAATATCTATTTTTGTCATTGAACATTTTAGAGGAACTATCAGAATTTCTTCTAGAATAAGAAATGTAGAGGAAGTATTTCCGGATTTTTTGCAATTGATGTCAAGTAATTTAAGAGCAGGTATGACAATTGATAGGTCTATTTTAGTTAGTTCCAGGCATGAGTTTTATCCTCTTGATGAAGAGATATTGAGAACTGGCAGGGATATTGCTACAGGCAAGAGCGTTGAAACAGCACTTATTGGAATGTCAAAAAGAATTGGTTCAGAAAAAATAGAAAAAACAATACTTCTGATAATTTCTGGAATAAGATCGGGAGGAAATTTAGCAATTTTATTAGATGAAACAGCAGTTAATATGAGAGAGAGAAATTTTGTAGAAAAAAGAGCCGCATCGAATGTTTTGATGTATGTAATATTTATTTCTTTAGCAGTATCTATATTTGCACCAGCATTATTTTCTTTGTCAAATGTTCTAGTAGAAGTTCTTACAAGTATACTATCGAATATACCTGAAGCTCCATCAAATGCTAATCTGCCGTTTACTCTTTCTAAGATAAACATTTCCATTGATTTTATCTTTTACTTCTCAATAGTATTTATGATAGTTATAGACCTATTTGCATCTCTTGTAATTGGCTTAGTGAATAAAGGAGAAGAAAAACAGGGTTTGAAATATTTCCCTATAATAGTTGTTACAAGTTTATTTGTATTTTTTGTTTCAAAAATATTAATCTCAAACTTTTTGGGAGAATTATTATGATAATTTACTTATATCACCTTCAAAGGGTCTCTTTTTAATCACGATTCCGCCCTTTCCTATTTCAAATGGCCATATTTCTTTTGAATGATTTGTTCCCCTCATTTTAAGGACTTCAAGGAATCTCTCTCTCGTTTTTTTATTTCTGACAAAATATAAAACTATGATAGAATCTGATTCGAATTCTAATACACTCGAATGTGTTTTTGGGTCTTTTATTGGGTCCCTTTCATATGTTAAAACACTTGTGCAATTCCATTTTCTTAGCATATTGAAAAATTCTATGGCAGATTTTCTTTTTTCCAGATCATTCTCAAACAACAACCCAAAAGAAGTAAGGCTGTCTACAGCTATCCTTTTTATTTTCTTTGTTAATACCAAGGTTTCTATTGCCCCTCCGCCTTCTTCAAGCATTATCTTAACTTTTTCAGGAGTATATTCAAGAAAGAAAAAACTCCCTTTTCTTTCTAATTCTTCCAAATCCCATCCAAGTTCTTTCATGTTAAAATAAAATTCTTCTTTTTTTTCTTCAAAAGTTATATACAGGCAGTTTTCTCCTTTTTTTATTCCCTCAATTAAAAATTCCATGGAAAATATAGTTTTTCCAGATCCACTTCCTGCAATAACCAGATTTATAGAATTCTTTTCAAATCCGCCCTTTATTAGTGGATCAAGATTTTTTATTCCACTTGGTATCTTTTCATTTTTTATTAATCTTTTTTTAGATCTCTTTAATGTTGCTTTTTTACCATTTTTCTTTTTAACAAGAATCTTTTTTGGATTACTCTTTTTCTTCATTTTAATTTTAAGTTATTTACACTTTAAAAAGTTTCTTTATGTCCATAATAGGTGAGAACAAAAGTTCCAACATAGTGTTTTGTTGAATTAGTTTTATATACATATAAACAATCTATAATTATGCCAAAAGTAATAGATTTAACATACGAAATATTTGATGGAATGAAGGTTTACCCTGGAGATCCAAAAGTTACTTTTGATATAACTTACAACATCAAACGTCATGGCTACAAAGTTACTAAGATGAGCTTTGGAACACATACATCAACGCACATTGACGCTCAATCTCATATGCATGAAAATGGAAAAACAATATCTGATTATAAGATCAATCAATTCATTGGAAAGGCTTCATTAATTAGAAAAGAAAATGATCTTGTTTCTAATGAGGTGGTTGTTATTAAAGGAAAATTATTCAATGATGAGTTGGTAAGAAAGATTATATCTTTCAAGCCCAAGATGGTTGGATTTGATATAAACAACAATCTAGAAATAAAATACGAAAAAGAGTTACTTAAACATAACATTCTGACTGTTGGGCCATTAAACCTAAAAAATAACCTACCTAATAAATTCGTTTTCTGTGCTTTCCCATTAAAGATAAGAAAGGGAGATGGTTCTCCCGTGAGAGCAATTGCAATTATAGACTAAACATTAAATTAGTATATGAGAACAAAACATCCCACATATTTATAAACCATCCACTAATATAATTAAGAATTTCAATAAAAAAATAAAAATATAAATTTATGCTGTTACTTTTGAAGATATTGTTCCTGTTGATGTCAAATCAAGTGAACTGCCTGCTTTTTTGTAAGTGATTGTTATATCTCCTTTAAAGTTATCTCCTTCAGTCAATACTGGATCACATGTAACAACTAAAACTTCATTTTCTCCAGCAGCAATCGTTACCACCGTGCTACTTGTTTCACAGTTTGATACAGCAACACTTTGTATATCTAAATCCTCTCCGCCGTTATTTCTCAGTTCTAAACTAACTCCTGATGAAGCTGTTGCAACTCCTCCATCTGCATAGAATGGTGGATTAACAATAGTTGCACCAGTAGTATATTTTCCTGGGCTAAAAACCCCAAAATAAGCCAATACTCCTATAGCAATAACTGCAGCAAGAATAGCCCAGCCATAAGTCATAAGAAACTCCATAGCTGCCTGTCCCTTTTTTTCCATATTTTTGTTTCCCCCCTTTTAATAATTAACCGTTATCAAATTAGTTATAAATACTATATAAATATTTCTAAAAGATTTATTTCTATTTTACGCACTTTTGATATAAATCAAGAGAAACATTTTGTGGATCATATTTACTTTTTAATTTAAAGTATTTTTTTACATTCAAAGTTTTAACATTTTACCTTACAGGCTCATATAACCAGGAAAAATTCCCTTTTGAAAAAACAAACTGATATAAATCAATTGAACCTGATTCAAATGCTCCTTTACATGAAAGTAAATAATATTTCCACATTCTGTAAAATTTTTCTCCTTCATCTTTTTCAAAATCAGGCCAGTCCTTAAATGATACTTTTAATTTTTTATAGAACTCTTCCCCATTTTCCTCTTTAAATTGTTTCCAGTTTGAATCAAAATTCTTAAACCATGCACCAAGAGTATCAGCATAATAATGTCCAAAATTATGAACATCTTCTAATCTAAATAATCCTTCTGAAGATTCTAATATTTCTGATGCAAAAGGAAGGCACCCACCAGGAAATATACGATAGTTTATCCATGAGTCAAATCTTTTTCCATGATTGTTATGTCTTCCTATAGTTTGTAATAAAAATAATCCTTCTGGTTTTAAACAAAAATCCACAATTTCCATTCCAGTTCTATAATTTTTTGGCCCTGCATGCTCCCAAAAACCTATAGAAACAACTTTGTTAAAAGATTCTTTATTTCTAGAGACAATTGCATCTCTATAATCAAGTTCCATTATTTTTACTGGTAAATCTTTTGTTAATTCTCTTGAAAAGGCAGCTTGTTCTCTTGAAATATTATAACCTGTAACCTCACAATTATAATTAGTGGTTGCAAATTTTGCAAAACCCCCAAATCCAGAACCAATTTCCAGAATTCGGTCTGTTTGTCCTTCGCCTTTTTTAGGTAAGTGTAATTTTCCGCATATTAATTCAAGTTTGTTTTTTTGTGCTTCATCTAGATTATCTGTATCTTTAAAATATGCACAACTATACTGCATATAATTTCTATCAAGCATTTGAGTGTAAAAATGATTTCCAAGATTATAATGTTGATCTATAACTCTCTTTGATTTTCCTTCTCTTTGCGGATTAAATAATTTTGAGGCTAAAATTGGAATAATCACACGAGGATTAAATGTTTTTATATCGGGTTTATCCTTTGTTAATTTACAAAAAAATTCATCTAATTGTAAAGAATCCCAACCTCCATTTATGTAAGATTCTCCTAAACCAAGAGAACCTTCGGACAGAATTCTTTTATATGTTTCTTGATCATAAACAATCATATCCCAAGGTCTATTACCATTTATTTGAATATCTAAAGGAGAAAGTATTTTTTGAACTGCTTGTCTATAAGACGAATGTTGTGAAGGTTTTGATAACATTTTTATTCCTTCACCTCTAAAAAACACAGAATTAAACAGTTTAAAAGTATTTTTATCCTATATGAATTATAATTAATACTATGTTTTATCTGTAAAACAATACTATTTTATCCTTCTTATCCGATCTAAAATCTCATTCTTCTTCCTTCTTGAAGTATATTTTTTTCCAAATCTTACAAGATTTGGATTAACTTCTTTCCACATTTTTTTGGGAAATAATTTCTTTAAAGCTTCACCAATTTTTATAGGATCTTTATGTTTTGTCCATTCAAGTCTTCTTGATATATATTCAACATGTGTATCAACTCCAATAACATCTTTTCCTATTTCAGATAAAAAGACATTTGCTGTTTTTGCACCAACTCCTGGGAGTTTTATTAATTCTTCATATTCCTCAGGAACTCTTTCATTATAATCTCTAGTTAGCATTTTTGCACAAGAAACAATATTTTTTGATTTATTCTTGTAAAAATTTATTGAATAAATGATTTTTTCTACTTCTTTAATATCTGCTTCTCCCAATTCTTTTAATGAAGAGTATCTTTCATATAATCTACGTGAAACAAGGATGGTTGTCTCATCTAAAGTTCTTGCAGAAAGAATTGTTGAAATTAAAATATGCCATTTCTTTTTCCATCCTTCTGCCGCCAATTTCATGTCTCCTTTTAATTTTTTGATTTCTCTGTATTGTTTTAATGCTCTTTTTCTTTTAATCATATAATTAAATAATAATATTAATTTTAAATCTATTTAATCAAAAAAACTCTGTATTTGTTTGGAGTTTTTAGGATGCAAGAAAAAACTTTTATGGTTTCCAAAAAAATCTTCTCTAAGATTTTTAGGGCCCAGAAAATTAAGAATTTTCTTGGTTTCTGCACAGAAAATCTATTAGGTGATTTAGACTATATATTTAAATAATCTAGGGTATTAAATATTTGATAAAGTGGTTTTATAATGACAGCAACAGTTTATGATCTATTACCTTTGAATACAGATCCACCATTAAATTTGTATTCTTCTCCAGATGCTTTTGTCCCAAACAGAGTAACTGAATATTTTATAAAAGCTCTGGAAAGAAATTTAACTGATAATGTTGATGTAGCTTTTGATATAGGGTCCGGAACTGCTCCAATAGCTATTGCAATAGCTCTAAAAAACAAGGCAAAAAAGGTATATGCAGTTGAACCTTCTTTGGTAAATGGAGAATTAGCAAGAATGAATATAGAAAAATATGGCTTAGAAAACAGAATTACATTTTTCACAGGAGAATATTTTGATTCTCTGAAAGATTTAGGTATAAAAGCCGATGTTATAACAGCAGATGTTTCAGGAATTGCAAGAGTTCCTTCAAAAGTTCTTTGCTGGTATTCTGACCAAGTTCCTTGTGCAGGAGAAGATGGAACAGATATAATATGTGAGATGTTAAAAAGAGCCCCTTTATATTCAAAAAAAGATACCATGATTATTTTTCCTGTTGCCACAGACTTATCTGCAGGAGAAAAAATAATTGATAGTGCAAAAAGATATTTTAATGTAGTTGAAAATGCATTGTGGAATGAATCTGATGGAATAAAATCAAAATCTGAAGAAAGATTCCATCCGCAATATATATGGTTTCCATTGCTGGAAGAGCAAGTGCAAAAAATAAATGAAGGCTATAATGGAAATCTCCCTGATTTTATTAACATGCAGGAAATAAGAGGAAGAAAATTTTGGAGAGGTCAGATATTATACGCCAAAAATCCAAAATAAATTAATGGTCTAAAGGGACTCCAGACAAGATTTTTTCTATTTCAGAAATTTTAACTACTGTTTGTTTACCCTGAAGATTAATATATCTTTTATTTTCTTGATTAATAATATCCATTAATTCTACTCTTGTTTTAGCATCTTTCATACCTGGATTATCAATCGGGTAGATTATAGCCATTTCTTTTGCTTTTTCATAAGCTAATTCATAAGCTTCACTATCTTTATCAGCATATATTCTTCCTTCTATATCTTTTACATTATTTATTTTATAATGAGCTGTATATACCATTTCTAAAAAAATTATTTTCTAATTTTATTTTAGTTTGAGAGTATAAAAATGTTTTGGTTACAAAAAGTGGGTATTTATAGAAAATTTAAGAAAAAGAGAAATAGCGGGGGCAGGATTTGAACCATGCGACCTCCGGGTTATGGGCCCGGCGAGAACTCCAGACTTCTCTACCCCGCTGTAAAAAACTACAAAAAATGAAATCTGAAATTGCTTATAAACTTAACTATAAAATGGCAAAAAGTTTTTAACATAAGTTTTTATAATCAAAAAAACCTTGTATTTTGTTTTTGGTTTTTAGGATGATCCAAAATCTAAAACTCTAAAGCTACGAACATATTATAAAGAATATGGTTTTAGATTTATGGACATAAAACTAATTAAAAAAATCATGAAAATTCTAGGAATAGATGAAGCAGGAAAAGGTCCAGTAATAGGACCAATGATTATCGCAGGAGTTATGATTGATGAAAAAGATCTGGAAAAGCTTTCTGAAATGAAAGATTCAAAACTTCTTCTTCATAAGAAAAGAATATTTTTAGCAGAAATAATAAAAAAAATTTGTAAATATCATATAATTGAAGTTTCTTCGGAGGTAATTGATGCAGCAATACTTTCTAATGAATTAAATCTAAATTGGCTTGAAGCTTATAAACAAGCAGAAATAATAAATGAATTAAAACCAGATAAAGTATTTGTGGATTGTCCTAGTATTAATTGCAGCGCATTTGAAAAATATCTAAGAAATCTGGTTAAAAATAAAAATATAGAAATGGTTGTTGAGCATAAAGCAGATTTTAAGTATAAAATTGTAAGTGCAGCATCCATTTTAGCCAAAGTTAAAAGAGAAGAAGAAATGGATAAAATAAGAAATAAATATGGAGAAACAGGTTCAGGATATCCCGCAGACCCAAAAACAAAACTTTTCTTGCAAAATAATTGGAACAAACATCCAGAAATATTCAGGAAATCATGGTCAACATACAAGAAAATCTCAGAGAAACCTAAACAAAAAAAGCTTTTTTAGGCATGTCCATAAATCTAAAACTATATTCTTTAGAATAGGGTTGTAGATTTTTAGTTTTAGATTTTGGATCACAAGAAAATCTTAAGGATTTTCTGTGCAGAAAATTGAATAAATTTTCTTGCATCCTAAAAAACTCAAAAAAACAGAGTTTTTTTTGATATAAAACATTTAAAAATATTCTCTTATTCTAATATTTATGACCTATATAAAAAGACTGGTGATGAAGGGTTTCAAAAGTTTTCCTAGAGAAACAACAATACAATTAGATAGACACATGAGTGTAGTAGTGGGTCCAAATGGTTCAGGAAAATCGAACATAACAGACGCTCTATGTTTTGTGCTTGGAAGACTTTCAGCTAAAAGTATAAGGGCGGCAAAATCCTCACATTTAATATTTTCAGGCAACAAAAATTTTAAGCCATCTAATTACGCTTATGTTGAACTTGTCCTTGATAATGAAAATAAAACTTTTTCCTTGGAACAAAAAGAAATAGTTATAAGAAGGTTTATCAAAAAAAATGGGCAAAGCACTTATAAAATAAATAATGAAACAAAAACAAGACATGAAGTTCTTGAATTGCTTTCTCAAGCAGGAATAGACCCACATGGTTTTAATATAGTTCTCCAGGGAGAAATACAGAGATTTGTAAAGATGACTGCAGAGGACAGAAGAAAGGTTATAGAAGAAGTTGCAGGAATCTCAGTATATGAAATGAGAAAAGCAAAATCATTAAATGAACTTGAAAAAACAGAAGAGAAATTAAAGCAGATAAGTGCAATATTAAGAGAAAGAACAAATTATCTTAAGAATCTTGAAAATGAGAGAGAGCAGGCATTAAAATTCAAGAAATTAGAAGAAACTGTCAGGAGATGTAAAGCTTCCATAATAAACAAAAAACTAAAAGAAAATGAAAAAGAATCAAGAGAAAACAATGATAATATAGATAAAAAGAAGAAAGAAATCGAGAAAAAATCAGAGAATATAGAAAAATTAATAGAAAAAATGAGATTATTAAACGAAGAAATAGAAAATATCTCTAAAACAATACAAAAATCTTCAGGTTATGAACAAGATACACTATTAATGGAAATTTCTCAATTAAAACAGGAAATAGCTGGGATTATTGTAAGAAGGGAAAATTATGAGAATCAATTATCTGAACTTGATAGAAGAGAAGAGAGTTTGAATAATAATATTGAATCTTCAGAAATGGAAATAAAAGAGATGACTGAGGAAAAAGGAAAGAACACAAAACAAAATTTATCTGAAAAAAAGAAAAAATTAGATGAGTTGGATGAATTGAAAAGACAATATTATCTGCTAAAATCTGATTCTTCTTCATTATCCTTTCAAATAAAAGATAAAATGAAATCAATTGAGAGATTAAAAAATGAAACCTCTTTTATCCTAAATCAAATAGAATCACTTGAAAAAGATGTAAAAATAAATGAAATTTCTGAAAATCATAAAAAAGCCATTGTAAATCTTACTAAAGAAATTGAAGAAGGTAAAGAGAAATTATCAAAATATGAATCAGAACTTTTTGAGAAAAAGAAACTTGAAGCTATAGAAAATAAAGTAATAGAAGACGCAAAAAAAATAAAGAATGAGGTTTCAAAATTGGATATATGCCCCTTATGCAAGACAAAGATGACTGAAGAACATCTATCAGAGGTTGTAAACAAATCAGATAAAGATATAGAAGAAGCAGAAAAAATAATAAAAAAATCTTTAGATGAAATTGAAAAATTAAGGGAAAATATAGAAAAAACAAGAGCAGAAATAAACAAAAAAACAGAAGAAATTAATATAAGAAATAGAGATATTTTAAAATTAGAGGCTATTGCAGATAAAAAAGATCAGTTGAAGAGAAATAGTGAACAAATTAAACTAACTGAATCAGAATATAAAGAAGCAGAAAACAAAAAGAAGAAGATTGATGAAAAATTAATGAAGACAAGAATAACTGAAGAAGATTATGAGAAACTTCAGTTAGAGGTAAATGAATTGCAGAGGACAGAAGAAAGAAATCTAGGGATAGAAATAACAACAAAACAAAGAGAGCTTGAAAGAATGCGTCTTGCAATAAAACAAATATTAAGGGATAAAAAAGATATAACTGAAGAATTAGAAGAATTGAAAAAAAGTCTTGAGGAAAAACAGGATGTAGTATCTGTTAAAGAAGATGATGCTGAATTATTAAAGAAAAAATATCAAAAAATGTTTGAGAACCGTAATTCCTTGCAAGATGAGTTGCGTTCAATTGAATCAGTTGTATTAAAGCAGCAAAGTGAAAAAAGATTTGTAGAAAATGAGGTAAATAATCTAATGATAATTCAAGCACAGATAAATGCAAGAAGAGATACCAACACACAAGAATTAGAGGAGTTCAAAAATATAGAATTTATAGAATTGCCTGTTGATAAATTATTGGAAAAACTAAAACAATCTGAAGCAATAATATTAAGCATAGGTAGTGTGAATATGAGAGCTTTAGAAGTTTATGATGATATTAAAGCAGAATACGATAAAATAAGAGAGAAATTAGAACATCTGGAAAAAGAAAAGTTAGAAATTCTAAATATTATAGAACAAATAGATAAAAAGAAAAAAAAGACTTTTATGAGAACATTAAAAGAAATTAATGAACTGTTTTCGAGAAATTTCACACAATTAAGCACTAAAGGCATAGTAACTCTTGAACCACAAGATGAAAAAGATCCGTTTAATGGAGGAATAACAATAACAGTAAAGGTTAGTGTAGGAAAATATTTTGATGTTACCTCTCTTTCTGGAGGAGAACAAACAATTGTTGCACTATCCTTAATCTTTGCAATACAAGAACACAGACCTTATAGTTTCTATATATTCGATGAGATTGATGCAGCTCTAGATAGAAGAAATTCAGAGAAATTAGCATACCTACTAAAAAAGCATATGAAACAAGGTCAATATCTGATAATCACTCATAATGACTCAATAATATCGGAATCTTCTAATATCTTGTATGGAGTAAGCATGCAAGAAGGCATATCAAAGATATTGAGTATAGAGATATAATTTTTATTATTTTTGTCCTTTCAATTCTGCCAATCTTTTAAGAATGGGTAAAGAAATTTTTCTATTAATACAATATTGAGAAGGTTCTTCAGAAATATTAAGATTTTCATATGCTCTTCTTTTTATATTGTATAAAGTGTTAAATATAGGTAAATAATGATCTCCATCAGAATGGGAAAAGCCTTTATTTTCATTAAACTCCAAAGCTACTGCTTTGCTTATCCCATCACAGGCATGATTATACCAATCATCAACTTCTTCTTTTGATTTAAACACTAATCCTTCTAATTCTCCCATATTATTTTATACATCCATTATTTAATAAATATACCTTTTTTTAAATCATCAATCTAAAAACCGCTGCAACAATTATTATTAATAATATTATCATTAATATAATAATCAACCAAGTTAACCAGCTTAACATTAAACTTTTACCTTTCTCAGTTGTTTTTGTTAAAGATATTTTGCCAAGAACTATTCCTTCATCTCTAGATTCTGCATATACTTGAGTTGACTGATAAGAATATTGTTCTTCTTTATCTGCATTTTTCTTATTATCAAATTTTTCTAGTGACTTGAAATATTCAATGCATTCATCATCATCAATTAAACAATCTTCGTATCTTTCATCGTGTGGAGTTTCTCTGTCATTATTCTCTTCGTTATCATCTTCTTCATTGCATTCACCATAATAACATCCATTTTCGCATTCTTCAACTAATTCTTCAGTCTTATCCTCAACACAGCTGGAATCTTCACATGAAACATTATGGAATTCTCTGTATACATCATCATCTTTGCAGTAATTATCTGTATAATGATCATCCTCGCATTCGCTATCAAGTGCACATTGGTTAGGTTCTTCTAAACATGCACCATTCATACAACCATATTGGCAGTTTTCTACATCTTGTGTTGTAACTACTTCTTTACATTGATATATGTCACATGAGAAATCATGAAAATCTTTTACAACCTTGTCATTCTTACAATAATTACTTGAACTATAATCATCAGAACATTGACTATCCATATTACATTGTCCCACATCACATTGTCCATCTGTACATCCAAATTCACAACTTTGTACTAAAACCTCATCATTTTGATGGTCATTATAACACATATTTATAGAACATCCTCTATCAAAGCATGTTCTTGAGTGGTATACATTTCCATCTTTACAATAATTATCATCAAAATCTGTACAAGAATCTTCTCCACAATCACTGATAATTAAAGGAGTTATACTAACATCACAATAACTCTGTGGTGTTTCAGGATTTATACAAGTAGAATTCTTGAAATTCTTATAAATATCCTCTAAAGAACAGAAATTATTATCAATAAATCCTGTTATCCCACAATCAGAATTTTGATTACATTCAATATTAGGTTGTATACATTGCCCATTCAAGCAACCATATTGACATCCATCAACAAATTGAGTTGTTACATTTTCATTACAATTTCCATTTAGGCAACTGAAATTATGGAAGTCATGAAGTATAACCTCATTTTCACAATAATTATTACCATAATAATCTGCAGGGCAGTTTGAATCAAGTGTACATTCATTAGGTTCATCAATACAAACACCATCTAAACAACCATTATTACATTCTTCTATCAGATTATCATTTATTGAAGGATAACCTAAACAAATACCATCCCCACAACTTCTTTCAAAGCAGGATTGTGATTGATAAACATCTCCATCTTTGCAGAATTTATCTCCTTCATCATCACAAATATTCTCTCCACAATCAACCCTGAATATAGGAGTAATAGTCACATTGCAATAACTTTGATTTGTTCCAGGATTTACACATACAGAGGATTTATAATTTTTATATATATCTCCTTCAGAGCAAAATTCATTATCAATAGAACCTGATACCCCACAGTCATTATCAATAACACAATTTATAGGTGTATTCAAGCAATAACTTTCATTTGTTCCAGGATTAACACACTCATCAATTGTAAGAACATTGATATCATTACAATCAAGATTATTATAACATTCAAAATTATCAGATGAAGCATTTTGTTCAGATAATACAAATGTAACTTTTATTAATATTAAGAACAAAATCAAAGATAATAAATAAAAATTTTTAGATTTATTTTGAGATTTTTGGTGATTCATTATTCATGTCATCACCTCCAAAAAAAGGTACTTTTATAAAAAATAAATCATAAGACCATTTATAAACAATATTATAATAAAAAACATATTTCAAAAAATGATTATTAGACCATTAAAGATATAATTTCCCATTGCTGATTTTTGTAAAAAATAAAATTAAAAAATCTAATAGATATGTTCATAAATATATCTTCAAAAGAATAGCAAAAATATACAAAAAATACATTTTAAAAACAATCTAATGCTGATTATCTTAATCTAAAAAAGGAAGGTGACTATAAACTTTTAGAAAAAGTTATATAAAAATCAAAGATTTTCAATTATTCAAATTAGAAATTTGAACATAATCAAAAATGCAAAATAAAAAAGAGAATAACAAAAATACTAGTTTATTTGTTAATATACTGATAAATATCTTTATACCTTATCTTATACTAACAAAAGGAAATAATTACATACAACCATTATATGTACTTTTAATAGCTCTTCTTTTCCCTTTATCTTTCTTATTGTTTTATATGATAAAAAGGAACAAACTAAGTTTTTTTTCTTTAATAGGAATCTTTAGTTTATTATCAACAGGGATAATAGGAATATTAGAATTGGATTTAAAATACTTGATATTAAAAGAAGCAGGAATCCCATTATTAATAGCGTTTATTATAATATTATCAAATAAAACAAAATACCCCCTATTTGAAAAATTCCTGCAGGAAATATTTTATTTTAATAAGATTTATAGTTCTTTTAAAAATAAAAAAGACAAAAATATTTTTATCAAGAAAATTAAAATTCTCTCTTATTTTTTGGCTTTATCTTTTTTGATATCATCAATATTAAACTATATTCTTGTAAAAATGATTGTTAAAAGCCAGCCAGGGACATCTTTCTTCAATGAAGAGATTGCAAAGGTAACTGCATTAAGTTTTCCGGTTATAGCAATACCTTCAATAATCATATTATCAGTATTACTAACAATAATAATATTGGATGTAAAAAAATATACTAATTTAGAATTAAAAAATATAATAAAATAAAAAAAAGGAAAGAATTCCTCATAAAAACAAGCAATAATAAAAAAACAAAAATTAAAAATTAATAATAACTTGTTTCTCCAAATTCTTCTGGTTCTTCAGATTTCTTTGTCAAAAGTACTATTAGCACTATTAAAAGAACAACAAATATGATTACAAGTATTACTGTTATTACAGTAATTGCACTCACATTTCTTCCTATTGGTGTTGTGATTCTTGAATCATCATTAACATTAACACTGAATTTAACTTGCTTAACAAGTCCAGACTCAGAATTAACATTAACCCCAACAATATATGTTCCTTCAGATGCACTGTCTGTTGCTCTTACTCTTACTTTTACAGTTTTGCTAGAATCTCTTGGAACTACTACTACAGGTTCTTCAATTTCTACAACTAATCCTTTTGAAACTTCAGAAGGAGTTATTGTGTAGACAACTGATCTCTCACTCGGATTGATTAAAACAATATCGAATGTTGTTTCAGAACCAACAGCAACAGTTTTTCCAGTTGTTACAGGCACAATTTCAGTCTTGACATCTTCAATCATTATGTTCTTTCTAACCTTTGTGTTAGTGTCATAGTTATATGCTTCAACTTCAAGAGCATAATTACCTAAAGCAGCATCTCTTGGTATATCAAGATATATTCTTCTGCTTTCAGTATCTCTTATGGAATTCAAATCTTCTTCGGGAATTCTTTCAAGATCTCTTACATAAACTGATCTTTCTATGCCTAATTCAGGTATTGAAGCTCTAACATAAACATTGTCAAGTCTCTCGTTTCCGTTGTTTTCAACAACAAAATCTACTGGTAATATAGATCCTGCAACGATTCTTTGTGGTGTGTCAACAGATAATATTTCCAAGCTATAAGAATTTCTTTGAACAAGGATAGATTCAGAAATTTCAACAGAATCTTCACCCTTAGCACTAATTCTTACTACTAAGTTCACATCCTCACTCAAATCATCTAGGTCAAAAGTTGAAGGAAGTTTTATTGAAAATTTCTTTACATAGCTAGTTCCATTTATAACATGGAATCTGCTGCTAGAAACAGAAATCTCATCCCTATATCCTTCAATATAGACTCTAACTCTTACGTCTGAAGCATCTGTATTTGCTGTGAAGTGAACCCTAACAGGTAAAACTTCATCAACATCACCACTGAAAACTATATCATGATCAATTGTTACATCATTGACTTCAATTTCATCAATTGTAACAAAATCTTCATGTGCGATTACAGTACTCATGGCAACTAATATAGCAAAAACTGCTACAAAAGAAACCAAAAATATTTTGATGTTCATCTTTGAGATATGTTAAATTTAATTAAATTAAAGACCATAATTTGATTTATAAAGATTTCTATTATGTAATAACTATATAATAATTACAAATATGATACTATTCACAAGGTATACCAAAGTATACTTTTAGATAAAAATAATATAATAAATCAAAATACAATAATGCTTATAAGGTATACTTTGGTATACTAAACTAATATGAACAATATAACGACGATAAAAATCAACAAGGAAACCAAGGAGAGACTGGACCGGCTTAAGGAATATAAAAGAGAGACATATGACGAAGTGCTTAGAAAAGTTTTGTTCATATTGAATGTCTCAAAAAAGAATCCTGAAAAGGCAACACAACTATTTAGAAGATTGGACAGTATAATCAAAAGAAAAAGAACAGATGATGAAGAATAACAAAATAAATAAAAATTAAATTAATTATAAAAAATTAAACCAAACTCTTCCAATTGTTTTTATAATGTCCATATTTTTCTTTGAACACTTCTTTTGGTGTTAATTCAATTTTTAATAGATTAAATTTTTCTTTTAAAAGTTCAAGAGTTTTATCCTTTGTTTCTTCACTTGCCATTTTTTCAAGTTCAATAATATAACCGTAACCTTTTGTAAAATCAAGTGTTACAATAATTCCATCCTCCAAGTTAAAAGTATATCTTTTCCTAAACCATTTTATTGATATCTTATGTCATAATGATTCAAAAATCTGTAATAATTTATCAAAATCTTCCCTATCACATTTTACTTCTATTTCCTCACGTGTTTCATCATGTATTTGCCCCTTCTTCATCTAGATTTTAGAGAAATAGTTATTTTTCTGGATTCTGACATCATTATCTGAATCAAAATATATGGTTTCCTGCTCATCTTCACCTACAAATTTAGCATTTTCTTTAAAGAATTCAATCAATTCTTCATACCTTTCTTTTGTCAAAAAGCTCCTTATTTCAACTTCAATATTCATAATAAAGAGAAATAAAGGAGATTAATAAGTATTTATATGGGAATAAAAGGAATAGAGAATACTAATAAAATAGGAAATAATAAATGCTAGTTAATATTCAGATTGTATAAGTCTTAAGAAGTTTGATAACTATTATAATCCATGCTTCCTTCTTTTCTATCATTGGTTCTATCAAAACAGATTCCATTAGAAGCTAAGTCTCCAATGAGTATACATCCAAACTTTTCACTATATCTTTTTGGATTAATAGGAGCTATATTATATCTAACCTTTATATTATTATTTAAAGCAACACTATCAATATATTGGTTTGTATTAGGATTTTCTCTTTTCCTTCGGAATGATTCTATAAGATTTCTATGTTCCCTTTCAAGAGATTTTTTCCCAGAAAATAATCCAGTAAAACTTACTTTCTCCCATATAACTTTTCTATGTATCAATGGATAATTATCTTCCATTTGAATAGCATCATTTACATACTCTTCTGTTCCATTTATTGTAATTTCTAAGACTCCCATCTTTTTATTCAGAATATTATACTTATAAATATTTATATTTTCTAGAATTAATTCCCCTCACTTAATTTCAATCCCTCAACACTATCCTCGATCATATCCGGACTTTCATTGATAATAACTATATCCTTATCTTCTGGCAGATTTTTGATTAATTCAATCCACTTTTCTTTTG
>Ga0209542_10002863_pt1 | contig 37964 bp, 40 predicted proteins | sample RifCSPhighO2_01_FD_184028 | JGI IMG/M metagenome (GOLD analysis project Ga0209542, IMG submission 184028) | Soil microbial communities from Rifle, Colorado - Rifle CSP2_plank highO2_0.1 (SPAdes) (version 2) | ecosystem: Environmental > Terrestrial > Deep subsurface > Rock core/Sediment ... | reverse complement strand
GTAGCATACCCCTAGTTCAACTCGAGGAGAGTCCTGCTACTAGAGCATTTGGGTTTTCTGGCCATCTTACGATGACCAGCTCACTTTGGTTGCTCAAGCCAAAGGGCCCTGCTACGGGGCATAAATTCGACACAATGCCGAACCCACAAGGAACCTGCAAAAATGAGAAAAACATCTAAAGTCGGCCCGAAGACCAACATCTTTTTCTCATCTCAAAATCAAGGTGCTTCTATATCTACCCTAGCATAAACAAAATTATGAGTCAAGAGCATCTATTTTCATGCCTTCTGGGTAACATTATCGGGTCAAAAACTTGTTTATGATTAATTGCCTTAATAAATTTTAGAATCTGTACTTCCATATAGTATTTGTACTTATGACACCTATTAAAATCTTTCAAATAAAACTCTTTGTCCAATCGTTTATTTATTTCATATAAAAAATGGGAAATTTGATTATCGATTTTTTCTGGTTTTTTCTTTTTTAACCTTAAAAAGGTTAAAACTTCTGCGTCTACAATATCGGAACGAAACATTTCAACCAAATCGTAAGCTAGAGGCTGACTATTAGAATTTCTAGCAATATGAAAGATGCCCAAATCCATAGGTATATTATATTTATTTAAAATCTTTTTAACTACATTAGTTAGATGGTGATAACCAACATCTAATAAGTGGTTGACTGCATCTACACTTTTAGGTTTCCTATTTAAGAAAACGATTTTAGGATAAAGCAATTTCCCAAATTCTCTCCAAAACTGTTTAGCCATACGAGCTTCTTCTAATAAAATTTCTGCTATTGATGATTTGTTTCGTATCTTTGTTGCTAGAATAGATCTCCTGTATTTTTTGAGAAGTGATACTTCTCGTTCAATTTTTATAGCAACGACTTGCCTTGCTGTTTCAATACAAATAGAAGAATTTTTATAATTGGACATTCTTGTAATCCATAGGGCATTCATTCCGTTATAATAACAAAAGTGGCGGTGTATACGAGTTGTATACACCGCCACGACTAGACCGACTGATTGGCGAGAAAACTTTCCTGCAACTTCCGAGCCATCCAGAGTTTGTTGTCTGCCCCGACTCCAGGCGTAGGCTCTTCCAAAGTGAGCTTGTGCTTTTGCACTGACCCGCCAAAGAGAGCGACCTTCTCCTCAAGCCTGAGAACCAGACGAGCCAGACTACCCGTATTCTGGGCAGACCAATTCAAACCAAGTGGACCCCCTCGCTCTGGCTTGGAGCCATCAGCGAGTTTGCCCTCCTTGCTCCGAACCACGATGTCGATGACCACAAAGTGAAAACCGTGGGTCTTGACGAGGTAGTCCACGATTTCCCGCTCGTCTTGCACACGCTGTCGCGAGGACAGTTGGTACATCCGACGTCTGGCAGAGTTGAGTTTCTGCCAACCGCGAGAACCTTTGGTCCGTCCCTTGAGACGCAACTGGAGCGCTTCAATCTTCGGCATCCAGTGTTTGTCCGAACGCCAAAGTTTCAAGACTTCCTCACCTTTCGCGGAAATAATTCCGATTGATGAGGCGCCGAGTGCCAGGAACACGAGCTTTGACTCTTCAGGACTTGTCGTCTCCGGCTTTGGTAGTTCGTAAACAACCGAAATCCAGAAACGACCAGACTTTGTGAGATTTGGCTCATCGCGGTAAAGTTCGAACTTTTTGAGCTTCGTCGCTTCTCCGAGCTTTCCTTGCTGGAACTCCGGAACCAGAAAAGAAAGCTTTCGACCTGAACCACAAGAAAGCGTGATGTTGCCTCCTGCAATCTTGAATCCAAACCTTCCAGAAATTTTCTGGAAAAATCCTTCATCTCGAAGGCGTGGCGAACGAGCATCGAAGTCGCCGTTGCGTCGCAAAGCAAGGAAAGACTTGTACGCCCCATCCAGAGCGTCAATCGTCTCTTCCTGAAAGTTGCGCGTGACTCCGCCGAAAACTTCGTCAGAAGCACGACGCACTGTAAGACCATTTATCTGATCAAACAGCGTTACTGTGTGTGCCTTGTAGGCCTCTCGAAGTTTCCTGCGAATCTCCAAGACCTCTTCCGGCGTGTTCGCCGATTTCAATCCCGTGTATAGCGGTGCAAAGAATTCGGAAAAGACCCTTTGTCTTTCCTCAAGTGCCGAGTTCCAAAGAGCTCGCAAAATCTCGCTCACAGCGAGGAGAATTGATGTCTCTCCCTTGCTCGGCTTGACCTCAAACCGGACAGCACGATAGAGTGCCTCACTCTTCTGTCCAACTTTACGTTTGGCCATATGGCCTCCTAATCTCCAAGTTAACAAAAAACGTTCTGCGCTTATTAAAACATATCTATAAAATAAAAGCAAGCTAGTCATTTTTATATCCCTTAAATTAAAAACTATCCAGTATACATTATAATAGTGCTATAGCATCATTATAATGTATTTGGAATATTGTAATGACTGTTTTCTAAATCGGAATTAAAAGTTATACTATAATAATGAATCCCGTTAGAAGTTTCAGTTGAAGTATCGCGCGGGATAGATTATGAATATATTTAATTTTTGTATCATTTAGTAAAAAACTACTGGTACTTCTAATGGGATGAAAAAGATTGATATTTTTTTACAAAATACACTTTCAGGCGAGAAAGAAAAATTTGTTCCACTAAAAGACGGTGAGGTTTCGATGTATAACTGCGGACCGACAGTTTACAATTATGCCCACATAGGCAATTTGCGAAGCTATGTTTTTGCGGACATTTTGAGACGAATGTTTGAGTATAACAAATACGAAGTTAGACAAATAATGAATGTTACCGACATTGGTCACCTCTCCAGCGACAGTGATGAAGGAGAGGATAAAATGACAAAAGCCTTGAAACGCGAGAAGAAGCCTTTAACTCTGGAAGCCATGCGAGAAGTGGCGGATTATTATTTCGGAAAATTTAAAAAAGACTTAAAAGAACTTAATATAAAACTACCGGGGCACTTCCCCTTCGCCAGCGACCATATTAAAGAAGACATTGAACTTGTGGAAATTTTGACTTCCAAGGGTTTTACTTATAGGACTTCTGACGGAATTTATTTTGACACAAGCAAATTTACAGGTTATGGGAAGCTCGGTAACCTAAACCAAACTGCCGACACGGAATCGCGTATAGGTGCAAATCTTGAAAAGAAAAATCCTCGCGACTTTGCCGTTTGGAAATTTAATTCAGAACTAGGATATGAGGCGCCGTTTGGCAAAGGCTTCCCCGGCTGGCATATAGAGTGTTCGGCCATGTCCCGAAAATACTTGGGACAGCCCTTTGATATCCATACCGGCGGCGTAGATCACATTCCAGTTCATCACAATAACGAAATTGCTCAATCGGAAACGGCTTATAATGTCCCCTTGGCCAAGTATTGGCTCCACAATGCTTTTTTAAATATAGGTGACAACGTCAAAATGGCCAAGTCGGGAGAAAATTTCATTACACTTAAAATTTTACGGAAAAGAAAAATAGACCCATTGGTATTGCGATATTTGTTTTTGGGAGCTAGATATTCTTCCTCTATCCAGTTCAGCTGGGGAGCCTTGGATGGAGCTCAAGCATCGCTTGCCAAGCTACGAGAAAAAGTAAAAGAACTTGGAAACGGAGTGTCCAAGTTGGACAGTGAAGTAAATAGCAAGCCTTCGGTTAAAGAGTATAAAAAAAAGTTTCTGGCTATGATAGATGATAATCTGGATACTGCCGGGACTTTGGCTTTGGTTTGGGAAATTGTAAAAAATGATGATATATCTGATGTGGACAGAAAGAAACTTGTACTAAATTTTGATAAAGTTCTTGGATTGAAACTTAATAAAAAAACTACAGTAAAAATTCCTGAAAATGTAAAACTTTTGGTAAAAGAACGAGATACTGCTCGTTCTGAAAAAGATTTTGCAAAAAGTGATGAACTCCGCAAAAAAATAGAACAACTTGGTTTTGAAGTCAAAGATACATCCGAAGGTACAACCGTGAATCCTTTAAAGACTTAATCCACATCTTATTAACTTTTGGTCTAGTGGTCAGAAAAAATATTGAGATGTAGAATAAAAACATGCCACAGGTTATCACCCAGACAATCCAAAATCGTCTACGCATTCCTCCGCAAAACTTGGAAGCAGAGATGGCTTTACTTGGCTCAATCATGCTACGGCCGGAAGCTCTGCACGATATTATTGACATTGTAAATGCCGAGTCTTTTTATTCAGAAAAGCATCGCATTGTTTATGACACAATGATGGAGCTTTTCGGGAAACGCTCGCCTATTGACCTTCTTTCCATTTCCGCTCGCTTAAAAGAAAAAGGTTGGCTGGACCAGATCGGTGGCAATACTTATCTGACTGAAATTGTAAACGTCGTTCCCTCTTCTTCAAACATAAAACACTACGCTGAAATTGTTCAGAAAAAGTATGTGATGAGACGCTTGATTGAAGCCTCGGACCACATTTCTCAAATCGGCTACGACGAAGTTAAGAACTTGGAAGAAATGCTGGATAGCGCCGAGAAAAAACTTTTTGATGTTACAAATTTTCATTCTGCTCACAAATTTATTCCGATCAAAGACGAGCTAGCCGAAGCTTGGGAAAGATTGGACAGATTGCATTCAGACAAACAAGGATTGCGAGGAATCCCAACCGGTTTCCCTGATATTGATAATCGACTTTCCGGCCTGCAAAAATCGGACTTAATAATTTTGGCCGCCCGACCAAGTATGGGAAAAACTTCACTGGCCTTAGATATCGCTCGCCAGGCCGCCGTTAACCACAATATTCCGGTGGGAATTTTTTCTCTGGAAATGTCATCACAACAACTGGTGGACAGAATGCTAGCCGCCCAGTCAAACGTTGATGCTTGGAAATTGCGCACAGGAAAACTTTCTCGCCAAAACGATTTTGAAGCAATACGAGAATCATTAGACAAATTAAGCGGCGCGCCAATTTACATAGACGATCAGCCTGGAAATAATATTTTGAAAATGCGCTCAATCGCTCGTAGATTAAAAAGCGAAAAGGGGTTGGGTCTTATCGTGGTGGATTATCTTCAACTGATGCTCCCAACATCCCAAAACAAAAATGACAACCTGGTTCAACAGACCACGGAAATTTCTCGCTCGCTTAAAAGTTTGGCTCGCGAACTTGATGTGCCGGTCTTGGCTCTCTCACAACTCTCCCGTGCGGTGGAAAGTCGCGGCGGTCGTCCTCGCCTCTCGGACTTGCGCGACTCCGGAGCCCTTGAACAGGATGCCGATGTGGTTATGTTCATTCACCGCGAAGATAAATACAAGGAAGCCGAAGAAAAAACAAACATCGCTGAAATTTTGATAGAAAAACATCGAAACGGAGAAACCGGAAAAGTGGAACTATTTTTCAACGAAAAGAAGGCCACATTCCAGTCTATTGATAAATCCAAATACGGCGGAGTCGAAAAAGAGTTTAGTGAGTTTTAAATATCCGAATGTTACGAATTTAATCGAATGATACAAATAACTACGAACTGAATTTATTCGTATTTATTTTCATGTTCATATTTTTTTATAAACTTTTAGCATTAGTGTGCGACCGCTTACTAATGCTAAAATAAAAAGAATGTATTTTATTTATATTTCTATTCTAAGACGAACCCGCCGAGTTCCCTCGGCGGGCTGATTGAAATTCCGATACTTACAGATGTGGACCAGGAATGTCTTCATAATCAGAGGGCCTGCGAACATTTCGAAGTGACCACGGGACCACTCCGCCATAACGAGTCCGCCCATCCACACGAACGAAGACGACCCAGGCATTTGGCCGACGAACAACCTTGCCGTCCTTATTGCTGATGATGTTGAATACCTCTGTCCCCGGCGTGAGATCTTTCCGACGAAGGAATCCGTACATCTTGGCTCGAACCGGCTCTGATTTGGCTCGTTTGGCTCTCTTTGCCATACAATCTCCTCCGACACTGATACTATCAAAAAGCTAAATTTAAGCAAATTATTTGCTATAATCAACTCGATGGACAATACACAACGCCTCATAGAACTCTTCAAAGAATTTCCGGGAATTGGGCCGAGACAGGCTAAAAGGTTTGTTTATTTTTTGCTGAACCGAAATCCTACTTATGCTTCGGACCTGGCTAAACTCATAAGCGAAGTCAGAGCAACGGTTCACTCATGTGATACTTGCTTTCGGTTTTTCCCTCACATACAGACACCTGCAACCTCAAGTAAGGGCAAGCAAGCGAACGGTACAAATGTTAGACACCGAGTGTCTAACATTTGTCCAACTTGTCGTGATGAAAGTAGAGACAAGAAGTCTTTGATGCTTATCTCCCACGATGTTGATTTTGAAAACATTGAAAAAACTAAAGCTTACAACGGTTATTATTTTATACTTGGTGGCACAGTACCTATCCTTGAGAAGAATCCGGAAAAACGAATTCGCCAAAAAAACCTTTTGGAAATTTTAGATGAGAGAATCAAAGATGGATTGTCGGAAATTATTATCGCCCTAAACTACAATCCTGAAGGAGAAAATACCCTTTCTTATTTGAGGGGAATCCTGTCAAAGGGCACCTTTGACAGGATTAAAATATCCATTCTCGGCCGAGGACTCTCAACCGGCACCGAGCTTGAATACTCCGACTCCGAAACAATCAAAAACGCCCTGAAAAACCGCCAATAAAACAACCTCCCTGGCGGAGGCGTTCTACTTAATTGCGCTTATGGTTACCTTAAACCAAGGCTGTCTATGGCCATACTTTTTGAAATATCTGCTTTTTTGCTTGTATTTAATTACCTCAACAGTTTTGTTTCTGCCGATTTCTGAAAGAGTTGCTTCAACTTTGGCTTCTTTGATGTAAGGAGTACCGATGGTGGTGTCTTTACCGTCTTCCACAAGCATAACTTTATCAAAAACAATCTTGTCTCCCACCTTCCAGCCAGAGGCTGGTCCGCCTTTGGCGGAGAGCTTTTCAATCTTAATAACATCGCCCTTAGAGACTTTGTATTGTTTGCCTCCTGTATTTATAACTGCAAACTCATTTTTCATAACCCGCAAAATATAACAAAAACAGCCCAAAAAGGCAAGGTTTCTCTACTCTTCAGTATCTGGTTTTTCTAGAAGAGAAGGCTCAAATCCAACCGAATCCCCTGTTATGCGGACAATATCTTTGTCTATTTTTTTAAATTCCTTACTGCCACTATTGAAATGACTCACGACTGTGCCAAGCGATGTGCCGAGCTTGTTATGATACTCTTCGTAGCTTTTCAAGTGGTTCATTAAGTTTGCTACATTTTTTTGAATTTCTTTGGTTTTCTCTTCAATTTGCATTGCCTTAAGACCTTGTAAAACTGTTTGCAAATATGCGAGAAAAGATGTGGGCGAAACAATTATCACCTTGTACTTACCAGCAGCTCTCTGTATCAAGTTCTCTGTATCTTCGGTAATGGCGCCGATTTTGTTTATAAGTAAGTCATAATAAATCGCCTCATGAGGAATAAACATAAATGCAAAATCCATTGTCCCCTCTTCTGGCCTAATATATTTTGAAGTTTCAGTAATGCGAAGTTTCAAATCATTTACAAAAAGTTTCTCAAGTCGTGATTTTTCGGTGGTGTCGGCAGTCTCAATCATACGGTTGTAGTTTTCCAGTGAAAATTTTGAATCAACCGGGATTATTTTATCTTTAACAAAAACCACCGCGTCTACAACCTCCCCGTTTTTGAATCCATACTGCATCTGGTACTGACTTGGGGCTAAAACATTTTTCAAGAGTGTTTCAAGATAGTACTCTCCCAAAATTCCGCGCTGTTTTGGATTTTTCAATATGTCCTGCAAATTTTGAAGCTGGTCGGCAAAGGAAACCACTTGGCGGTTTGTTTCGTCTAATTTGGTCAAACCTTGAGTTACCTCTCGGATTAACTTGGCCGATTCCCCTAGCTGGCTTCGCACAGATTCGTTCATTTGTTTGGCGCTTTCGCCTATTTTGGAATCCACCACGCGGTTTAGCTCGTTTATCTGCTGGAGGATAAGTTTGAGACCTGTCTCGTCACTTCCCTCTTGTTTCGGGCGTAAAAAATAAGCTAGGACAAAACCTATGGACAAAGCAATGATTAGAAAAATAATAGTTGTTGGTTCCATAACCATATTCTACCAAAAAATAAAATATTGTGATAATCTATTAGTATGAAGTTACATCAACAAATAAGGGAAGAGATAAAAGAAGCGATGAAGGCCAAAGATACTATCCGACTAGGAGTCATTCGAGGACTTGTGGCAGGATTTACAAACGAGCTTGTGTCGCTTAAAAGAATGCCTGATGGGGAGCTCTCGGACGATGAGGCCTTGAATGTTATCCGCCGTGGAGTTAATCAGAGAAAAGACTCCATCGATCAATTTACCAAAGGTGGTCGGAACGACTTGGCTGACAGCGAAAAGGCAGAACTGGCGATACTTGAAACATATCTTCCGGCACAAATGTCCAAAGATGAGGTGCTGAAGATTGCAGAAGCAAAGAAAAATGAAATGGCTATAACTGATAAATCTAAATCTGGACAGCTTATGAGCGCAATTATGAAAGAGCTCAAAGGAAAGGCGGATGGCAATCTGGTAAAATCGGTAGTTGACGAAATTTTAGGTTCGTAATAAAATTCTACTTAGAGGAAAGGAGGTGAGGTAGTCGTGGTGAGAATGAAAACACCCCTGGAAATCGCCATGGCAATCGAGCGTCATGGTGAAGGAGTCAGAATGGCTTCCAAATTCCACGGAATCATGATGGCGGAAATCTTCAAAGGTGGCTACATTGAACCGACAGCGGTTCATGAGGTCAAACAAAAGGTTTCTGAAATCATGAGAGAACGAAGGCTGGCAGAACTCCAAATGGAGACAGCATGACGCAACCTACCTGCAAGTAAAAAGGGTCAACTACGTACCTACGGTTGGCCCTTTTCCTATTAAAGCTATATTATTAGCCAAACTGTGGATAACTCGTTGACAAATGAGGAATGATTATAGTATAATATCTAACAGAAGGAGGCCTATATGAATATAAGGCCGGGAATGCCGGATCACATCCGGCGACTGGTTCTCGCTGGAGACGGCGACGCACTTCGGGATCTCGCCGCCAGAAGGCGAGCGAGAGAGCGAAATTTCGGCAGAGCCAGGGGTGATCGACGTCCAGTTTTTCCACCATTCGCCGCCTGCGTTCCCCGGATTGACGGGAAAAGTAGGGCGGCGGGAGAGAGGGATGACGACTAGATCGTCTCTCAAGGGGCAGGTTGCAACGCGCAACCGGCCCTTTTTTGTCTCCATAATAAAATAATGGAGTTATTATCCAGATTTATAAGCAGTAAGTATAATGTTTGCTACTTCCTGGGCAGAGATGTTGTTGACATCAATTACCTTGGCAGAAGAATGAGCCACAAAAGGACTGTGATCTCTGGTACGATCTACCTCATCACGATCCAATATCTCTTTTAAAATATCTTGATAATTGGAAGGATGACCAAGTTTTTGGAATTGCAAAACTCGCCTACGGGCTCTGACTTCCGGAGTGGCCACCAAAAAAAACTTATAAGGAGTACTGAAGATTTCACCCATGTCCCTGCCATCGGCCACCAACCCTGGCGGCAAGTGTGCAGATAATTCGTGCTTTAAAAGAGCCTGGCGAACTTCTTTAATTTTGGAAATTTCGGATGCCCGGTCTGCCACTTGGTTACTTCGGATTAAAGTTGTAACATCCCGGCCACGAAGCAGTGCTTTGTTATTTTTCATTTGAAAAATTAAATTATCCGCTACCGAAACTAGTTCTGAAACCTTGGTAATATTTTTCTCAATGGAAATTAGAGCAACAGAGCGGTACAAAGCCCCGCTGTCCAGCTGGTGAAAACCCAATTCCCGGGCCACAATAGACCTGACCGCGCCCTTTCCGGTACCAGCTCCGCCATCAATGGTAATAATGGGAATTGTTAAATCCTGATTAGCCATGAAAACTTGTAGGGTTAACTAACCTTATTCAATTAATAGTAGAGCTAAATCAGGATTAGTCAAATAAAAAATTCGTAAAAATAAAAACCGAGAATGGCGATAAAGCCGAGAGTGATAAAAATTTGAAGAACATTTAAGGCGATTTTGGTTTGCTTTTCATCGGCTGATTGTTTGAATATTTTAAATAACAGGAAAAAGACGATAAAAGATATAACGGAAAGCCAACTTTTGGTTATCCAGTGATGACCTGTAAATGCTGTCAGCCAGTCTTTGAACGAGAAGCTTAGCTCCCCGCCGACAGTTATTCCTACCACCACAATGATTGTCAGAGTAGATGACCATGCAGATGCGTAAATTGATTTTAATTTATCCATAATTTAAAAATATTTTAAACCGCGCCCCACCTTGCCGCGGCCGATATTATAAAACCCATCAGACCTAAACTTAAACCGAGACCGACAATCATGACTGTAAGCCAGATGAGAGATTTCCGAAGACCGAAAGATTCCAGCTGGCTTGAGTCCAGTTGCGACAATAATAAAATAGTAATAGAAACGGGAATGGCAAAAAGGAAGATGTGTTCCTTTGCTTCCATGGCGATGGAGTGAGCCCAGGGCGCGTCTCCAGCTTTAATGATTGGTTTAACCAGAGAACCGTAAAATTTCACATAGTAATAACCGCCGATTATCCAAGTCAAAATGAAACTTACCAGTCCGATTTTTGCCGCAATCAGACGGCGTTTGACAGAACCGGCGTTGGCCACCACTTCACCAAGTAGCCAGAGAAATGCGTCAATACCTAAAATAGCAAAACCCAGGTGAAGACCTATAAGCACGGGCTTGCTCAAAAGTAATGATGAAATATCCATACGAACGTAATTATATACTTAATTTTGAATAATAATTAGATTTATCCCCTTTTTCAATTTAGTAAAAATAATTTTCATTTTTTGGAAAAAATGTTATAGTTTTTGTGTTTAAATATGGCCTCTTCGTCTAATGGTTAGGACATTGCCTTCTCAAGGCAAGAACAGGGATTCGACTTCCCTAGAGGTCACATGTTTCCAGCGGTTAAACCGCTGGAGACTTCTTTTTATCTATCCGGTGGGATTTCGTAATAATTTATTAGGAATTTTACTGTGTCCATAAACGGCACCGTCAGAGTTTCCGAACCGAATCTGGCTCCTTTTGGGTTGATAGTGTATAAGAAAATAATAAACTTCGGATTATAAGCCGGAAAATAACCGACAAATGAGTGAAGAAATTTATCTTCCTCGTAGCCTCCCCCGCCCGGCTTTACCATTTGGGCCGTACCGGTTTTAACCGCAATACTGTAATTTGGCATTCGGTAGCTTCCGCCTGAAAGCACGTTGTCCACGCTGTAAATGAGCATCCGAGTAACTTCTTCGGAAGTTTCTCTTTTTATGACTCGTGCGCCTATGGTAATCGGTGTGGTTTTTGTAACACCTATTTTATATTTTATACTTTTGATTGTGTGAGGCTCTACCAAAACTCCGCCGTTGGCGATAACCGAAAGAGCCCTAATGGTGGTAATAGGCGTTAGGGCGATTCCTTGTCCGAAAGCGGCTGTGGCCAAATTTATGTCAATATTGCTTTTGAGATTTGTTACTAAATTCCGGCCTTCATTTGGCAAGTCTATGCCCGTCCTGTCAGCCAAACTAAAACCAAGCATATATTCGGAAAAAAGCTTGTTGCCCAAAAGGGACTGCACATAAGCCGCGCCGACGTTTAGGGATTGGGATAAAACATCCTGCAAACTGACTATCCCTCTCTCCTTGCTGTCAAAGTTTGAAACTTTTTTACCGCTGATAATGGTAAATCCTTTGTCATAGTAAGTTGTCTTGGCTGTGACCACTCCGGCGTCAATGCCGGCAGAAATGGTCAAAGGTTTAATGACAGATCCCATCTCATAAACATTTTCTACTAGCGGGTTTGAAAAAATGGCAGAGCTTTTTTCCAAATCCGGGCGGTTCGGGTCAAAGGTCGGGTAAGTTTCCATGGCATATATTTCGCCAGTGGACGGGTCCATAATAATTCCTCCGGTAGAGTCGGATGAATATTTTTCAGTGACATTTTTCAAGACAGATTGCAAATACATCTGGACGGTCGGCTCTATGGTGGTTATGAGATCCCCTTCTCCATCCTTTGAAACGTTTGCCACTTTTTTTATGTTAGAAAAAATCTCGGCAAAAAAGTTAATGAAGGCGCCTTCCTCTCTTTTCAGTTCCGTTTCAAATTGCCTCTCCAGTCCGTATCTGCCGGCATATTCATCTCCTTTATATCCAAGTATGCCAATAATATGTGAAGCAATGTTCCCTCCCGGATAAAATCGCCAATGATCTCCAAAAACTTGAAGTCCAGTTATTTTTAAATTTGATATTTTTTGGCCGATTTCTTCGTCCGCTCTGATGACTATTTCCTCATAAGGATCATTTAGTTTTGTGGCTTTGGTAATGAAAAGATCGCGGTCAATCGGTATAATCTCATTTAATTTCTGGTAAGCGAATTCGGGGTCTTTCAAAATTTCGGGATTTACTGCCACGATATATCCCGATTTCAAAGTGGCGGCTGAAACTAAACTACCATCTTTGTTTTGAAAAAAAATACTGCCTCGACTAAAAATTTTCTGGGCAGTGGAAGTATATTGTTTGTCGGCTTTGCTTATATAAAAATCATTGTCAACAATTTGCAAAAAATAAAGCCTGACGATAATGACCAGAGCAAAAATAAAAATACCAAAAGAAATCAAACGAATACGAGATTGATAATTAAACTTCATCAAGTTTATTGTACGGTTTATCTAGGTAAAATGGCCACTTCCGGACCTGTTTTTTGGGAGATATAAGTTTTTGTTATGGCGTCTTTGAAACCCAAGGAGTGGGCCAGTTGTAAAGTCACGGCATTTCTTTTTGTTATATATTGAAATTCTTGACTACCTATTGAAAGAGTCAATACGGAGATTTCGGTTTCCAAGCTTTGGCGAGCAACGACGTTGCTGACAGTCACTCTGATGGAATACATATAAAAACCTAGGCTTAATAGCAAGACTCCCATGAGCGTCCAAAAGATAGTTTTTTCTCTATTTAATTGTAATACTTTTTCAACCATAGTTTAAATTTTCAATTTCTAAAAAATTCATGTTTTTTCTATTATTCTCAACTTGGAGCTTCTACTTCTTGGGTTTTGTCCGATTTCTTCATCGCTGGGTATTATTGGTCTTTTTGTCAATATCTTGGCTTGACCTTCAGTACCCTTTTCCTTAAAAAATTGCTTGACTACCCTATCCTCCAGACTATGGAAAGAAATGACTGCCAGTCTGCCTCCATTGTTTAATCTTTCAAAACCCTTCCTTATTCCTTCTTTTAGGCTTTCTATCTCATCGTTCACTGTTATTCTTAAAGCTTGAAAAGTTTTTGTGGTTGGATGAATCTTTCGATGGTGATAGAATTTCGGCGTAGCGCTTTTTATAATCTCCACCAGATCAAATGTTGTTTCAATCGGCTTAACTTCCCTTCTCTCCACGATGGCCTTGGCTATTTTCCAAGCAAATTTTTCTTCACCATAACTTTTAATAATAGTGATAATGTTTTCTAAGTCCCAAGTGTTTAGAATTTCTTTGGCAGTTAAATCAGCTTCTTTCAAATCTTTTTTAAAAGACATGATGAGCGGCTCATTCTTTTGAAAAGAAAATCCTCTACCAGATTCTTCAAATTGATTTGAAGAAAGACCTAAGTCTAGAAGAATTTTGTCAACGCCTTTGATATTTAAAGAATCAAGAATGGCATTGAGATTTCTGAAACTTCCCTCTATAAATTTTATATCCCCTTGAGATTGTCCGAGTCTTTCTTCGGACCTTCTCACGGCATCGGAATCCAAATCAATCCCGATGATTTTGACTCTGTTGCCAAATCTTTTGAGAACTTCCTCACTGTGGCCACCACCACCTAAAGTACCGTCAACGAAAATATCTCCAGGTTTAAGGGCTAGTCCGTCTATAACTTCATGTAAAAGAACTGGAATATGTGTCATAAAGTTTATAAAGTCTGTAAAGTCTTTAAAGTGGGGTTGCCTTTATGGACTTTCACCTTTATAGACTTTTGACTTATAGTACCCCTACCTGTCCCAATTTTTCTGCCAAAGTATCGGCCTGCTTCTCTACCACCTTCTTGTATTCATGCCATACTTTCTCGTTCCAAATCTCAACTCGACTTGAAACGCCGATAACCACAGCTTTGTTTTTGAGATTGGCTCTGTCTCGGAGAAAATCGGGAACTAAAATTCTTCCGATGGAGTCAATTTCTACTTCTGTCGCTCCGGCAAACATAAAACGGTTGAAGCTTCTGTTGTCTGCTTGGAGTAGTGATGACTCGCTAAGTCTTGCGCTAATCTGTCCCCACTCCTTTTGTGTAAAGACGAAAAGACAAGCATCCAAGCCTGGAGTTATCACAACTTTTTTCCCCATTTCCGAACGAAACTTCGCAGGAAGCGAAAGTCTGTTCTTGTCATCAATGGTGTGTGTGTACTCTCCGATAAACATTTTTAGTAAATTATTCTAATTAACCTAATTATTCTAAATACCAAACGTCCAAACCCTTAGACTAATTAGAACAATTAGAAATTAGGTCAATTATATTTAGTTTCCCACCCTTTCCCACTCACAATACATTATATACCACCCTTTCCCACTATCCAACAGACTTATCCACTTCTGTGGATAAGTCTGTTGGATACGAAAAAAGCCGACCGAAGTCAGCCTTTGAAGAAAAAGTGGGAACCCTATAATTGTAAGCCACCAGGTCCCCTTAAAAACGGCAAATGAGTTGAGATTGAGCCACTAACCTACAAACAAATACCGAACTGGAGCACCGATGGTTTGTGTGGCTCAACAAACCCTTCTCCAGCATGGTCAGTTTATCATAAATGCAGTTTTAAGTCAAGAAAAATCTAAAATAACCCTTAAAATTAGGGTTATTTGGCATTCCAAGCTTTCATAATTTGAGACAATGTCGCGTATTTTAGATGAAGAGTGAGAAGTGATGTTATCACTTCGCAAGACCTTGAACATTTTGTAATCAAAATGTGAAAGGTGTACAGATCCTGTAAGGATTGGCCAAATTTGGAAGCTCTATTTAGGTCTCATTAAAGGAAAGGTTTGTAATTCACGTAAAGGTTTATCCACCAGTATAGTAAAAAGTCTTTCACCAAAGCCAAATCCGCAAGTCGGTGGCATGCCATATTCAAGCATTTCCACAAATTCCATATCCGCCATCATAGCTTCTGTGTCACCCTTGTCTATAAGCTTTTGTTGTTCTTCAAATCTGTTTTTTTGATCTTGCGGGTCGTTTAATTCGGAATATCCCCTGCCCACTTCACTTCCAGCAATGATTGGCTGGAACATTTGAACAGTTTTTGTTCCCGAGATACTTTTGGCCAGCGGCGCAACGAGAGTAGGATGGTTTACCACAAAAGCCGGGCCTTTGATATTTTTCCTACAATATTTCCAAAGCGTATCAATAAGCCTTTCCTTATTTTCTCCTTCATATTTAACACCGAGTTCGGAAAGTTTTTTGATTATTTCACTTTCACTAGCTTTATCAATATCTATTTCGGTCTGTTTTTTTATTTCCTCTGAATAATCAATCTCCTGCCATTCATCGGCTAGGTCAAAGGTAAAGCCTCTAGATGTGAATTTTGTTTTACCGAAAACTTCTTTAGCAATTTCAATATACATTTCCCTGACCAGTTTCATGCCATCGTTGTAATCGGCAAAGGACCAATAAAACTCCATGTTTGTAAATTCTTGGGAGTGCTCTTGGGAAGTGCCCTCGTTTCTGTAAGCTCGTCCTATTTCAAATGTTTTTGAAAAACCTCCAGCCATAAGACGCTTCTGCCACAGTTCTCCTATTGATATTCGCAAATAAACAGCCAAATCATAATCGCTGTGATGAGTTTTAAAAGGTTTAGCTTCCGCTCCTCCAGTGGTTATTTCCAAAGTCGGAGTTTCCACTTCAAGAAAACCGTTGTTTTTCATAAAATCGCGAGTGGCGTCCCAAAATTTAGCTTTTTGGATGAAAAGGGAACGTAATTCGTCGTTCATTAGAAAATCCAGATATCTTTTTCTGTATCTTTCATCCGTGTCTGTAATTCCATGCCATTTTTCCGGTAATGGTAAAAGAGATTTTGAGGCCATTACCCAAGAATCCACTACGACACTCTGTTCTCCAGTTTTTGAAAGAGCTGGTTTTCCAGTAACTGAAATAAAATCGCCTATATCCACCGTATCCACAAAAAGAGAAAAGGTCTCATCGGATATGATATCTTTTTTTATAATAGCTTGAATGCGCTCAGTCCCATCAAATATAACGACAAAAAGAATAGCCCCCTGACCGCGAACAGCCATTACTCTACCGGCAATTGATACAGCATCGCCGGCACGCACTTCCGCCTCAAAATTTTTCTTCAAAAAATCAATAGGAAAATCACGCGGAACTTTGGCAGGATATGGGTCAATGCCCTTATTTTTTAATATTTCCAACTTTACCAGACGAGCTTGCTTAATTTCATCAAGAGAGGCCATTTAATAAGTATAAAGTAAAAAGTTGAAAGTGGAAAGAAAGATATTATGGACAAGAAATTTCGAACTGACTATTTAATATCTGTAATTTTGTATTGCAATTCGCCACTTGGTGCATTGAAGGAAAAACTATCTCCTTTTTTCTTACCAACAATAGCTTGACCAAAAGGAGATCGGATTGAGATTTTGTTTGTGGCCACATCAGCCTCTTCTGAACCAACAATATTGTAGACAAACTTCTTCTCATCTTTTTCTACCGTGACTGTGGAACCGACATTAACCATTCCACCGTGATTTCCTGAAACAATGGTTGCGGTTTTAAGAAGCTCTTCAAGTTTGGCTATACGATCTTCAACGGTTGCTTGAACATCTCGAGCATCATGATACTCGGAATTTTCTGCCAAATCCCCCAGTGACTTTGCATATTCCAAATTCTTTGCCACTTCTTTACGACGAGGACCTCTTAGCTCAACAAGTTCCTTAGTAAATTCGTCAAACTTTTCTTTAGTTAAATATTCTTTATCATTCTTCATATTGCAGAAAAGTGTAGCACTAAACCCGACTTGGGTCAATTTCAAATCTCGTCGAGACACAACTTTTTTGAGACTTCGCAGACCTGAAGCTTGGTTCCGTCAAGGTGCCCCGTTTTTGACGGATTTAGGTCGAGAACCAAGCGAACTCTCCGCAGGAGAGAGTGAGCGGTCTCAAAAAAGTTGTGATGAGTAAGAGATTTAAAATCTATTGTAAATATTCACTAGCATAAATGTTGACCCAATCAAATAATTCTCGCATAACTAGCACGGCTCCAAACTGGTTGTTGCGTGAGCCTCTTTCCATTACGATAGCATAAGCGTATTTTGGGTTTTTGTATGGCCAAAAACCGATAACCCAGGAGTTAACCTCATCTTTAGAAACTCCGAGTTGAGCCGTCCCGGTCTTGGAGACCACCTCCACAAATGGAAAATTCAGGGCGGCCGATGTGCCTTCCGTCACGCCAAGTCTCATACCCTCTTTGACTATTCTGTAGAAATCGGAATTAAGTTCAATCATACTTTTCGGCCCAATCTGCCCTTTGATAAGAGTTGGGGTCACTAGGATTCCGCCACTGCCTATTGCCCCAACCGCTCTGACTGCTTGCAGAGGCGTAACCTGAAAGCCATATTGGCCGATGGCTGTATTGTAAGTGTCTCCAACGTGCCATTCATCACCGTTAAAATTTTTCTTTTTCCATTCTGGACTAGGGATGGTTCCGGGCAGTTCTCCCGAAAAATTAATCTTTGTCGTCGTGCCAAAACCAAACATTCTTGTGTATTTTTCAATATTTAAAATACCTATTCCCGGCTGACTTTCAAAACCTCCGGTAACTTCATAAAAATAAACGTTGGACGAAACAGCAATAGCCCGCCTCAAATCAACCGGACCGTGAGCCTTCCAGTCCAGAAAAATAGACGGCTTATCTTTTATAAATGGGTTTGGTATTGATATTGAACCGGTACTGACAATCTGTTTTGAAGGGTTTATTACCGCTAAATCCAGGACCCCCATAGCGATAAAGATTTTCATAATAGACCCAGGAGTATACAGGCCATTTATGGCTCTATTTAAAAAGGGATAATTTTTGTTGTTAACCCAAGCGTTTATTTTTTTACTGTCGGAACCGTCAGTCATTACCTGGGAGCTGTACTCCGGGAAATTACTTATAGCCAAAATTTCTCCAGTTGCAATATCCATAATCACTCCTGAACCGCCTCTATAACCAGCTCTATCGGCAATATCTAAAAGTGATTCATTCAATTTCCTCTGCAAATTTAAATCTATTGAAAGAGGCAGATTATCGCCATCAACGGGTTTTTGTATTACACTTTCTGAAACGATATTCCCCTTAACATCTGTTTCAATAATTTTTATACCATTCATTCCGGAAAGAATGGTATCATAAACTTTTTCTAAACCATCTATTGGATCATATCTGTTCTGATAATATATTCCGGATGAATCTTTGGAAGGATACTTGACATATCCCAAAGTGGTCGACAGGCCTGTGGAAGTGGCATAAATTCTCAAGGAAAAGTCATTTGTTTGCGAATTTATGGCGTTCCAAACTATTGGAACATTGTTACGGTCATAAATTACTCCCCGATCGGCAAAAATGATGGTGTTGCGAAGATTGTTATTATCACTTCTTATTCTAAATTTTTCACCTTCCACTACCTGCAGATTCCATAATTTATAAACAAAAACAATACCGATCAAAAACAAAAAAATAACCAGAAAATTAAAAACGCTTTGGGAAATAGGCCTCTCCATTCGACCCTCAAACTGATTAACATCAAAAGCGGGTAGATTTTTTGAGTCTAAAAAAATTTCATCAGGATCAATGTCCTTATTTTTGGTAGGATTTTTTCTTTTTAAAATGCTCCTTATTTTATTTAGCATTTAGTAAATTTATATTCTTATTTGGGTTTTAATAAAATAAACAGCGAGAAGAACGACAAAAGTGGCTGTCAAAGCAGTGTAAGGAAAGATAATTTCCGTAACATAAAGCATATCAAAGATAAACCCAAAAAATAATACTTCAAAATATAGGGGGAAATAAATAACTAGGCCCAGAAGCATCGGAGTAGAAAGCCACCACGGCAAAATCACTATAAAAATTAAGGCGACTATAAAAGTCAGAATGCGTACATTTACTGGATTAATTACATTTAATTTCATCATTTTATTGTTTTTGACTCTCTACAAATATATATTTTGAAGAAAAAATATTGCCCGGGATGCGCAAATATATTGTTTTAAAAGAACTTTGAGAATTGACATAAATATAATATACACTTCCTAATGCGGCCGGTGAAATACTGGGGTAAACAAACATATCCCCTAAAACAATATCCATGTCCTTCGGCACTTCAACTTTGAAATTCGCGCCTCCTTGGCCCAGAAGTTCTAGCGTCTCTCCGGTACGGGACAAGACCGCCTCCACTTTACTGTTGCCACTAGAAAAAAGCTCCACTTGAGAAGAGCGGGGTGTGCTATTTTTTACTGTACCGATAATAATATTGTCTGACAGATAAACTTTGTCCCCCTTGGAAACTCCATCCGACAGTCCAATATCTATAATCAAAGTATCGTAAGAAGAATATGGCGGTTTTGATAATACCCGAGAAATAATAAAGTTTGCCAAGAAATCAGTTCTACCCAATAAATTTTTTAATTCTTGATTTTGGAGGGTTAAAATACCATAATCAATTTCTTTCAGCTTCAAAGATGCCAATTCATTTTCCAATTCTTTATTTCTTAAAATCAAAATGTTTTGAAAGATAAAATAGTCTTTAATATTGATTAAGGAGTCGGTCAGAGAAAGCCGTGCGGACCACAAAGGTCGGGCAATAGCAAAACTTATTGTCCTTAAAGCATTCGGAAAAAGGAAACCGGCAAGTGACAGAATAATAAACAAGACGGAGACAAAAATAATTTTGTTGCGGCCGCTTTTATCCGGTTTACTTTTTAGGTGGTAGCGCATCTTCATTGGCAATTAGGACATCTTTGTAGGTTTCCAGATTTTCCAAAATTATACCCGTCCCACGGCATACGTCAGTCAAGGGGTCTGGAGTAATGCGTACGTGAATTTTTGTGTATTCCTCTATAATTTCTGCCAGACCTTTTATCAAAGCCCCGCCACCAGTCAAATAAATGCCTCGGTGCATAACATCGGAGAGAATTTCCGGCGGAGTTGTTTCCAAGACTTCTTTAATTGATTCAATGAGAGTATCTATGGACTGGGAAATAGCTTCACGAATATCCGAGTCGGTTATAACCACCTCCCTCGGCAAGCCAGAAACCAAATCGCGTCCTTTTATGGATGCTTCGAGCGGCGCGTCGCCCGGCAGTATTGCTCCAATTGAAATTTTAATGTCTTCAGCAGTTTTTTCGCCGATTAAAATTTTAAACTCACTGCGAACATAAGAGATAATATCTTCATTTAATTTGTCTCCGGCCACCCGCAAATTCTTTGACCTGACCACTCCACCTAAGGATATAACGGCAATGTCCGATGTCCCTCCGCCCACATCTATGACCATATTGCCAACCGGTTCCATAATGGGAAGTCGTATGCCTATGGCCGCGGCCATTGGTTCTTCAACAATATAAACTTCGGAGGCTCCGGCGTTTTTGGTGGCGTCGCGAACAGCCCGAGTTTCCACGTTGGTAATTCCTGACGGCACGCCGACCACAACCCGGGGACCCAGAAGTTTTTTATTATTTTTTTCAGCTTTTTTGATAAGATAAGTAATCATTTCTTCTGTTACTTCAAAATCAGAAATAACGCCGTCAACTAACGGCCTTATAGCCACAATATGTCCAGGAGTACGGCCTAGCATCTGCTTGGCATCTGCACCGACTGCCACCACTCGATTGGTTTTCTGGTTGACGGCCACAACCGACGGTTCGTTTATGACAATCCCCTTGCCGCGCAAATAGACCAAGGTATTGGCTGTTCCCAAATCAATGCCAATATCGTTTGAGAGCAGTCTCTTAAATTGTTCAAAGCTTTTTATCATACGAATTATACAAATGTAACCGAATGTACGAATAAACACAAATTATCATTAACCCATTCGTAAATTCAATCTTATTCGTAAAATTCGTTACAAAATTTTCAAGGCGTCCTTAATTGACATTAGCTCAGATTCGGACAATGTTCTATGCTTAACCTCAATTTTATTTTCTGCAACTGTTTTATCGCTCACTACAAAACGTACAGGAATACCAATAAGGTCTGAATCTGCAAATTTTTCGCCGGGTCGAAGGTCCCTGTCGTCATACAAAACTTCAACGCCTCGCTTCTCCAAATCACTATATAGATTATCAGCAAATGACACAACTGCCTGATTTTCGCCCAAGCGAACCAAGTGCACTTGGAAAGGAGCGGTAGTTTTAGGCCAAACAAGACCCTTATCATCGGAAAGCAATTCAACAATTGTGCCCATCACTCTTCCCGGACCAATGCCGTATGAACCCATGATGACTGGTTTTGACACTCCGGATTCATCAGTGTAAAAGAGACCTAAGGGCTCGGAAAATTTAGTTCCAAGCTTAAAAATATTTCCAACTTCAATTGTTTTCTTTTCAATTAAATCTTTTTTAGCTAGTTTCAAATCTTTTAAAACCTCGTCATTCAGAACCTCTTTGTTCACGGCAATTCCACTTTTTTCATCCAAATAAATCCTGTCTTCACCAGCCTCGCAAACGGTTTGAAATTCATGACTATATTTTGAAAACGGGCCGCCTGAAGCGAAAGTTCTGTAGGTTTGATGACCAATACCCACTGTATTAAATACTCTTTTATATGCTAGAGCCACTTTTTCATAGAAAGCGTCAAGACCAGTCTGGTCTAAATCAAAAGAATAAAGATCTTTCATGGAAAATTCTCGGCCGCGAATAATGCCACTTTTGGCTCTGACCTCGTTTCTGAATTTTGTTTGGAATTGATAGGCGTATATCGGAAGATTTTTGTACGAACTTATATGGTTGGTCATCATCCTAGCAATCGGCTCTTCATGTGTCGGACCCAATCCAAGCTCTCCTCCGGATTTCAAGTTTGTTTTGAACCAAATATCTACTTTATCGCTTGACCAACGATTGGTTTTTTCCCAGATTTCTTTATCTTGAAGAACAGTTAAAAACATTTCTTGTCCTCCGATGGCATTCATTTCCTTGCGAATTATTTCTTCAATATTTTTTATGACCCGAAGACCCATCGGCAATAGAGTATAAACACCGGCCATTTCCTTGTGAATAAAGCCAGCTCTGATGAGCAATTGGGCGTTTTTTGAAACTTCATCAGCAGGAGCTTCTTTTCTGGTTTTTGTAAAAAGTTGCGATTGTCTCATTCCTCACATTTTATATGAAAAATGTTTTTTGAGCAAAAAAGCCCCGGACACCGTGGAACCTGGTATTCCCAGGCTTCACGGGCCGAAGCGTTATCCACGCATCTCGCTTTTATCGCGCCAGTCACTGGTCAACCGGACACTGCCTCTGACAGACTAGGACATCTGTCAGGACAGCCGGGACAGGACAGTCGCGCGGGATAGCAAGATGCTGACAACATTGAGTCCTCATGGAGGTGTGGCACCCGAACTTCACCCAAAAGCCGGGCAATGAGGGCTCAAACGCTTAAATCTGATTTCAGTATAGAACAAAAGCCAAATAAAGTCAAAATTTTTGAAAAGATATTATTTGCCGAGTCTTAGAACAGCTTTAAAATATCATGACTGGTAACAACAATCATAAGAAGAATGAGCAGTCCAAAACCGACAACATTGGCATACCGAACGAAAGCTCCCGGAATTGGTCGGTTAATTATTGCCTCAATCAAAAGAAAAAACAATCTTCCGCCGTCAAGAGCCGGAAATGGAAAAAGATTTATGACGGCGAGGTTAATGGAAATCAAAGCTACCAAAGAAAGCAAGTAAACAAAACCAAGATTTTTGGCCTCTGAAACTACGCTGGCAATTCCTACCGGACCGGAAATTTGAGAGAAATCCGATTTAAAGGTAATGACATCACCAAGAAATCCCAAAAGACCGACTGTTGTAGTTTTCAAGAGAAGATAAGTGATGCGGGCTCCTTCCAAAACAGCCAGATGGACCGGCAGTTTCAGTATTCCAACACTGTCCATGGCAATACCCACAGCCTTTTTGCCTGGAATAATATCAACATCAGGAATCAAAGAAATATCTTTAGGTTCTGCACTCCCTCTTTTGTAGGTTAATTCAATACTTTGACCTTTACTCTGGCTAATGGTTTGCTGAACATTTTCTGGCGTGAGAGTGCCACCCAAAAGAACAATCTTTCCGGATGATACAGAAAGAATATAGTCCCCCGGAAGAAGGCCTCCTTTATCGGCCGGTGAGTCCGGCAAAACTTCCGTCACAATGGTTTTTAAGTCTCTAACTTCCCCAAAACTGGAATGGCCCGCGGGCGCTGGAAGTCCCAGCATTAAGCCCCATGAAATTAAAAACCAGGCAAAAATGATGTTGAAAACCACTCCAGCCGCAAGAACGCTGGCTTTAATCCATTTTGGCTTGTAATAAAAACTTCCAGATTTTTCTGCATCCGAGATAGTCTCAATATGAGCATCTTCACCGAAAATTTTGACAAAACCTCCGAATGGAATAGTATTCAAAGTGTATAAAGTTTCGCCAATTTTTTTAGAATATATTTTTGGTGGAAATCCTAAACCGAATTCATCCACTCTGATCCCGGATTTTTTGGCCACGATAAAATGCCCGAGTTCGTGAACAAAAATCAAAACTGCCAAAATTATCAAAAAAATTATTACAGACATAAAAGAATTTTAAGTTTTAAATGAGTGTTTAAATATTTTAATTTTAAAATTCAGATTTGATTTAAAATTTATAAATTAAATTTATGCTTATTCCCCTATCTCCTTCTCCTTCTTACTGAAAGCGGTATCAAGCGCTTTCCCAGCTTCATCCAACATTTTTTGAAGTTCGGCTTTTAAGCGAAATTTATCATCTTCTCCCATTCCGCCTTCTTTTTCTTTTTTATCAATGTCTTTGACAATTTTTTCTCTCTCTCCCCTTAGAGCAATGCGGGCATCTTCAAGTTTTTGTTTAGCGATTTTAACCAGTCCTGCTCGCCTATCGGAAGTCAGTTCTGGAAAAATTACTCGAAGCCCCTTGTCGTCAACCGTCACTGACAACCCTAAATCCCCAGAAACAACGCCCTTTTCAACGGCCTTTACTAAAGACATATCCCACGGAGTTATCCGAAGTGTTCTTGGGTCTTCTACAGAAATACTGGCAACTTGGGTGACGGTCATGGGCGTTCCATAGGCTTCAACTTTAACTCCGTCCAAAATAGCCGGTGTAGCCCGTCCGGTGCGAATACCGGAATATTCATGCTTAAGCCAATCTTCGGTTTCTTTGAGCTTTACTTTGAAGGGAGTGAAGTTATAGGCCATAAGCGTATTGTACCATACGCAATTTTCAATATATCGAAGGAAATGAATTGTATAATAAATACAACAATATTAAATAGAGAGCATTAAATTTTCTAGTATCATTTTGATAGGGGCCCCGCGATCATAAAGTGAGGCCCGGGCAGATTCGCAAACTTTTAAAGCTCCGCTTGATTTTTCCACACCCTTTTCGTAAAGTTCCACTTCAACTTGATTGAGTAAAATAATAGCGTCTTGTTTTGTTTTTTCTTCATTGCTTATTCCCTCGGTTATCTCTTTAACTTTGGCTAACCTTTCATTCAATGGTAATCTCAATATGTTTTCCTCTTTTACGGACTTTTGACTTTCACCTTCAATTACCATCATGCGGGAACGTAAAGTTGGAAGCAAAATTTCTTGCGGTGAAATAATAAAAAAGTGTGTGCCAGAAGTCGGTTCCTCAAAAACTTTCAGCAGTGAGTTTTGAGCTTCTTCTGTAACAAAATCCGCCTCGATAATATATATTCTCCTACTTGGAAGCCTTGCTTCCAAGTAGTTAAAACTCTTTCGTCCAGATAATTCGGTGATTGTCCGAGCATCATCAATTGTCAGAGTTTCAAATTTGCCATGATAAAAATCCGGATTGCCAACAGTTTTAATCCCAACAACATTTTCTAAAAAATGTTTCAGTTTAGAAACAAGCTCCCCCGCTTTGTGTTCCACAAAATAGTAGGCATGATGAAGCTCTTTTGAATGGTACATTCTAAGCAATTGATGCATCTTTTTATTATATCAAAACAAAAAAGGAAGCCAGGCTCTCGGAGGATCTCGGCAGAGACCACATCATTATTCTGGTACTAGAAAAAATTGTGACGAGTAAGAGATTTGAAACTACCTCTTTGAAATCACTGATTTTTTATACACGTCCAGATGTTCAAGTGCAATGCCTGTCCCGCGAGCGACACAATAAATCGGATCTTTAGCCATCACGGCTTTGACACCGGTTCGACGGAAAACTAATTCCGGAAAATTTCGAAGCTGGGACGAGCCACCGGTCATGATAATTCCTTGATCAATAATATCGGAAGAAAGCTCCGGCGGAGTTTCCTGTAAAACATCTTTTATGGCTTTTATCATTTCGCGCAAATCTTTGCTGATAGCTTTGACCACTTCGTTTGTTTTTATTTCAACGCTCCGAGGAAGACCTGTGACAAAATCACGACCCTTTATCATCATGACCAGTTCTTCGTCAACCGGAATAGCAGAGCCGATTTTTATTTTGATATCCTCGGCCGTTTTGTCGCCAATTCCTAGGTTAAAAGTTTTCTTTATATAATCGGCAATAGCATAATCAATTTTATTTCCGGCACATTTTACTGATGTGGAAGAAACAATCCCACCAAGCGCTATTACCGCCACATCCGTTGTTCCCCCGCCGATATCAACTATCATATGCCCGATAGCTTCATGAATAGGAATACCCGCACCGATGGCCGCAAGTATGGGTTCCTTAACCACATAGGCGTTTTTAGCTCCTGCCCGAACGGCCGCTTCTATTACCGCTCGTCTTTCGGTAGAGGTCACTCCAGCCGGAACGGAAACCAAAACTTCCGGTTTGACAAAATTCCATTTGCCCAAGGCCTTGTCCATGTAATATCGGAGCATGGCCTCCGTCACTCTGTAGTCGGCAATAACCCCATCCTTCATCGGCCTATAAGCTACAATTGACTCTGGCGTTCTACCAATCATTTCTTTTGCTTCAATTCCAATGGCTACAATGCGGTTATCCTCTTCAGAAACAGCCACCACAGAGGGTTCATTTAAAACAACTCCACGGTTAGGAACGTAGACTAAAGTATTAGCCGTGCCTAAATCAATCCCTAGTTTTTTTGAAAAAATTCCCATATCGTCTATACTATAACCAATATGCCGGAGAATGCAAAAGTTCATATTTTAGAAAATAAAAAATGGTATGGCTTGGTAACAGTTGTACTGGTTTTACTTATTGTATCCATTAGTTTGTATGAAATGGGTTATAGATTTAAGGGAGACTTAACTCTTGGCAAGTTGGGTCAGTTAAGCATGAGTATTTCTCTTCCTCTGACTTCCATCTTTATTGATCAGTCGGAAAAAATAACGACAACAAAAGACAATGAGACAATCACTTTACCCTTTTCACCGACAAAACACTCCGTTATTATTTCTCATGATGGATATTTTCCATGGAAAAAAGATTTTGTAATTGAAAGCAATAAGACCTTAAACCTTTTTCCGATTTTCGTATCACAAAATGCCACCGGTGAAATTATCACCAAAAACGATCCGGACTATTTGAGAATACGAAACGGCCTAGTAACCGTTCCTTCGCCGGATAAATTGACACCACTTTTCTCTGTTGATAAATCTGCTTCTATTTGGCTTGAGGATAACGCTGTTATGGCCAAAATCGGAGATAAAATTATAAATGTCATCCAGCCGGACACCATAGTCCGGAATTTATCTTTCTACAAAGACAGATCTGACGTTGTAATGTTTTCAACTTTGGGTTCTGTTTTTGTTATAGAAATTGATGAGAAAGGCAATCAAAACTTTATGCCCGTATATAGAGGGCAAAAGCCTTTGTTTATGAAAACAGACTCGAGCTTTATTTATGTCTTGGACGGAGAAGTGTTAATGCAGGTAGTGATATAATTCCACACATGTATCTCCTTACCGTCATTCCTATCAGTCGTGGCGTTGGCAAAGACAGCCTGACATATTTCGCTAAAACGAACCCGCCCATCGGCTCGTTAATATCCATTCCTCTTAGGAAAAAATCCGGCTTTGGTCTGGTGGTGGAAAGCAAAAAGGCTCTTGATTCAAAATCAGAAATTAAATCTCTGCCATATGGCATAAGAAAAATCGGGCAAACAAAAACTGACAGATTTTTATCTGATTCTTTTGTGGCCAGTGCAAAAAAAATTGCCGATTATCATGCGGGGGAGGTGGGCGCAGTTTTATCGGTGCTTATTCCAAAAACCATTTTGGATCAAAGCGCTGATTTAGAATATAAAACACAAGAAAAACCTGTCGGTATTTTTTATGAAACCCTTCTACTGCAATCTGACAATTCCGAGCGCTATGCCACTTACAAAAGTTTGGTTCGCGAGGAATTTGCTAAAAATCGCTCTGTTTTTTTCTGTTTGCCGACCACGGAAGATTTGCTGAACGCTACATCTGTCTTAGAAAAAGGCATTGAAAAATACACATTTACAATACAAGCGGGATTTTCTAAAAAGGAAATAGTCCGCCTCTGGCGAGAAATTATAGAAAGCCCTCACCCTGTCCTTATCATCGCCACCGGTTCTTTTTTATCCATCCCCCGAAGCGATCTCGGCACGATTGTTTTGGAAAAAGAATCTTCCCGAGCTTATAAAATGCAATCCCGACCTTTTATTGATATTCGCGCGGCAGTGGAAATAATAGCCAGAGAAACCAATATTCGTCTTGTTTTAGGCGATTCGCTTTTGCGGATTGAAACTCTTTGGGAGTTAAAAAATCCGAATAGAGATATGACCTATTCTGAATTGTCGCCCTTGAAGTTTCGTTCGCTTAGCACTAATGGGAGTGAAATAGTAAATATGCGTTTCCCGCAAGATATGAAAAAAAAGGAATTTACCATTTTCGGCCAGAAATTGAAAAGTATAATTCGAAACACCATTGAAAATAATGAACATACTTTTCTTTTCTGTGGAAGAAAGGGTCTATTCCCTATAACGGTTTGCAGTGATTGCGGAACGGTTGTTGTCTGTAGAAATTGCAATGCGCCGGTGGTACTTTATAGCAAATCATCCCAAAAAACCGTTACAGGCAAGGGCAATCTTTTTGTTTGCAATCACTGCGGAGAGCGCCGAGAAGCCGATGAGCTTTGCATCCACTGCAAGGGCTGGAGGCTAAACCCCATGGGCATCGGCACGGAAAATGTAGCAAAAGAAGTAGCGGCTATTCTGCCAAAAGTCAAAATTTTTATTATGGACAAAGAAAATGTCAAAACCCACAAACAAGCCGTAAAAGTGCGAGATTTGTTTTATGCTACGCCGGGAAGCCTCATGGTCGGTACAGAAATGGCCCTCTCCTACCTCAATCAAAAAATTGAAAACTGCGCCGTGGTGTCAATTGACTCGTATTTTACCATACCGGATTTCCAAATTAACGAAAAAATATTTCATATTCTTTTGTCTATAAGAGATTTGGCTCTCAAAAATTTTCTCATCCAAACCAGGAAAGAAAACATAAAAATATTTGATTACGCCGTCAAAGGCAACCTCTTGGATTTTTTTCGTGATGAAATTGATGATAGAAAATCAATTGGCTACCCACCTTTCGCCACTTACATAAAAATAACTTTAGAAGGAGAAAAAACCACAGTCAAAGAGGAGATGGAAGGAATTAAGGAATTTCTCAAACCTTATGAGGTTAATATTTTTGACGCTTGGAACCCGGGCGGAAAAACAAAATACACAATGCATGGACTGATCTCAATACCAAAGGACAAATGGGTGGATAAAGAACTTCTACTGAAACTTCGCTCCTTGCCACAATATTGCTTGGTTAAAGTTAACCCCGCCACACTTTTATAATACTTATTTTTGTGATAATGTAAGATATATTTTGAAATTCTTTTTCACTATATTTCTCAAGGAGCACGCATAATTTAAGGGCTTTAAATTTGCTCACTCTCGGCTCGACAGCCTCCGAGAGTCTCCTCTCGAAACATAGTTCAACAAATTTCAAAATTCAACTCTTAATGCCGAAGAAAATATTTCAAAAAGAAGCGCCGATTTTGCGAAAAATGGCCGTGGAAATATCGGCTAATTCTATAAAATCGCCAAAAATTCAAAAAATCATTGAGGAAATGAAAGTGGCCTTGGAATCACAAGACGACGGTGTAGCCATAGCAGGACCACAAATCGGATATCCACTGCGTATATTTGTTGTCTCTAAAAGAATCCAAGATATTGTCAAAGAATCTAAGTCTGAGCTGACCGAAGACAATAAAAAATATAAGACGCTAGCTACGACTGTTTATATAAATCCCGTCATAAAAAAAATCTCAAAGAAAAAAATGGTTGTGGAGGAAGGTTGTCTGTCCGTTAGATATCTTTATGGAAAAGTCAGCAGAAGCCTCAAGGCCACAATAGTGGCCTACGACGAAAACGGCAAAAAATTTACCCGCGGGGCAACAGGGCTCTTAGCTCAAATCTTTCAGCACGAGGTGGACCACTTGAACGGAATCTTGTTTATTGATAAGGCCAAACATATTGAGGAAATTCTGCCAAAATCAGTAGTTAGTAGTAAGTAGCTAGCATATATAAACATGCAAAAAGATAGCATAAAATTCGCGTTTTTTGGAACATCAGAATTCTCCATTATAGTTTTAGATGAACTCAAAACTAGAGGTTTTGTTCCTAAACTCATTATTACGGCAGAAGATAAATCGAAAGGCAGGAATCTGGTTATGACTCCGCCGGAAGCGAGGGTTTGGGCGGAAAAAAATAATATACCTTTTGTACAACTAAAAACATTGAGAGAAAACGAGTCTGAAAAAATAATCAGGTCATATCTGCCCGATGGTTTTGATGTTTTTGTGGTAGCATCTTACGGAAAAATTATCCCGGTCAATGTTCTGGGTATTCCAAAATACAAAACTTTAAATATTCATCCATCTCTCTTGCCAAAACTGCGCGGATCTTCCCCTATTCAAAGCGCTATACTAAGAGAATCTGAAACTGGAGTAAGTATTATCAGACTGGATTCTGAAATTGACCACGGGCCAATACTTTCCCAAAAAAAAGTGGTTGAGTGGAGCACTGAAAACGTGCCTTACGCTGAAGATTTGGAAAAGATGTTGGCCAAGGAAGGAGCCCTTCTTCTTGCCGAAACGCTTCCCAACTGGGTTTTGGGGAAAGTTCAAGAAGTGGAACAAGACCATTCTCTGGCTACCTTTACTGAAAAAATAAAAAAGGCGGATGCTGAACTGAATTTGCGAGACCCGGCCTCAACAAATCTGATGAGAGTAAGGGCCTTTCATCTCTGGCCCGGCGCATATTTTTTTCAAAATGGAAAAAGAATTATTGTGAAAAAGGCCCATATCCAAAAGAACGAACTTGTTTTGGACAGGGTCATCCCCGAGGGAAAAAGGGAGATGGATTATGCTGACTATTTAAAAGGAATGAAATCTATTCAAGCTCCGCGCCAAATTTAATAAGAGATGAAAATTGTTTTCCGGCAGTTTGACTTTTAGTGTCTATGTATAAAAGTCCCGTGATAATGACAATACAGCCGAAAACAAAAAAGATTAAACGAGGCTTAGCTTTCTGCTTTAATGATCCTGTTTGAATCATTTTTTTCTTCTAAAATTTCTAATTTTTTTATAACTGTCTGTGTTTCTGATATCAATCATCTTTATTAAGTTTTTTATTTGAGTGGCCCCGCGTCTCCACATGGTCTTATATTTATTTTTTTGCGAGACGATAAGCCGTTCCGCCTCATCTCTAACGATATCTATGGCTGTATATAAATCAACTTCTTCGGCAAAAGCGTAAATCTGCTTTTGTCCGGGAATATTTATATTAATTTCTGCTCTGAAAATGTCCCCGGATTTGTGATGAGTGGTCGTCCTTCCTATTTCCGCTTCACATAAAACGTTGTCATGGTAGCTGATAAATTTTTCTAAAGTTGAGAACTTTTTAACAATATAATCATCTATGGCTGGCGTAATATCAAAATTTTTTGACCGTGTTTTTATATTCATCTTTCTATTATATCATTTTGATTGTTTTTATATCCAGCAAATTGCATTCCTAACCATTTTTGCTATTATCTTTATGTGTTTGTCAAACAAACATAATATTCCGGTGTAGCTCAGTGGTAGAGCAATCGCCTGTACCGTAGTTCGTGCAGCTTCCTAAAGTAATTTAGGATGAAAAATGAGGTGAATTCGGGGAAACCCTAATCCTAAAAAATTAGAAGATGGGCAATCCCGAGCCAAGCCAAGCACCAAAAATGATGCTCGGAAGGTGTAGAGACTATCTCGAACGAGAGTAGCTGTCATGAAAGTGACCGCGAAGCGCCCCACATCCAACTCACATTTGTGAAGGATGATGATATAGTCCATGCCACGCGTAATCGTGGAACCAATGTAAGCGATTGGTCGTAGGTTCGATCCCTACCGCCGGAGCCAAAGAAGACAATACGAACTCATTTTTTGAAGATGAGTCAACCAATCAAATCGGGTAGCCTGACGGTAGAAGCGCAAACACCTTCAGGACCAGTCAAGATTTCCGGTTCTAATCTCTACGTTGAGAAAGACGGGGAAAGCATCATCGTTACTGAAAGCAAGGGGTACGGCAGTGAAAAGGTAACGGTTCTCCCGCCTGGATCGACTGTGACCATCAAGCCTCTCTGACCAGTACCACTCTTATCGAGACCAAATCCCCGTATTAAGACAGAAGCCCCGCGCTTCGCTTGGTGCGGGGTTTTCTTTTACCCAAAACACATCCTAGCTTCCTCTACAAAGTGAGCCGAACTTCAACTCAATCTCCTAACCTACTGTCAAAATAGGAGCTAGCCTCATTACCACTCAAAAAACCACAATAAAATATCATACGTTAAATATATGCTGTAGCTGATATTTAACGTATGATAAAAAGTAACTAAATTACAAAATTGACGTAAGGGCTTTAGACTTTCACTGACACATAACCACAGGATTATTTGAATTGATGAGAGTCTTGGTGTTGCAAGTGACAAATCCTATCTTTAAGTGCTAACATAGACAACATGGAAAACAAATCACTTGCAACTAAAATAGAAGTTATCACAAGTTTTGTTTTATCACTGTTTTTTATCATTTTCCTATGGGGTGTCTGGTCAAGAGAGGTTTTCGCACTTGGAATTAATTTAACCCTATATCTTGCGGGAGTTACTTTGTTTTTTGTATACCGACTCAAGAAAGATAAAAAATATGTAGCAAGCGACCTCACTTGGATTATTCCTTTACTTTTGCTTTCCATCTCATTTGCGTTATATGAAAATCCTTTTTTCAAACCTTTTACCATGCTCGCATTTCCTGTGCTTTTGGCACTGTTTTATTCATATGCATGGATTGAGAGAAAAAATGAAATTGATTGGGACGCCTTTTTCATCATAAAAATCGTAAAGCATGTTTTAAGTTTCCTGACATTTCTTTTAACTTCCGTAAAACTTCTATTCTATACAGTCTACAACAAAGAAAAGACAAAAAATGGAATGTTGAAAAGAGTCCTGATCGGCATCACACTTCTTTTGGTAGCATTATTTATCATTGTTCCCCTTCTATCCTCTGCAGACCCAGTTTTTGCGTTGAAACTTAAGCCGTTCTATGATGCTGTTACTAAGATATTGTCCGCATCAATTGTCGCTAAAATAATAGTATTTGCCGTCCTTTCCATTGTCAGTTTAACTGGTTTAATGGCCTGGGGAAGGCCGCGTGAGATTACAAATAATTCAAAGGATATAAAGCTAGATATTGTAATGACTAGCATCGTTTTAGGAGGCATCTTTGCTGTTTACCTTCTGTTCCTCTTTATACAACTTGATCGTTTGTGGGTAGGAGCACTGCCATTTGATTTCAAGGAAACGGAAAATCTTGTCAAAAGTGGTTTTTGGCAACTTCTATTTCTTTCGCTCTTAAACTTAGCTATCTTCTTTTTCCTTTATCGTAAAACTGTTTCTGTAGGGCAAAAATTATTAGGAATATTTTCTTTTGCCTCTGTTCTACTTTTAGTTTCTTCAGCCCACAGAATGGCGCTCTATGTAACTCACTATGGGTTTAGTTACGAAAAGTTTTATGCTTCATATACTGTATTGTTTTGTATAATACTTTTCCTCTGGCTCATCTCACAACTCTTTCAAAGTAAAAAATCAAATGTTATTAAATTTCTCGTTTTCCAGTTTCTGTGGATGTTTGCGCTGGTTTCAATATTCCCTGTTGAACTTTTCATATTGAAATCAAACATGGCACTCGTGACTAAACCAGACACAAAGATTAAATTATTTGAAATGGCGATGCTCTCTCCAGATATTCTGACGCAAATTAAAAAGTATAAAGAAGAGGGAAAACTAATAGAAGAATTTGACTGGAATCCATGGATAGAAAAACAAGAAAAAAGAATCCAGGATAAAAAGTGGTATGAGTTTACGTTAAGTGCTATTAACGCAAATCGTTAAAATAATTTGTTTTGCGGTGTTCACAGCAAGTTCAAACCATGTTAGTATCAAGCCAGAACCACAACAAAGGAGAGTTCCATGAGAAGGACGCTTTTTTTCACGCTCATTGCAGGATTCTGGGTTCTTGCTACCCCGACAGCACAACAAACCCAGCAAGGCATGGCCGAGCAGTTTCTGTCCAAAAAGCAGAAACCGCTTTTGCAGTACGTTGCTTTGAGACATCTTGAGGCAAGCAACGCCGTGTTTGCTGGGTCACTGGAAGTTCTGACCACGCAACTAAACAAAACTTTCACTTATGTGATCATAAGTGAAAAAGGTAACAGCTACATTCGAAATTCAATCCTCCGAGAATTTCTCCAAGGTGAAAAGAAACTGATTGAGAGGGGCCAAGACTTGGATAACAGCTTCTCTCTGGGAAATTACACTGTTGGCCAGTTGGAAACAGTGGAAAGCGGATGGAAACTACCTGTAAAGCCACGGCGAAATAACAATCTTTACAAGGAATGTTCCCTGTTCATTAACTATTCCGGTGATATTCTTCGCTCGAATGGAAGAGTGAAAAGTCCGTCTTTCTGGTTGTACAACGTGGTTATTGACACCACCTTCAACCAAATCAACGATGTTCGTATGCCGATCAGTTTCAAATCAACTGCCCAAGTTTTGTTTTTTGGCCGGTCCAAGTTTCAAATGGACTACACCTACACTTCCGTCAACTTTGAGGAGGTAATCCACAAATAGACGTATGTCCGTGGCGTAAGCCACTCATGCGTCTATTTTAATTTATTTTCTTGTCCATATTATTGATAATAATTTTACAACTTCTTCGTCGGACATCTGCGGAAAATTTTCATAATAATTTCCAACAGAACCGAAGTAACCCTTTACAGTTTTTATAGCGATAAGTTTGTCACAAATTTCCCCAATTGAATCTGCAATATCTTCTGAAATAACCGGCACGACAACTATGATTTCTTTCGGTTTTTTGGCTTTTAACTCCTCAATTGCCAAAGACAAGCTAAGGCCGGTCGCCACTCCATCATCAACCAAAATAGCCGTTTTGTCTTTAACTTGCTCTTCCTTCCTGTCACCGTAATAAACCTTTCTTCTTCTTATAGCCTCGATCTGTTCCTTTTTAATTTCATTTTCTAGCCATTTTTGGTCAATAAATTTTTCCTGCTTATTTAGAAGAAACCTGCCCGTCTCGCCGACCGCTCCGATAGCATATTCAGGATTTTCAGGGTGGCCGATTTTTCTGGTGATGACCAGTTCAAGTGGCCATTTGTGAATTTGGGCGATTTGAAAACCTAAAACCACCCCGCCTCTTGGCATAGCAAAAACCACGGCTTCATCCTGCTTATACGCGGGGAGTAATGATGAGAGTTGTCCTCCGGCATTAATTCTGTCCTTAAACATCTTATTTTGTCTGTAACTGACAATATAATTATAATGAAAAATTGCACAGATGCGAAACGCCACCAGTCTACTTGGAACTGGCGGCGGTTAGTTAGCCATCTTTCGCAGACGGAATCCTCTTCTTTGAAACATTCGCTTGACTGAAGAGATTTCCTGTCTGGGCAAAACAACGATAATTGGGAATTTGATCTTGTAATAGCTTAAGAGGTCCGGCTCAACCACAGTCGTAATTCTGCCAGTAAGCACCCCGAAACCGTCAGGATCAAGGCCCAATTCCTTAAGCCCAGAAGATAGCCCTCCATTGGCGAAATGGTAAACCTCATGACACTTGAGATCCACGGTTCTTTCACCAGGATGGCCCATGACGCTCTTTGTTGAATGTGACCGACTATCTTTCCATCGGCTTATGATGGAAATGTCCAAAAGCACGCACCAAAGAGCCGATTCAGCCAAGTAACGATTGATTGAGATGGGGTTTATGTGTTCGGAAAGTTCCGTAGCATACTTCCCACTCTTGCCCTTGATCTTGCGATTACGGTATGCAAAGAGAAGATACCACACCCGATCAAAAGGAAAGCAACTGATTTTCTGGTAGTGCTCAATCTGATCCACACTTAGCCGAAATCCGTAAGACGAATGCGCTCCGGATGATTTGGCTTCAACGGAAGTTTTGGTCCGCCAAAGACAAATATCGCCGTCTTCATTTCGAGAAAGATTGCCACCCAGAATTCTGTGGCCAACTTCTTCAAAGAACTGTCCAACGAAAGTTTGTTTATCGCCTTTAGCCAATATGCACCTCTGAAAATAATTCTACCATAATATGGCTTCAAAGTACAAAATTCCAAAGAATTATTTGCATTTTTTTCACTATTAGTTTGACAGTCGCCCCATTGGAATAGTTCCTGATATTTTTCCTTCAAAAATTGACAAAATATTACACTTATGATACAATAAAAATTGGAGATCCTAATGGCACAGACACAGTTTCCGGAAAAACCGAGGAACGAACAGTTCCCTGTCCTGTACGCTGACGGAGAGTTGGTGGTGTACAAAAACCCCACCAATGAGATCTTCGTCAAGGATAAGAGGACTGGTACGACCATGCGGATCAACCCTTGTCGGCACGGCAAGGGAGGTCTGGAATTCACCACTAACGAGCTAGTTCTGCCGTTTCAAGTCAACGGCATGATCGGCTATCGCGTCGGTTCGGTCTGACTCAATAACCGCTTTCAACATAGAGATCCGTCTCTACGTTGGGAGCGGATTTTTTTAGAAAAATAAAGAACTTGTGTTTAACAAGCTCTTTACTTTTGATTTCTAATTTAGACACTAGATAGCTTCTGTTTCTAGTGAATTCTCGCTGGCTAATATAACATTGCCGGAAATGTCTGTTCCCCCGACAATATAAAAGTACTTGGTGCTCGTAGCCAAATCAGCTATTACCAAATTGTGAAAATATGATAATTCCGTTGAACTGACCACTGGAGCTAAAGAAGTGTTGACGTAACTTGCGCTACTCAACCAAATTTTAGCAGTAGTTGGTTTGCTTGTAATCCATATAACATTTGCCGATGTAGTTTCAATTTTAAATGATCCTGAAAATAGAATTTTTAACAAGGATGAATCCGAATTAGGTAATTTTTTCGTTTTGAAGTGTATTATTTTTGTTTCTTTATTATTGTCGTTTCCATCCGTTGAACCAATAATTAAGTAATAGGTTGTATTTGGACTAAGACCGGTAAGAGTGATTTTGTGTCCCAAATCAAGAGAAGTATTTTCCGTCACTTTAGTGCTTGAAGCCACTAAATTTTTATCTGCGTTAAATTTCACATAACCCGAGGCCTCCACGTTTGTTTTCCATATAATCGTGGCTGTGGAAGTGGCAGTGAGAATGTGTTCACCTGTTATTTTCAGTGGTTTTTGGGCATTTTCATCTCTCTTTATAAATCCCATTAACCAGCCCCAAAACCTTCTGTTGCTGTTAACATCAACGTCATTTTTCGACTGAACACTAATTTCTGACCTGTTTCCCCTTTCATCACGGCCGTCTTTTTCTGTATCCTTGCTGATATTATGAGAAGTTTTTATTTCAACATTACTATTGCCCTTACTATCACCAAGGATAGAATTGATTGAATTATTTAATTTAACTTCAGAATTCCCTCTTAGATTTAAGCTGAAAGCTTTAGTTTCAATTGGTAATGCTACAAGAAAAACTAAAACCAATGAGACTGCGAATATGTTATTTTTTATTTTCATATTATTTTGTTATTTTATAATCTCACACTTATTAGGACGATTGGATATATTGTTTCTTACCGACTGACCATAATTTGTTATGAATTTATGTTATAATCTGTGTCTGAAACTTGAGTATTGTTTTAGTAAGAAACATCATATTATGTCGTCTAATAAGTCAGGCAAAGAACTTGAGAGAACACTTTTAGATGCCTATGAGAAATATTCCAATTCGGTATTTAAATTCATTCTTTTCAAGATTAATAATCGGGAGAGATCTTTGGAAATTCTCCAAGAGGTATTTATGAAAACCTGGATTCATATGTCAAATAACGACCAGATAGAAAATATTCGGGCATTTTTATACAAAGTGGCCGGTAATTTAGTGATTGATGAGTATAGAAAAAGAAACAGAATGGAATATAAAACGGAATCGCTGGACAAGCTTCATGAGGATGGTTTCGAGCCAAGTCAGAGTGTGGATGTGTCGGATTCTTTTATTGACAGAATGGATGGATTGCAAGTTATGGAACTTGTCAGAGA
>Ga0209542_10002862_pt1 | contig 37969 bp, 39 predicted proteins | sample RifCSPhighO2_01_FD_184028 | JGI IMG/M metagenome (GOLD analysis project Ga0209542, IMG submission 184028) | Soil microbial communities from Rifle, Colorado - Rifle CSP2_plank highO2_0.1 (SPAdes) (version 2) | ecosystem: Environmental > Terrestrial > Deep subsurface > Rock core/Sediment ... | reverse complement strand
CCCCCATTCATCGATACGCCTCGCACTCGTCGAGCGCACACAAAATCGAATATCGCCTTCTTTCATGCGCTTTCGCAAAAGTTGAAACATCTTCGTCCGCGCCAGGGGTGTCATCTGTTTTGAGTCCGCGAGACCCGGAAACTCCAGGGTAATGATAAAGCGCTCCGGCACCGCGACCACACCAACGGCAATCGGCCCCGCCAAAGGACCCCGCCCTGCCTCATCCACCCCGAGCATGAATCGCATTTCCCAATCATACCAAAACAGAACTATATACCTTGCTATCCAAGAGTTGTCGCTATAGCGACAAGTTATGGATACTACATTGCTTACTCGTAGACTATTCAGAAGGGAGCTCAAAATGCTCACGGAGATGCTTATCGCGTTCAAGACGCTCCACAATCATGTAGAGTACGTCCGCACCAACCCTGAAATTTACCTTCGCAAGTGCAATAAGATCTTCACAATCGTATGGATAAATCCACACACTGTCTTGAAGGCGAACAAATCCATACTCGTTCATAAAACGGCGGAGGCCTGCGCGCACGCTCTTTCGCCGCTCGGGAATGTCAAAGATAACCACACGCCAGCGCCGATCCCATTTCCTCTTTTTTGCAATTGTCGTTCGCTCTGTTTCCATCTGAAGCATACGCTCCCCTTTCTCCGTTATACGCGCGTAGCGTTTTTCGTCTTCTTCTGCGAAAGAGACAAGTCCTTTCGCCGCGAGCCGTCCGAGCGCCGTCTTCGCTTGATAATTAAATCGCGCACCTTTCTTGTGTCCTGGGAAATACTTCAGGAGCCGCGCCGCATTCGGGATGGTCGCCGCGACGACTATAACACTGCCAAGCACAACAGCCATCAGCATCGCTTGTTGGAATGATTTCAATCGTCGCTCATTCCTAGCTTCCTTTTCCATCTTTCCCATGTGATTATTTTATCGTCCAAAGGTATCAAAGATTTGTCGCTATAGCGACAACTTGTGGATAGCATGAAATAGAAATCCCGGGTTTACGGGCCCGGGAGGATAGAATTCGAGACTGGTTGGTGCTACAGGAAAGATTAAAAGACGTAGATTTGGTATTGTGAGAGGAATGGCGAGCAGGTTTATCCACTTACACACCCACAGCCACTACAGCTTCTTGCAGGCGCTGCCGAAGGTGGACGAGCTCGTTGCGAAAGCAAAAAAAGAAGGCATGGATGCTCTCGCACTGACCGATACGGGCAATATGCATGGCGCCATCGAGTTTTATAAAGCGGCAACGGAAGCGGATGTGAAGCCGATTTTGGGCGTTGATGCGTATCTTGCGCCGCGCTCGCGCCATGAGCGGGACCGAAACATCGACACGAAGCGTTCTCATATTGTTCTCTTGGCAGAAAACAACGAAGGGTACAAAAATCTTCTCGCGCTCGTCACCAAGTCGTGGACGGAAGGGTTCTTCGAGCGCCCACGCCTCGACAAGGATCTTTTGCGTATACACAGCCGCGGAATCATTGCGCTCTTACCCTCGTTCGCAGGTGACGTCGTGCAGTTATTGCGCGCGGGCGATACCGATGGCGCCACGGCTGCGCTCGAAGAATTTAAAAATATTTTCTCCGCCGGAGGCGGATCCGCCTCCGGCGGAGGTGAACCAAGAGTTTTTCTTGAAATTACGCACCATCCGCGAGTCGAAGGACACGAAGCTTTGCAACAACAGATAGTCGCCCTTGCCCATTCAAGCGGTACTCCGCTCGTCGCACAGCACGATGTGTACTACTTGGAACCCGGCGACCGCGAGGCAACCGAAATTATGCGCCGTATCCAACAAGGCGAACGCGGTAAAAACGAACAAGAGGACTTCTCTTTCATCAGCGAAAAAACTGCGGAAAAGTTATTCCTCGAGACCCCGGACGCCATCGATAATTCGAAACTCATTGCCGATCGTTGTAACGTATCCTTCAAACTCGGCACCTGGACTTTTCCCGCGGTACCCGTCTCGCCCGGATTCAAGAATCATGACGAAGAATTGCGTTCATATGCGTACGCCGGCATTGCAACTCGCAATCTCATCGAAACAAAGGAGGTTACCGAGCGCATCGAATATGAATTGCAAATCATCATCGGCAAGGGCTTCGCGGTGTATTATCTCATCGTTGCCGACCTTCTCGCATTCGCACGACGCGTTGGCATTCTCACCACAACGCGCGGCTCGGCGGCCGGAAGCCTCGTTGCCTACTTGGTCGGTATTACCAATGTAAATCCCCTATTCTACAAACTGCCTTTTGAACGATTTCTTAATCCGGAGCGTCCAAAGGCTCCCGACATCGACATGGACATCGCCGACAACAGGCGCGATGAAATGATCGCCTATACGAAACAGAAATATGGTGAGGACCATGTCGCACAAATCGGCACGTTCGGCACCATGATGGCGCGCGCCGCGGTCCGAGATGTTGCACGAGCGCTCGGCCATTCCTACACTACCGGCGACCGTATCGCAAAACTTATCCCGATGGGTTCCCAGGGGTTCCCGATGACCATTGACCGAGCACTAGAGCTCGAACCAGATCTGAAAGCATTATACGACGAAGATGACGATTCCCGCGAGATCCTCGACCTCGGGAAGCGCATTGAAGGCTGTGTACGGCATGTGGGCGTCCATGCGGCTGGTGTGGTGGTTGCCCCGACCCCGCTTGTTGAATGGACGCCGATTCAGCCGGATCCAAAGGGTACGGGAAAAATTATTACCCAATATGATATGTACTCCATCACTGACGAGTACGGCGGCGTCGGGCTTTTAAAATTTGATTTTCTCGGTATCAAAAATCTTGCTATTCTCGCCGACGCAGTTGCGCGCGTGAAGGAAACTCGCGGCATCTCGATTGATATCGAAAATGTACCTATCGATGATCTGAAGACCTACCAGATGCTCGCGCGCGGTGAGACGGAAGGAACGTTCCAGCTTAATGGTTCCGGCATGACCCGATGGTTTAAAGAGCTTCGGCCGACGACTATCCACGACATCAACGCGATGGTCGCCCTGTACCGTCCGGGACCGATGGAGACCATTCCAGAGTACATTGAGCGCAAACATAATCCTCAACTCATTCGCTTTGTCGATCCGAGGATGAAAGAGTATCTTGATTTCTCCTACGGTCTGTTGGTCTATCAAGATGATGTTCTCTTGACCGCCATAAAGCTCGGTGGTTATTCCTGGCTCGAAGCGGACGCGCTTCGTAAGGCAATGGGTAAGAAAATCCCGAAGGTCATGCAGGCGGAAAAGGAAAAACTGATGAAAGGTTTTATGGAGTACGGCAAACTCTCCAGGCAACTGGCAGAAAAATTGTGGAAGTTGATAGAGCCCTTTGCCGCATATGGTTTTAACAAGGCCCATGCCGCGAGTTATGGCAAAGTCGCGTACCAGACGGCCTACATGAAAGCGAACTATCCGGTTGAATATCTCTCCGCGCTTTTGACTGCTGATTCGGGCGATACGGAACAAATCTCTCTCTTTGTCACGGAGGCAAAACGCATGGGCATCAAGGTGTTGCCGCCGGACGTGAACGAAAGTGGGAGCGTCTTTACGGTCGTTGGGGGAAAAAAAGACGCTATTCGTTTCGGATTGTCTTCTATAAAAAACTTTGGCGAGGGAATTTCGGAAGCTATCATCGCCGAACGTAAGGCCCGTGGCCCTTTCAAAACACTTCCTGATTTTCTCTCCCGTGTTGGTTCGAAAAATCTCAATCGGAAATCGCTTGAATCGCTCATCAAATGCGGTGCACTTGATTCTTTCTCCGAGCGCGGCACGTTGCTTACACATATCGAAATGCTTCTTGCGTTCCATCGGGAGACGACTGCCGTTATCACACAGGATTCCCTCTTCGGTGCGCTTATTGTACCGCCACCACTCGCCCTTCCTTCCGGTACGCCCACCTCGCTTATTGACAAATTGATGTGGGAGAAAGAACTGCTCGGTATCTACGTGAGCGGCCATCCGCTCGACGCCTATGAAGCAGTGACGAAGAAAACGAAACTCCCGCTTGCAAAAATAAAAGAGGAGCCGCAGCCCGGGATGACGGTTGCCCTCCCGGTCTTGGTCACGTTCGTGCGCACTATCCTCACGAAGGGTGGCGAAAAGATGGCATTTATCACTATTGAAGACAAAACCAGTTCGATCGAAGCCGTCATTTTCCCTAGACTCTTCAAAGAACATGCGAATATCATTTCGCCTGGCATGTGCCTTCTCGTCAAAGCAAAGGTTTCTCTCCGAAACGGCGAAACCTCGCTCGCCCTCGAAGAACTTAAACCACTCTGATTTTTATGATATCCTCATCGGTAATGGATGCGGGTTCCGACAAAGAATACGATCACAAGAAGCTCGGCAGGGAGCTCGATTTGTTTACGTTCTCCGACCTCGTCGGTTCCGGTCTCCCGCTCTGGACACCAAAAGGGACAATTCTTCGCAATCTCCTCGACGATTTCGTTTGGGAATTACGCAAAAAATGCGGATATGAAAGAGTTGAAATACCTCACATTACCAAGCGAGAGCTTTACGAGAAAAGCGGCCATTGGGACAAATTTAAGGACGATCTTTTTCGAATAACGACACGAGAAGGGGACGAACTTGCATTGAAGCCGATGAATTGCCCTCACCACACGCAGATTTACGCGCGGAGGCCGTGGAGCTATCGGGAACTTCCTCAACGATACGCAAATACGACTATGTGCTATCGCGATGAACAATCGGGCGAATTAAATGGTTTGTCGCGCGTTCGTGCATTTACGCAGGACGACGCACATGCGTTCTGCCGTGAATCGCAAGTGAAAGAGGAATTCCTAAAAGTATGGAGTATCATCCAAGAATTCTATGAGACACTCGGCTTCCCCCCAAAGAAAATACGACTTTCTTTCCATGACCAGGCGCATCCGGAGAAATATCTCGGCGACAAGAGTCGTTGGGAAAAGTCAGAACATATATTGCACAACATTGCAAAAGAAAAAGGCGCTGAGACCATTGATGGCATCGGTGAAGCGGCGTTCTATGGTCCAAAGCTCGACTTCATGGCCGAGGATGCACACGGCCGCCTCTGGCAAGTAGCGACCATTCAGCTCGATATGAATATGCCGGAACGTTTCGATCTCACCTGCATTAATGAACGAGGAGAAAAAGAACGTATCGTCATGATCCATGCCGCCATCATGGGTTCAATTGAACGCTTTTTGTCCGTCCTTATTGAACATGGAGGAGGTGCCTTCCCGCTTTGGCTGTCTCCAGTGCAAGTGAAGGTACTGTCGGTATCTGAAAAATACGCTTCGTACGCAAAGGAAGTTTCAGATGCGCTTACGGCGGCGAATATCCGCGTGGAACTGGATGACAGTAACGAATCGCTCGGGAAGAAAATCAGGAATGCAAAAATAGACAAAACCCCCTATCTGCTCGTCGTCGGTGAGAAAGAAGTCGAAGCGAAAACAGTCTCGGTCGAAAGTCGCGATAAGGGAAAGATGGATGCGGCTTCGCTCACGAATTTTATACAACGCGCCGCCGAAGAAATAAGAACCCGTGCGTAATTTACGCACCAAGCACTGCGAGCGCGCGAGTGAGCGCGAGCTTCGCGCCTGTGACACCGGTCGAATAGCTTGAATCGATGGCGGTCGTGAGTGCAGTAATAAGTTTTTCGAGCGTCGGCGTCGAGAGGCGTGCCGTCAGACGCGCAATATCAGCGTCACAGGGAGTGCCGTCGATACGAGCGCGATATGCGTCGTCAAGAATACACACCGTATCGGTGAGCAACTTTTCTGCCGCCTCTCCGCCGCGTACTTGCTGGCGTAGCCCCGCAAAAACCGCACTACGATCACCTTCAAGAAGGGCCGCGGTAAAGCCGCGTACATGCGCTGGTGTGGTCACTTCAGTATGGGTAGCCGTTGCAGCGGCAATCGGCTCAACATTTTCATAAATCGGTTCAACCTTGTCATATATTGGTTCAACGTTTTCGTATATCGGTTCAACATGCGAAGGATGCTTTTGTGAAAGACTCTTCACAATATCCTCGATTGAGAGTGCACCATTATGCGCGAAGGATTTGAATCCATCGTATGTCGAATACCCACGTGGTGCTTCGCGTGGCGTTTGTGTTGCAAAGGAACTCTTCTGCAGTGGTACGACAACAGGAGTCGGTGGCACTGGGTCACCGGCAGGTGCCACTTCTCGCGCATTCAACACCGCCGAGACACGCGAACCGAAATTGCGGGCAGAGCGATTTACGACTGGCAAGGCACCGAAGATCATCAGATAGGCGAGGGCGAGTGCCCAGCCGACAAGCGCGATCCAATAGAGCGTCGTGCCGAATGGTCCGAGATCAAGGCCGGTGTAGGGAATCTGTGAAAGATAGAGGTACGCGAGTGGCTGCGCGCCCACATGTGGCAGTGCTGCAAGTACGACGGTGGGAAGGGATGGACCGCCACCGCCACCGCCACCGCCACCCCCTCCGCCACCTGAAGGCGGGGGAATCGTTACCCCTGCGGGACATACATCGGTCGCGCCTCCACCCACAGCAACTCCTGTACCCGTAAACGTAGTGTTGCCTGTGATGGGGGGCGTCGTCGTTGATCCCGCGGCGACCGGCGTTACAGAACCAATTCCCTGATCAATGGAGAACGTAGCAACATTGGAGGTAGTCCATGAAAGCGTAACCGTTGCGCCTGATGTAATTGCTGCGGGCGAAGCGGTCAGCGTACATGCCGGAGCCGGTGGACCGCCGCCTGTAGTGACCGTAACGGTTGCCACGCACGTCACCGCACCAGCAGGACCGGTGGCAGTACCGGTGTAGGTCGTTGTCGTTGTCGGGGAAACGGAGATAGAGCCAGCTGAAACTGGAGTTACCGAACCAATCCCCTGATCAATAGAAAATGAAATGGCATTGCTGGTCGTCCACGAAAGCACGGACGACGCACCGGTCGCAATTGACGTCGGGGCTGCGGTAATGGTACAGAGAATGTCCGGCGGAATAACCGGAGGAATAGGAGGAGTGGTCTCGTTAGGAGGAGGATTTTCACCGGGGGGAGGAAGTTCGGGCGCGGGAGGAACCTCGACGGGCGGCGCTTGGGGAGGAGTTTCCGTCTCGGGAGGCGGAGTACTATCACCTTCTCCACTAGAGCTTCCACTGTCACCATCGCCACCGGAACTTCCACTGTCGCCATCTCCGCCAGAGGAACCGGAATCTCCGCCGTCATCACTGTCGCCATCTCCGTCGCCACCGGAACTTCCACTGTCACCATCGCCGCCAGAGGAACCGGAATCTCCGTCGCCACCGGAACTTCCGCTGTCGCCATCTTCGGCATATGCAGTAAGAAGACCGAGCGAAACGAAATCTTGATAATGTACGACAAAACCTCGCGGGAACGCGAACATCATAAGAATCAGTACTATCGTAAATGTATATTTGAAATTCATTATCATCCGATTTCCGAGACACCTCATGTTGAGAGATGTACCGGAAAAAGGATCCGTTGGGAGAACGTACAAGTACGCTCCCAACGGCTCCAAGAACAACATTTATTGCTTTACCTCCCAGACGTGTATCGGGTTTGACTGCCCCGCGAACTCAGACCGGTGAACCGCAATGAGTGGTTCAAGAACTTCGCCAATATTCTCGGGTTGGATCAGAACCGCTTCGAATTGGCTAAGTGGGATGGTAATCGGAACGATCACCCATCCACGAGTACCCGTCGTAACCCATTGGCCGGTAAGTACGTTATCCTCCGTCGGATACTGAAACTGCTGAAGGTAAACGCCATACTTCCGTGTCCGTTCTTCTGTCGAGTCTCCAGATCGAATGTCCAAGACTGGTTCCTTCTTTAGGAACCGGACGAGGAATCTACAGTCGAGCGGCCGGCTTTTCCTTTCGGCAAGCATGTCTCCGAACGGGGCCTGGGTGAAAACTTCGTAATACGGCAACATACCCTTCTTGTTTATATCCGTACGTGTGAGGTTTTCTGCCCGCTTTGCTTTGGCGGTGTCATATTTACTCCGCCAGAAGCCATCGGCTCTGTCGCTCATGCAGTTAATCTGCAATGCGTATTGCGACAGAGTTGGCGCCTTTGCCGATGGCGATTGTGACGAAGGTGGTGGTACAATTACACGTTCACGTTTCCCGTAGCTGTTGTTACAGACTTTGGGGACGCCCATCGTCCACTTAGTTCCGTTCCAATTTACAGTCCACTCTTCGGCAGGAGCCGAATACTCCATACTGGCCTCGCGCGGTGGTTTTTTGAACTTCACCAAAACGTCCCGCCAAAGCGCGGTTTTGCCAGAACGCATGAAGTCGAGCTTCATGCCGTTCGTGACGTGAGTTTCCATCCCTGGTTTTTTCATCGCTTCGATCAGAAGCGAAATTACCGGTTCTGGATACCCAGCCTGCCGCATGACCCGCGGCGCGTCGGCAATCGCGGCCTCACGGCTTGGATATGCCGGGTCAGCATTGAAGTGCTCCCACGTTGCCTCGGCGTGAGCCGAGCTTGCCAGCGCCATTGCGAGCGCCAGCATTACTACCACGATGGTTTTCATCGTTTTTCCTTTCGTGCCGCAAGCGGCGTTGGGTTATGAATCTAAATGTGCATCGCCTCCCTTCAATATTGCTATTGCGGAGAGCCATGTGATTTCCGGCGTTAGCCGGAAATCACATGGCTCTCAACAAAATCTGCGACAACAACAAAACGGTCCTCCTTTGCGCCGAAAGAATTACAAGTCACGAGTGTGAGCATCTTCCCGGCGACCGAAAGGGGAATTGCCGAGTTATCGTTCGCACTCTCCTTCGCGACACTTCGCACCCTGTAGGTGTAGGCCGCAGCAGCGGAAGAGACGGTGACAACGTCGCCCACCGAAAGCTTTTGAATACCATTGAATGTTTTGTACGCCTGATTGCCGACAATCGGCAAATAGCTTGAGTGGCCAAAAAGGACCACATTGCCCGCTTCGCCAAGTTTGGCGGACGTCGGGTAGCGTACGGCGCCCTTCAGCAACTCTTCATCAAGGACCGGAATACTGGTGGTTGTGGGGTTCTGGACGGTCACGGTGAGATTGATTTTCTCAATCACTATCTTCGTTGGTAGTTCAATGATCATTATCGGTGTGGCAATCGGGCTTTGCGCTTCGGCAGTTTTCGTTCCGGGCAAGCCCAGTACCAAATCTGATTTGGTACTGGGCAAGAGATCGAGCTCGCCGAGGACAAAGACACTCGCGACAAACACGAATACAAAAAGACCCAGGAAGTCCCACTTCCTTGCATAGGCTCGTTTGACGGCTCGAATAAGCCGTACGGTGAATTCAATAATTCCGCTCATATCGTCTCGTATATCAATACACCATTGTGTCAGTTCTGTCAAGTCCGCCGCATATCTCAAAAACTTGACAGAAAAAGCACCTTGTGGTACATATGAAATGCCTATGAATATATACCAAACTAACTCACCAACTCGACAGGCAGCCATCGGCGGCCTGGCCGTAGTCGGTTTTATTGCCCTTGTCGCGGCCGGCATATGGCTTGCCGTGTATTCGACGCGCTATGTCCCCGCCGTGGTGAACAATGTTGGCACTGCAGCGGTATACCTTGGTTCTCTTTTTACACCCTCTCCCGCACCCAGTCTTTCGGTCGTCCCAACAGCTTCAACAACGATTTCCTTCGGTGAAGCGAATGCAACGAATACACCGACTTCGTCTCCGACAACGCCATCGGCAAAACAAACCGCACCGACTGCCGGTCCAAGGACGAGCGGCACCTATCAAATAAGTGGGACAACGGCGACGCTCAGCGGTCTTCCGGATCTGACGGTGAAGATTAACGTTGTCGGCTATCTTGCAACGGCGTCCTCGGATTCTTTCATTGAGGCGTCGAGTACTCCTGCAGGAGGTCGCCCCGCGATCAGTTTTACTGTACGAAACATTGGTACGAATGTGAGTGGCGCATGGCGCTTTAGCGCGTCTATTCCAACGCAAACGGCATTCATCTATCAATCACAGCCGCAGCAATCGCTCAATCCCGGCGACAGTATCGATTACGTACTCGGATTTGACCAGGCGAACAGGGGCACAAACCAAACGATTTCAGTCACTGCGAACTTCGACCGCACGGTTGTTGAATCGAATACGAACAACAATAGCGCTTCAACGAACATCACGGTTCAGTAATTTATACATCCACATTCGCCAGTTTTGCGTTTGACTGGATGAATGACTTGCGTGAGGGAACGTCAGTGCCCATAAGAATGTCAAAAATTCGGTCGGCCGCTTCGGCATCATCCACATTGACGCGCTTCAATACACGACGCGTTGGGTCCATTGTCGTCTCCCAGAGTTCGCTCGGATTCATTTCACCAAGGCCTTTGTAGCGTTGGATGTTCACTTTCGGCGGTTTTTTTGCGGTAACGGTTTCTTCTTCAGAAGCTTCAGCAGGTTCCTCACCGTCAGTGATTTCCGTAACTTCGCTCGGCGCGACACCCAGTTCTTTCAACACCGATTCTTTTTCTTTGTCTGAATAAGCGTAGGCAATCGCCTTCCCTTTTGAGATTTTGTATAGAGGCGGTTGGGCAATGTAGACGAAACCGCCGTCAATGATGGGACGGAAGTGGCGGTACAGAAGCGTGAGGAGTAGCGTACGGATGTGTGCGCCGTCAACATCGGCATCGGTCGCGATGATGATTTTGTGGTAGCGCAGTTTTGAAATATCAAACACGTCCCCGATGGCGGTACCCATGGCGATAACCAATGCGCGAATTTCAATTGAAGCAAGCATACGGTCGATGCGAGCGCGCTCCACGTTCAGAATTTTTCCGCGCAAAGGGAGAATCGCTTGCGTGCGGCGATCTCTCCCTTGTTTGCTTGAACCACCAGCCGAATCGCCTTCAACAATGAACAACTCGGCTTCCTCTGCATTCTTGACCTGGCAATCGGCGAGCTTACCCGGAAGAGTCATTCCCTCAAGGGCTCCTTTTCGTAATACTGAATCCTTCGCTGCTTTTGCCGCCTTACGCGCCTTGAGCGCAAGAAGTACTTTATTGATGATGGCACGCGCATCATCCGGGTTCTCTTCAAGGAAAGCCCCGAGTGCTTCACCAAAGACGGTGGCGACTGCCCCTTGTGCTTCGACCGAGCCGAGCTTTGCTTTGGTCTGTCCCTCAAACTGAATTTCGGAAAGCTTTACCGAGACAACGGCGGTAATGCCTTCCAGAACGTCATCGCCGGTGAAATTTTCGTCTTTTTCTTTCAAGATATTCGCGTTCCTACCGTAGGTATTCAGAGAACGCGTCAGTGCCGTTTTGAACCCAGTGGTATGCGTGCCGCCCTCGCTGGTGTAGGTATTGTTTGCGAATGCAGTAATACGCGAGGTAATGTCGTCAACATATTGGAAGGCCACTTCAACCGCTACGTTGTCTTGTTCGCGATCAACGTAAAAAATATTCTTGTGCACCGGCGTCTGATGCTTGTTATGAAATGCGACAAGTGATTTGAGACCTCCCTCGAAGTAGAAGGTCACTGAAGGGATGCCGAAAGAACGTCCGCGTAAAAAGAGGGTCTCTGTCTCAAAGGCCTTCGGTGCGGAACGTGCATCTACCATAGTAATGCGTACACCCTTCACGAGATACGCCTGCTGGCGCAGATGCGTGACGATCTTTTCCCAGTTCCACTCAATACCTTCCTTAAAAATAGCGCTGTCCGGCTTGAAGAGTACGATGGTGCCGTGCTCCTTCGTCGTGCCGATTTTTTTTACCTTATGGAGCGGCTTACCGATTTTGTACTCCTGTACGTGCATGCCCCCATCTTGGTGGACGACGACTTTTGTATGTTCGGAAAGTGCGTTTACTACCGACGCACCGACACCGTGGAGACCGCCAGAAACTTTATAGGCCGCATGGTCGAATTTACCGCCCGCATGGAGCGTGGTCATGATAGTCTCGAGCGCCGAGACTTTTGTTTTTGGATGGATGCCAACTGGGATGCCGTTGCCATTGTCCGCGATACGCACGTAATTATCGGAGAGCAGGGCGACCTCGATGTCGTCGCACCGGTCCGCCATCGCCTCATCGCGCGCATTGTCGAAAATTTCCCATACGAGGTGATGCAAGCCGTCGGGGCCGGTGGTTCCGATATACATGCCCGGGCGTTTCCGCACCGGTTCGAGCCCTTCAAGGACGGTAATGGACGAGGCGTCATAGGCCTTTTTTTTGGCCTCTTTTTTAGCGGTTTTGACCATATGTTTGTTACCCCTATTGTATCACAAAACGGCCGTATTTGCAGGACAAAATGTGTTATCCTGGGGTATTCATGGAAATAAAAATATCAAGGGCCGAAGAGGAGCGGCTCAAGGGTGGGCTCGAACAACGTTCGGACATCGATGCAATGCGGATGAAGCGGTATTTAGCGATGCCCGACCTTTCCCGAACACCCGGTAATCCGCTCTACGAACTGGTACAGCGCATCCGGGCTATCCCCGATTTCAAAGCCTATGATGTGATCGAGGTTCCGGAGATAATGGGCACGGATATTGTCTTTGACCTATTCGACTTCCCCAGGGACCATCCGGCTCGTTCAGAGTCAGACTCTTATTTCATTGACGATACGCACGTGCTCCGGACCCATACCACGGTGATGTGGTACTACTGGCTTAAGGAAGAGACGGTGCGTAAGCGCATTGCGGCAGGTGAAGCGACGGGGGCGCTCTCATTCGGCAAAGTGTATCGCAAGGATGAAATCGACCGCAAACACATGAACGTATTCCATCAGATTGACGGCTGGTACCTCGCGCGGAAACAAGAGAAGGTTATCACTATCAATGACCTTAAGAAGGTGCTCGCCGACATCGCGAAGGCGGCGTTCGGACCGAACGTGAAATACCGCTTTAATCCGGACACCTTCCCGTACACCGATCCTTCCCTTGAGATGGAGATTGACAAGGACGGCAATGGTACCTGGGTCGAGGTGCTTGGCGCCGGCGTGGTGAAAGGAAGTGTACTCGACAACCTTGGTGTTGATTCTTCGGTGTGGAACGGCTGGGCATTTGGTTTCGGGCTCGAGCGGCTCGCCATCATTTCGATGGAGCTGCCGGATATTCGTCTCCTGTGGTCGCAGGACGAACGCGTGAAGAAACAATTGAAGCTCGGACATTCCTTCAAGGAGGTAAGCAAATATCCGCCCATTGTCCGCGACATCTCCTTTATCGTCCAGAAGGGTTTTGTGCCGAATAATTACTTCGACCTTGTTCGCGACATCGCCGACGACCTCGTTGAACAGGTAGAGCTGCTGGACACCTATGAGAATGAAGAAAAATTGGGTATTGGTAAGGTCAGTTACGCGTATCGAATCACCTACCGCAGCATTGACCGAACACTAACGAATGAGGAGGTGAACGCACTCCATGCCGAGCTCGAGGCTGTCACGGTCAAGAACGTTAAAGCAACGATTCGCTAAAAGTGACTTTGTGTTACAGTGGATGACACTATGAGTCCGGAAATGCTCGCGTACCCATTTCTCTTTCTCGCACTATTCTTCGAATCATTTGTGCTCGTGACCTTGCTCTCGAAACCCGCGAAAGATGCGCGTGGGCGGAAAGCGGCGGAAAGCGGCGGCACAGCGGTACTTCCTTCGGTCACCGTTATCGTACCGTGTTTGAACGAGGGTGAAACCGTCGCCGCGACCGCCGAATCTCTGCTTGCGCTCGAGTACCCAAAGGACCGCCTCCACATCATTCTGGTCGACAATGGTTCCACCGATACCACCCCCACGGTTATGGAACGTTTCCGCAGTAATCCGCAGGTGCGGATTTTGCGCGTCCCCGAGCGCGGAAAACATATTGCTATTAACGCCGGTATTGCCGTGACGAATGCGGAACTCATCGGTTGTCTCGATGCCGACTCGTTTGTGGATCCAGACGCACTGCATGAAATCATACCCTGTTTTGCGCGCAAAGAAGTCGCGGCAGTTACGGCGGCAATGTCCGTGCATCGTCCGAAAAATATTCTGCAGCATATGCAGAATGCCGAATACACATTCGGCATCACGATGCGTCACACGCTCGCCTCGGTAAATGGACTCTATGTTACCCCTGGGCCGTTTTCATTCTATCGACGTAGCGCTATCGAAAAAGTGGGCGGATTTCGCCACGGGCACCAGACCGAAGACATGGAAATGGCATTACGCCTCCAGCAGGCGGGTTATGCGATCGAGAATGCGCCACGTGCGCGGGTATATACCACGTCACCGGACACGGTGCGTAAACTCATCAAGCAGCGCGTACGCTGGACCACTGGGTTCCTCCGGAATGTGCTTGGCGAATATCGTGGCCTTATCGGTGCCCGGGAGCGGGGTGCGCTTGGCATGCTCGTGCTCCCGTCTGCGATCATTGCTATCGGAAGCGGTATATTGCTCTTTTCATTGATGCTCTACGAATTGGTGCAACACCTGGCGACCGCGATTGAGATTCGTGCCGGTATTCCGCTTTCCTATGCACTTGTGCCACACGGCTCACTTGATTGGTTTTATCTTCCCACGAGTTTTTATCTTACCCTTGGCATCATGATGCTATTTTCTGCAATCTTCCTCATGGCTATCGGTAAGAACATCTCGAAAACGCCGGGGAATCTCGTACTCGGTTTTATCTCCTATACACTTCTCTACGGCCTTATTGCGCCTCTCTGGCTCGTGCGTGCTACCACTGATTTTGTCTTTGACAAACGACGCGGTTGGAAATTCTGACCTTATGTCACTCGTCACGAGAAACGCGCTCATTGCCCTCGGTATTACTATCGCACTTGTGGGCACCGTTGCCTTCGCCATTAATTATCTGGATCAGGCGCGTATTGCAGAACTTTCGACTATAGAGGATCAAATTTCGATTGATGCACTCTCGCTTGAGACACAGTTTTCCCTGCTTGAGGCGGTACCGTGCGATAGCATCGCCTCCTCGACCACGCTCTCCGGAGAATTGCTCACGGATTTGGACAACCGTCTTTCCTATGCCGAAAATCGGCTCGGGAGCGACGACCTCCAAGTCATACGACTTAAGAAAAAATATTCTCTGCTCGAAATCCGCGACTATCTTATCACCAGACGGCTCGCGCTCGCCTGCGGCACGAAACCCGTAACGGTTCTCTACTTCTACAGCAACGCCGGCGATTGCGGTGATTGCGATAAAGCTGGGTATGCTCTTTCATATTTGCGCGACACTTATCCAACACTGCGTGTCTATTCCTTCGACTATAATCTCGATCTCGGCGCGCTAAAGACCTTCATTGTCGTTACGAAAACGCAAGGACCTCTTCCCGCGTTCGTGATAAACGGTAAGCATTTTAACGGTTTTACTTCTCTTGCCGATCTTGAAAACCAATTCCCCAAGGGAGCACTTGCATCAACAACGGCGACCAGCACCAAACGTTGACTGGGGATCGGATTCGAAAATGTTGCTCTATCCCGTTAGAGCCGAGGGTGAGATTCGAACTCACGACCTGCTGTTTACAAAACAGCTGCTCTAACCAACTGAGCTACCTCGGCTCTAACGGGACAAGCCAGACTAGGAGACTTACTTTAAGTCTATATCAGAAATCTCCGGATGTGTCGCGTTCAACTGACCTTTGAATTCAGACAGTGTCTTTACAAATTCCCTCGCAGAGTCGCGTGGTGCGGTATCGAGCGCGCGCGGAGTGCGCAACCGCCGGACGAGTCGTGTAAGGAGGCGTTCAACGGCACGCACGACCATAAGCGAAAGGTGTGCGATGTCATGGCTAATGCGTACAATCAGATGACGCATTTCTTCCCGTAAGAATGCGCCGAAATCAATGTGCGCAAACGCAAACGAGATACGCTCCACATTCTGATCGAGACGCGACCGCTGTGCTGCGAAGAAACGCACGCCTCTCTCTGCCTCATACCAGGTGAGTATGAAGAAGCCGGCGATGAGCGCGAGCACGATGAGCATTACGACAACATAGATCATAATAGTTAACGAGCGGAAAGGCGGGCAAAACGACTTATTTCAACGTGTTCGCCGAATTTCTGCGTTGCCTCGTTCAGAAGATCCCGTACGGTCATACTTTCATTCTTGATAGAAGATTGTTCGAGTAGCACATCGGTGTTCTCGGGATCCATGGCAGCAACTTGCATCGCGAGCTCGCGCGCGAGCGCTCCGAATTCCGGATTCTTAGCGACAAAGTCGGTCTCCGAGGAAAGGAGTACCATCGCGCCAATATTCCCATCGTGCACGTAACTTCCTATCGTGCCAGCTGCGAGCATACGATCTGCCTTTCCACGAGCGGACGCGGCCGAATGTTTTTTGAGAATGAGGTGCGCTTTGGCACTGTCTCCTTCTGCCTCCTCTAGCGCCTTTTTACACTGCATGACAGACACACCTGTCATTTCTCGCAGTTCTTTGATGGCATTCGTAGTGATTTCCATAGCGATTGAGGAATAATACCACGCCCCGTACCCGCCCGCGACGCCTGCCAGCAGTCGTTTATCCTGCTTGTCCCCTCGCAAAGGCTTCCACAAGCTCGGAGAGAATAAGTTGTACCGTCTCGCGCGAGGTGTCATTCGCCACGATTGGATATGCCGCTTCACGCAAATCACAGTCCGAACTCATAATGGCAACGATAGGAATGCCCGCATCGTTCGCCTCTTTTACCGCATGTTTTTCGTGTTTGGTGTCAACAATGAGGAGCGCGTCCGGACGTTTCGTGAGCGCGGTGATACCATCGAGACGCTCCGTGAGTCGTTTTTGTTCACGACCGATTTTCACGAGCTCAAGTTTCGTGTGTTGCTTGCTTAGGGTACCTGCTGTGCCTTTCTCAGCGAGCTCGGCAAGCCGATCAATGCGCTTTTTGATCTCGCTCCAGTTGGAAATAGTGCCGCCGAGCCAGCGGGCCGCGACGTACGGCGCTCCAATTTCCTGTGCCGCCTTTTTCACGAGTGCGGCTATTTCCACTTTCCCGCCGACAAAAAGAACCGTTTTACCCTCTTTCGCCAAAGTTGCCATAACACTCTTGGCGGCTTCGAGTTGTTCGACCGTCTTCACGAGGTCGATAATCTCCTGTCGTCCCTTGGTGCCTACCAGATAGGGCTTCATCGAAGGATGCCGACGGCTTTTCACCTGCGCGAAATGCGCCCCCGTATCGAAGAGGCGCTTCCATTCTACTGTATCGTTTCCCGTCGTCATTTCGACCCACTGTACCCGAATCTCTCCCGCAAAGCAAGCATACTCTTCCTTACTCCTTTCCTGCGGCGCCGCGAAGCGCTTCAATAATGTCGTCAATGTTGCCTGCGAGGAGTTTCGGCAGGTTGTGCCACGATTGTTTGAGCCGATGGTCGGTGACGCGGTCCTGCAGGTAGTTATAGGTGCGGATTTTCTCGGAGCGATCGGCGGTGCCTATCTGCGCCTTACGGTCGGCGGAGTGTTTCCTCGCTTCCTCCTCTTCGTGTAGTTGTTCCAGCTTCGCGACGAGGATTTGCATCGCTTTCTCGCGATTGGCGAGTTGGCTCCGCTCGGAGGACGAACGTACGTCAATACCGGTCGGCTTATGGATGAGTCGTACGGCGGTCTCCACCTTGTTCACATTTTGCCCTCCTGCCCCACCGCTTCGCGAGAACTCTATCTCGATATCGGCGGGATTCACCTCTATTTTTGATTTCTGGCGAATAGGGAGAACGGCAATCGAAGCAGTTGACGTATGAATGCGGCCTGACTTCTCGGTGAGCGGAACTCTCTGGACCCGATGAACGCCCGTTTCGTAGCGGAGCGCGTCATAGGCACCCGCTCCGGCTATTTCGAGCGTGAGGTCGTCGACAATACGCGTTCTCCATCCCTGGCGCTCGGCATATTTTTTATACATCTCTTTCAAGTCATGGGCAAAGATGGTCGCCTCGTCGCCGCCCGCTCCGGCGCGAAGCTCCATGACAACCGAGGTCGGCTGTACCACCTCTTCTTTTTCTTTATTAAGAATTTGCTCTATCTCGGCGAGGATTTCGATCTGACGGGCACGGATACGCACTTCGTCCTCATGAGCCATGCGGGCGAGCTCGGCATCCGCTCCAGCCGCGCTGCGCGCCTCCACCGCCTCTTTTTCGAGACGCTCATATTCCTCCGCGAGATACGCGGTCGCAAAGTTCTTCTTCAATTCAGGCGAATAATCCATACCTGGTTGTAGTATACGCGAAGCGGCGCACACGCTATAGGGCTTACTTCTTTTTCGCGGCGCGTTGTTTGAAACGCTCCACACGACCGGTCTTATCAAGCATGCGGTCCTCGCCAGTATAAAAAGGATGCGACTTCGAGGAGATCTCCACGGTACGTTTCGGGTACTTTTTACCGTCTTCCCAGGTAGTGGTTTCCGTCGTCTCGACGGTGGAACCGAAGAGAAAACGCTCGCCCGAGGCGAGGTCTTCGAACACCACGGGGCGATAACCCTTCGGATGGATATCCTTTTTCATTGGCGCAATGGTAGCACGCCCAGCCACGAAACACCAAGCGTATCTGATGTTGGATACGAGTTTAGAATTCTTTGAAGACGGGCAGCAGATTTACGACCTGTGTGGCAACTATTGCATCCGCACCGGAGTCATTCGAGCATGAAATTCTGTAGGTGGTCTGGCCGGTGATAATATCGGAAGCATTGCCGGACACCTCCCGAAGAGCACCACCGGGAAGCGTCTGCCATAATATGCCGTTCCTTGTAATGGTGCAGTCGTTCACATTTGTGGCGTCCCACGATATGGTGGTTGAGTCCCCGCTCACCACGCGATTTGGTGTGGCACTGATTGAGATGGTTGGAACACGCACGGTCACCGTCTCGATATTTGAGTACGTGCGACCGCCCGCGCCATCGCAATAGATTTGATAATAAGAGGTTACGGTTGGGCTGACCGCGACGCCGGTATTGTTTGAGACGGCGCCGCCGGTGGAGAATCCGCCGACTTCAGTACAACTTGTTGCGTTCATCGAGTTCCATTTCAGTAGCGAAGACTGGCCGCCATCAATGGTGTCCGGATCCGCGGAAATGGTGGCGGCTGGCGGTTTTGCTTCAGAACATGAGGCATTCGTGCCTCCATTGGCTCCGTTACACGTCCATGTCCACGAAGTGGCGCCACTCACGTTATTTACGCTCGTGCCCGTGGTGCAGTTGTAGTGGGTTGCAGCGCACGAGCCGTTGACGAGAGCTCCGGTAATATTAACCGTGGCCGATGCGAGAGGCGAGGTCCCTCCGGGTCCGGTGCACTGGAACGTAAACGTGGTATTAGCGGTTAAGGGGTCGGTCAGCCCCTCGCCAGAGAGCGACTCTCCTGAATTAACCTGGGTGGCGGCTCCCCCCGCGTTCCCCGCACCCGCCCCGCCACCACCAGAGCCGCCACTCGCCCCAGCTCCAGAAGAAACTCCGCCGCCACCGCCGCCACCGAATGCGGCGATGTTATCAAACGTCGAATTGTTTCCGTTATTCCCTCTACCGCCGCTTGTCGCACCCGCTCCGCCGCCGCCTACAGTAACAGCGTACGGGGTCGCTACCACGACGCTTTTCGCCGCATTATATACTAACCCTCCGCCCCCCCCACCACCGGCACGAGTGCCATTTACATTGTCCGCTCCGCCGCCGCCACCACCGGCAACAACGAGAGACTCGACACTACTTACGCCGCTTGGAGGAGTAAAGGTACCGCTTGTAGTGAACGTGTGAGTGCAGAAACCGCCACTTGAGACAACGGTTCCACCTGTTCCGCAAGAACCAGAAGCGTAGTAAATGATAACGATGCCGGATCCGCCGTTACCGCCGCCACCCCCACCGCCCATGCCGCCGCCGCCGCCCGTGTTTGGCGTACCTGCGGCTTCATACCCGCCACCACCGCCCTGACCACCAGTTCCAAACGTGTATGGAGCATCGCCGGAGCGACCGCTACCGCCGCCCGAATAGTATCTCGCAATTCCAGAGATGCTGTAGGACTTTCCATCGCCGCCATTTATCGTGCCCCCAGCTGCTCCCGCACCGCCGCCGCCTGCCCCTGTCCCGTATGTGCTTGCAGAACCGTTGCCGCCGGCATTTCCAAATCCGGTACCACTTCCAGCATTTGACCAATTTCCGCTCGGGGCGGTGCAACTAGTGGCATTCGTTGAGTCCCACGTGAGAGTCGACCGGTTGCCGCTTGTAACCGAAGTTGGGGAAGCCGAGAGAGTTGCGGTTGGGACGGGAGTACAGGAGGATGGCATCGTAAACGATCCCGAGTCGATAGTATGTTCTCTATCATCGTTAATTACGTAGGTGTACGTCGCTCCAGGTACCCCTTGATACCCCCAGAACGAACCGCTACAGGGAAGATTATTGCCAAACCAGGTAACGATACCGTTCGGGTCTCGTACGGTGACGGTTGCGTTCGTACATTGTCCACTCTCATCATTCCAGGTAAGTAAAACGGCCGGCCTGTTGATGCCGCTTTCGTTACCGTTATAATCTTTTGTGCTACACGTCGGACCGGCAGTTGAAGATCCGCACGCGGGAGCGACGAATCCTGCACCGACTTGTGTAACCCACTCGGCACTTGCAACTTTCGCCGAATCCCGTCCAACATTTCCGGCAGTGAGCAAAAATACGGCAGAGAAAATCGCAACAGTGGCGAGTGACAGAAGAGTATATCTTCGCCTTCTCATTACACTTCAGTATACCGTACTGAAACTCCGCAGAAATGCTATCCACACCCTATTATTGTGAGAAACCAGAACGCGCTCGCTCAAGGTTTTTCTCTATCGCCGTTTGAAACGCCTGTATTCCGCCAGTACTTCCTGACGGGTCATTCCCGGGATATGCGGACTTCCACGAGCGTTCGTCGAGACTTGCGGCGAGTGTTTTGGCCTTACTAAACGAGGCAACGGCGTCTTTGTATTCTTTCAGGTTGAGTTGTTGTACGCCCAGATTGTTCCAAAGCCAGGGATTTTCCGCGGCAGCAGCGGCATTGCGGAACCCTCGTTCGAGAACGGCTTTTGCCTCGGCATACTTCCTCTCTTGACCAAGTATCCACGCGAGGTCGTTGTATCCGGCCCACTCGGAGGGCGCCCACTCGGTAAACCGCTCAAAGTCGGAAGCCGCTCCGGCGAGGTCGCGGTTATAGGCGCGTATCAATCCGCGGACGTAGAGCGCACGAAGGTTCGCGGGGTTGTAGGTGAGTTCGGCGTCTATCTCTGCTGCCGCCTGCGACAAGTCCCCTTTGACAAAGAGAACTCTCGCGAGCTGGTAGTGACCATAGAGAATGCCCGGATCAATCGAAACTGCTTTTCGAAATGCCCATTCGGCAAGTGAAAGGTCGTATGAACCGAGTCCGAACGTGTAGTTACCGATATCAAATGCAAGTGGCGCGTCGGTACGGTCAAATGCGAGCGCGAGCTCACCCATGTGATACTGGTCCCAAAAGAATCGAGCTGTAACTGTCGGCACCGGCGTGAGAAACCACATAACCATCACCGTCGCGAGAACAACTGCAGTAACTTCCAAAATAATCTCCTTTTTTTGTGTCTTCTCCATTATTACTCTGCATACTATCAGACAATACCTATCCACCTCCCAATATGCTTGACAACGAATCGTACCAAAAGTAGTATGGGGGTATGAATACGACCTTGACCATAAAGACCCCAAAGAAGCTACGCAATGATGTGAAGAAAACTGCTGACCGTCTCGGTTTACCTGTCACGACCATCGTAAATGCCCTCCTTCTACAGTTTGTACGCGACGAGAATATCACTCTCTCCCTGAAACCCAGGCCAGAGAAAATGGCTGAATGGAAAAATATCAGCGAAGAAATGGACGCGGGCGCCTACGCCCCATTCGAAAATGTGGAAGTTCTGATTGACCATCTAGGCCTAGAGAAAAATCGATGATCATAATCCCTGCGCGCGGTTTCAAGAAGAAGATCGCGAAGTTGCCTAAGAATATTCGTCTCGCACTTGCCGAGCGTCTTCGATTGTTCGTTGCGAACCAATTCAATCCAATTCTGAACAATCATCCGCTACATGGTGCGATGAGACAGTATCGCTCGATCAACATCACTGGAGACTGGCGCTTAATCTTCGAGCAATGTGACGGGGATACGTTACGCCTTATTGACATCGATACACACGCCAACCTGTACGGCACATAAATTCTACTGGTTCGTACAGGGCCATGCAGATTTATTTGAATAGCCGCTCAACATCGTTCAGAAAAACAAGCTTTTATAAGACGTATATTTGAAGTTATTTTATCCACAGGGAGCAATCCCAAGCGGGGTTGACTTTTCTGTGTATATATCCTACACTTACGCCAGGTCCTGGATGAGCACCTCCAGGTTAATTGGTTGGTTTTCTACGAGGTGGCCCATGAAAACGTTGAAGATGATCTTTGCAATTGTAGTAGCAGTATTCGCCCTGCCTGCGGTCGCACAGGAGGTGGTAATAAACGAACCGTCGGTGGTCGGCATTTCCGCCGAAAGCCTGATCGGAAAATATTCCGGGCAGGCTGGAAGAACTGGGAAAAGGGGACAGAATGAATTCGGAGCAACTCTTACAATCTCTAGCGCGCAGGGGAACGAAGTACAGGGTTCATATGCCGAGTACACCAAGGGATTGTGCTCCGGGGATGAACGTCCGATGAAAGGTAAACTGGAGGCAGGTGAAATCCTGCATGTCAGGGTTCAACCGCTAGAAAGCGAAAGGGCGGTCGCCTGTCCTGGAGGACGTAACATTGTCTTTTCCGTCTCGGAAGGTGGAAAAAAATTGGACGGAAAAAAAGCAAATGGGATGGAGGTTCACCTCAGAAGGTGAACTGATTTAGGGTCAGTATGAAACAGCCATGGTCCGGGGATCTTTCCCCGGCCATTTTTTTATCCAATCTCACCTTACAAGAATTGTTGAGAAATTAAAGAGGTTCGACTTTCACATTAAGTTGCGCTTCGGTCCAACCAAGTTCTTTAAGCAAACCTCTAAACTGCGGGTCAATTTGCACTAGCAGAAGAACCTGCTGCTTCAGGTACTGCTCATCAGAAGGGTCGTCACTCACATTTTTTAAGCGATTAAAGAACCGTTCATTTTTGTCTCTATTCGCTGCATATAGCGGTGCCAACAGAGATTTAATCTTATCAACATTGACTTGATTTTTCGCGCCAGTTTCTGCCAAGAAAGCGGCGTAATGAAACGGTGGCCACACTCCATATCCTTTCGGAACAAATACTGCATCGTTAACTTCTAGGGCGAGATTAAAATAGGTGTCGGCTTCATTCCGGTCAGCGACATCTGCTTTACCGTTTATAATGTACAACCTCTCAAGAATCTTGGCTTTCGTTAGGTAGGCGAGTAATAGTCTATCTTTGTCCCAGGAATCACGACCCTCCATAGGAACAGTTGCGAAAATCGCGTCTGCTCTTTCCAACCGCTGTTGTAATACGTTCGTATATTCTGTTTTTTTGGACGCGGAAAGACGGGGTTTTATTTTGTCGGCAAGTAGTTGGTTGGCGTACCAGAGGGCTATGCGATAATTGGGGACAGCAATAGGCCACAGCTCATCGGCCCATTCATCGAGTCGCCTCTTGGCCAGCCCCAGCTTTTCTTCTTTGTAGAAGGAGTCGAACGGAGCCCCTACAAAAACATATTCTTTAAGAGCATTTTTATCATAAAATCCGATTACATCAACGATATGCTGAACGTCAACGGCACGGCGTACTTTCGGATAACTTTCATTGACTGCAGTGGCCTTTAACATTTCCATGCCACGTTTCAAATCCGGATTTTCCCCGTAAATGAGAGCAAGAGCTAAAATAGACCTGGTATTGGCTTCTATTTCTATTGAGGCTGGGTTCTCTAAGATTTTCTCTAATTCCGGAATACCCTTTTTGATTTCAGCTGGATCAAGGGTGTTGACGACCAAATCGGCCGCACTCTTGTACTGTTGTGACTGCTGGTCTACTTTTCTCGCCTGGCCAATAGTATCAAGTTGCCAAATAATGAGAGGAACAGCAATGATTAAAACGAGTAGTGCGAGCGACACTATTATTTTTTTATTTAGAGAGTACATGTTGAAATATATCTTCGCAACTGCTGATTTTAGTAAGGACCGCCAGCGCCAGAGCCATCGTCAGGGTCGGCATTATTTCCACAACCTTGACCTATGCCAGGATCGCTCGAACCAACATCGGCAAAGGCAATAGGAGTTTTGTCGAGACGCACAACATCCAAACCGAATACTTTTACAACAAAAACCAGAGCCAGCGCAACGAGTAGACTTAATCCCCATAAAGTCTTCTTTACTGGCTTTCTGATAATAGACATACTTTTATCTTATATTTCAAGTGCGGTGCGGTCAATCTACACTTTACGCAATCTGTGGATAGCAGAGGTTGACGAAAAACCATATTTTACTAGAACAGCGTGCAGTAAAGATAGGTTCCTTTATGTATAGCGATTTTTCCACGTGATAGATCGCCCATACACACCACCGAGCCATCTAAAAAAAGTACCGATACCTATGACGAAAGAGAGGTTTATCTTTTGGTAGCCGCTAAAAACGTTCGCCAACGGGAGTGTGACAACTGAAAAAATACTGTACGAATAGTATTTTTTGTAATTCGGATAGGACAAGCAAAAAAGATAAAAAGAGAGGCCCTCATTAAAGTTTTTTTGAATAAATCTTCTGTAGGTCATTTTCTCTAGACCAGTTACGGAAGTGGGAACGAAACACAATGGATCGCTCATTTGTAGAAGTTTCTGTTTTATTTCCATTTCTAGTAACTCTAAAAAGTACATTCGCTGATAATTAATTGGTAGGTCCTTTAGTGACTTCTTCTTGTATGACATATTGACTAACGTGCCCGCCGGATTTTGATAAAACAAGTTGTTTTTTATCTCATAGAGATTCCTCATATAATTAGGTTCTTTGCTCATGCCAAACTTTTTCCCCAGTTCCAAATAATAATATTCGTCAAAAATAGTGTAGATGCTGCTGCGCTTAATAACATGCCCGCCGATACCCACTACGTCGGGATGTGTTTTGTATGCAATATAAAAATCTAATAGCCAACTTGACGGCACTATATAACCGCTTTCGGTAAAACAAACGATCTCCCCCGTAGCCAGATGTATGGCATCGTCGATAAATTTTAGATTCGAATTAGTATCCTCCGTGACGACATATTTTATGGTAGGAATTTGGGTATTCATTTTTGATATTCCTTTAATTATTTCCTCTACCTGTTTTTCCGGCGGTCCATTCACAATAATAATCTCGTAATTCTGGCGAGGGAAGTTTTGTCCTAGAAGCGAACGAAGCGTCGCGGTGAGGAATGATGTTTCTGATCGGTCATACACCAGTACTACTGCACTAAAAATGACTCTTTCACCATATTCCTCCTTTACTGTCTCGAACAACAAATGTTCATATTTAGAAATTTTCTTAACAAGTAATTTCCGTTCCGAAAACGGTGTCCGATAGAACGAGGCTTCGAAGGACTCAATGACATGATAAAAAAGAGGTTTTTCCGGTAAATCAGCCACGAGAAATTTTCTAATTGCCGCTGCTGCGCGCTGCCCACTAGAACTATCAGTGTAAGCAAAAAGCTCATCGCGAAGTCGTTTCCTTGCTGTCTGAAAGAAGTGTGCGTCTTCCAGACCTTTTTCAAGAGCATGCTCTAATTCTTCTGATTTTTGAAATGTAACAACCAGCCCTTTCCTTTTAATTTCTTGCTCGATACTTCCAGAATAGGTGAGCTCCGTGGGTTTTCCTCTACGATATTGACGCTTTTGTCTATGGGTACGGTCAAGAAATTCTTTGGAAAGAAAGTCTGTCACTATAAGCGGTTTGTCGGCAAGGATCGCATCAAATATCGCACTTGAATTATCGCTTAACACAACATCGGCGACCTTAAGCAGAGTGATAAGGTCTGCATCGTCGTTGAGACAGATAATGTTTGGATCTTGCAATTTTCGCACCCGATCAGATTCTTCACGCGGAGTATAGTAGTGAAGCTTGACAATAATATTATGAATTTTTGCGACTCTTTTGAGTTCCTTTGCAAGTTCATCGATTGAACACAGATCACTGTGCGTGGGGAGATATAGGATGGTTTTCTTATGAGGATTAAGCCTTCCCTTTAGACGGTCCAGTAACTCCTCGTCGAAATTGTTATTGAACCAATCATCAAACTTTGGATTACCGACAATCTCACTTTGAGTGTAAAGGGAGAAGTGCGCATGATCACGATTGCCATATGCAAGAATCAGATCGAACGTCCTTTTCCAAATACCATATGTGACAAGATCTTTCCCTACCCCGTAGGTTAAGTGAATTTTTCTTTTGTCCCTGTTTTCTGGCAAACTTAAACATCCTTTCTCCCACAGAGAGATAAGAGCCGTATATTGGGAAAAAAAGTCTTCTAGGTACGAATGATAAAAATAGTCCTCGTAATTCAGAACGCGAAAATACACCTTATGTCTCTTTAGTAGCCCGATAATATCATTGATTAAATCGGCTGGCTGTTCCACTGGAAAAAACGCACCTGGATCTACAATAAACTCAGCATCGACCGCTAGGTGTGAATATACATTCTTGAAGACGTAAAATTGGAAGGGATAGAACACAACAAATCCCATCGTTGCATTAGGGTTTGGATTGTCGAGGTGTTTTTTTATCTTTTTCATTGTTGAAAGTTGGATCTCAAAATATGAGTATAATAATGTTGCTGGACCAAAAACACTAATTATGAGCTTTCTAGATTTTTAGACGATTCCTCAACTTGGCACTTGATATGTCTTTAGTTCTCGGGATATAGTGTACTTCACACAAAGAGTTCAAACTATCAAAATTTCCTGCCCAGTCGTCGCCCATAACAAACGTGTGTACGTTGTATTTCTTAATATCGTGTTCTTTCTGCTCCCACGTATCTTCAGGAATCACGAGGTCTACGAAGCGCAGGGATTCAAGAATCATCCTGCGGTCCTCAAAAGAAAGAAACGATTCTTTATGCTTTAGTATATTGAATCTGTCTGTAGAAAGTCCAACGATAAGATAGTCTCCCATTTCTCTTGCCCTACGTAGTAGATTAATGTGTCCAATATGGAGAAGATCGAATGTTCCGTACGTGATGACTGTTCGAGGTTGAACCATGTCCCTATATTGTAAAGATTTGGTACAGTATTTGCAACTTGGTATATACCCTATCTTTTTGGGCGGATGAGTATAGTATTAACTTCACCCTTATGACCATTGACAAATCAATGAACGTTATTCTCATAGGAATAGATACCTTGCGCTACGACCATCTCGGATTTGCAGGATATCATAGAAACACGTCTCCGTACATTGATGCATTGACCAAAGAATCTTTAGTGTTCCATAATTGTTTTTCTCAAGCACCAAGTACGGGGCCATCCTTTGCTTCTATTTTTACATCACGATACCCAACATTTCATGGGGTAATTAATGTTTGGACACGAAATAGAGGGTGGAGTTTGGCAGAAAATGTGCCTACCCTACAGGAAATATTGAAAAGTAACGGGTATGCGACAGCTGCTTTTACCGAAGGGGGGACTCTGATGCCTCATATTGGACTCGCCAAGGGGTTTGATGTGTATGAGACTACGGCTTCCAGTTTGACTGACGCACGCAAACATCCTGCTGTTCAATGGATGAAAGAAAAGAAAGAAAGACCCTTTTTCCTATTTTTCCAGACATTTGCTACTCACGCTCCCTATATCACCCCTACAACTAGTAAGGATATGGATGATCCTAACTATAATGGACGTTTCCCGGCAAATATCGCAGAAGTATTAAAAAGTGGTGCTGTCGATAAAACGTTCCGGAAAATTATGGAGGAAGTCAAACACATACCAAAGGAAATAGAACGTCTTAAGAAAATGTATGATGCGTGCATTACGTATATGGATCATTTTATCGGTCAGTTATTGGAAGAAATGCGGACATTTGGATTAGAACAAAATACCATCATAGTCTTGACATCTGATCACGGTGAGGAATTCATGGAACATGGAAATATTTACCATCAAAATATTTATGATGAAATTCTGCATGTCCCGCTCGTTATAAAAGTTCCACTAGCGAGAACACAGAAAAATATAAACCAGATTGTGAGGAGTATTGATATTACGCCAACAGTATTAGATTTACTTAACATTCAAACCGAAGAAACCTTGCAAGGAACATCTCTTCTCCCTACCACAGAGGGGATTGATTTAAATCTGGTCTCATTGGCAGAGCACGGCTATAAATATTTTAGTCTAAGAAGTAAATATTATAAATATATTTATAGAAAAAAAACCGAACAAGAAGTATATAGTGTTGTTTCCGACCCTGCGGAAAAAGATGATGTGAGTACATATTCACCCGCATTGGTAGAAAAACTCCATAACGAATTTCAGACAGAACTTACTCATAAAAAATTAATACGGCCCCCACATAAAATGTTCATCTTGAAGAATGGACAAACTATTGGGAAAATAAAGTCGACATCTCACGTTGATACACCCTAAAGACATGTATACCAGTACTGATACACTTAAAGCCGAAAGTATACTCATACTCCGCGAAGCAAAAGCAAAATTTCAAAATCTGGCTCTGCTGTGGTCGGGAGGCAAGGATTCTACTGCCCTATTGGCGCTTTGTCGGGAAGCTTTTTTTAATCGAATTCCCTTCCCAGTGATTCATATCGATAATGGTATTGATTTCCCCGAAACGTATGCGCTTCGGGATGAGCTGGCAAAAAAATGGAATATCAACGTGTTGACTGCAAAAAGCATTATTAAAGAAGATAAAATATCGGGGATTTCATGCTGCGGTGCTAACAAAACCGAGGCACTTAAAAAGCTGATGGAAAAAGAAAAATTTGATGGCCTTATTATGGGCATACGGCGCGACGAGCATGGTATACGGGCAAAAGAGCGTGTATTTTCTCCAAGAAACAAAAATTGGAAATGGGATTATAAAAACCAGCCTATGGAAACGTGGGGGTACTTTTCGATTGATGAGAGAGCTGATCATCATCGAATACATCCTCTACTGCATTGGCGAGAGATTGATATCTGGCACTATATTCATGAGAACAAAGTCCCGACAAATCCGCTCTACTTCGCCCAAAATGGAGAACGCTTTAGAAGCCTTGGCTGTACCAGATGCACGGTGGCGATACGGTCGGAAGCGAGTTCCATTCCCGATATTATCGACGAACTCGGGGATACGCGTCTTTCCGAGCGGATGGGCAGAGCGCAGGACAAGGAAGCCGAATCTGTCATGGAGCGACTACGGGTGCTTGGCTATATGTAAGCTGTGATTCCGATCGTCTTTTTAGGAGAAAGAGACCACGGTAAATCGACTCTTATTGGTCGATTGATTTTTGAGACGAAATCGATGCCCGAGGATAGGATAAAAGACATTCAAAACGCCTTGGCCGGTTCGAAAAAGAAATTTGAATGGGCTTATTTACTTGATAGCTTTCGACAGGAGCGGGAGCGAGAAATGACGTTAGATACGACGAGGGCGATAATTCGTCTCGGAGGACGCTCCTACGAATGTATCGATGTGCCCGGGCACAAAGAATTGATAAAAAATATGTTGACCGGCGCGTCGGAGGCACGGTTCGCCATTGTGGTAATAGACATACGAGAAGGGATAACGCCCCAAACGTTACGTCACCTCAAAATTGCAAAATTTTTAGGTATAGAAAAAATAATAATTGCTGTAAATAAATGCGATCTGACGAAGTATGTTGAAAATGAATTTACCAAACTGAGAAAGAAAATCTTCGAAAAAGCAGAGTTGGTCGGATACCGTACTGTTCACGTTATTCCCATTGCTGCTTTTTTTGGCGATAATGTGACGATTCGCTCGAAAAAAATGACGTGGTATTCGGGACCCACACTAGGTGAAGTTATGACAACATTTCTCGTTACACCGACTGTCAGAACACATAAGGATGTGGCGATTGGAATTCAGGACGTATGTAATCGGATAATCATGGGAAAAATATTTATCGGGCAAGTAAAAATACACGATACATTAACGACCGTTCCCCGAGGGGAAAAAATAATCGTACAAAAATTGTGGGTGGGGAAATCCACAGTCAACACTGCATCTGTACCTGCACCAGTGAGCATGTCCGGAAACGGCATGAAGAATGTACGGCGAGGCGACGTATTGGTAAAAGGACACTCTGTATACTTTACAAATAACATGAAAGCAACGTGTGTTTTTATAAAGAGTCCATCAAAAAAAATATCTATCGATGCAAACTTCAACACATCGAAAGCAAAAATAGTTGGCGCACTAAAGCGATTTAAGCCTGTTGTTATCGAGATAATTCTTCAAAAAAAGATTCCTATCTTAGACACGTTCATCATTCGCCAAAACAGTGAGATTATAGGTATGGGAAGAATACTACGAGAAAGTCATATGCATCGTTAATTGTTCGAAAGGAAGTCGATGTTGGCTTATATGGATGCGGCAAGGGCCATCATGTTGGATTTTATTTAGCTTTACTCTTTCGAGTATTCTTCTTGAGCCATACCACAAGCTGTTCGACCTTCATATCCTTCGTGGCAAGCGAGAGGATGACGTGTTCCGCATCCTTATTTGTCGCAATCAAGGTATATCCATTTATAGCAAGAAACCGGGCTCCGCTCACCAGCGCCGTGCGTTTGTTTCCATCAACGAACACATGAAAATTGACGATAGCTTCGATAAGAACCGCAGTCTTCGAAAAGATATCCGTATAGAGTTGCTTGCCGCCAAATTGAGTCTGCGGTTTATGTGCGATTGAATGCAATAAGTGAGGGTCGCGGACACCGTGTGAACCACTCGTTGTATCAATGACGAGTGCGTGCATCACCAAAATATCTTCTGCGGACAGATATCGCATGGGGTTACTCAATTACTTTTTGGCAAGTGCCTCAAGTGCAGGACGATATTTCTCGATGAAGTCCTTTGTCCACACTACGAGGTCCTGATTGATAGATGCGAGCGGTTCCACCGTGAATTGTTTACGCCCTTTGTTGAATGTGAACTCCACCGCGTCTCCCGCAGAAATACCAAGCTCTTGGGCTGTCTTTTTGGGAATTGTAATTCCAATAGAGGAGCCTATTTTAAGTACTTTTTGTATCATATATTAGTATATTATTCTAATCAATTCTTTTGTCAAATGACACTAAGAGTGATCAATTATTCGCGCGGAAGTCGATATTGCACAGGAAAGGACTTGGCAAGAATCATAGAAGGTATATAAGGAAAAAGTCTTATCGCTTCTCCATCTCCCGATACACCACTGAGCGATGGAGAATGGCAAGTATCAAGACTTTTGCTCCTGCGATACGAAATACGACACGATAGTCGCCCACGCGAAGTTTGCGGTACCCCTTGAGAGAACGTCGAAGGGGCTTCCCATAGAGGTCGGGATAGGTGGAAAGCTTCTCTTCAATAGCTGCTTGCACCTTTGCTTTCCAGACGGGTACAAGCCGCGGAATATCTTCTTCGACAACCTTCTTGTGATAGACAACTTCAAATTCTAGCGCCATGCCAGAGAGTGAGAGAGAAAAGGTCGAGTCTTGCCTGTATCGCGCTTCCGAGCCATCTCGTCGAGTACTTGGTCTTCTTCAATCTCAAGGGCTATACGAAGCAAGTGTTCTGCCTTGGTTGCTTGTGGGACTTGATCACGTTTCGCGAGTCTGCCGAGGACATCGTCTAGGTCTTTAGAAACACTAATATTTATACGTTTCTTGGTGGTGGCCATAACTGGAGTGTATCAGAAGTGTATCTATCTCGTCAAGAGTGGGAAAGTCAGACTTCCCCACTTAATTAATTGCTCGCCAGGAAGTCGATGTTGCTCTGGATGGACTTGGCGAGGGCTATAACGCTGTTTGCATAGACTCTTCCGGCTGTGGCCCACGCGCCGCCCGCGTAATATTTTGCTGCGGCCCGGTGCTCGGCGGTATATCCTCCCACATCAGCGCCCAAATCCGCAAGGTAGAGCGACATAGCGGCAATAGCGTCTTCGGCGTCCCAAGGATTCGGAACGGAATGCCTCGTGGTGGCCGCTATGCGCGCTTCATAGACGCGCCAGGTCGAGGGGATGAATTGAGCCGGCCCCATCGCTCCCCCGTACCCGCTCGACTGGGGGCACGACACCACTTGTTTTGACGGATCAAATCCGAGTCGTAGTCCCAGATCGGTAAACGGCGGTATATCACGACTTGGCTTCATCACATTTGCCACTGCCGCACCAGTATTTTTCCGAATGCCCGCACCGGTCGTCATATTGGTGACATAACACTGTCCCACGTTTTTCCCGAGATTCGATTCTTGGGTCAGCACTGCGAGAATGAGCGCGGGGCGAACTCCCGTTTTTGCTTGCGCCTCTTTCGCATATGTAAGAGCATCATTGAATTGAATGGCGGCCGCGTCTCGGAGCGGGAAAAGTGCGGCTCGTATTGCCGCGGCCTTCGCCTGCCTGTCCGCGAGGATTTTCTTATATTCAACCTCTTGGTTTGTTGTAATTGCAAGCAGCTGCTGTTTCTGCGTTTTATTGGAGGAAATCTGCTGCTTCTGCGTCTCGATAACATACTTGGCATCGGCTGTCTGGTTCTGTTTCGTCGCCAAATCGGCTTTTTCACTTTCCGTTTGCGCTTTTGCACTCCTGATATCGGCAAAGAGAGTTTGCAGATCGGTTTTGATGGAAGTAAATGCGTCCAGATCGCTGAAAAAATCAGAAACGTCCTGCGCGCCAAGTGCGACACTGACGACCGAATAATCGTCTAATACTTGGGTTTGACGGAGAATTGAAGCGAGTGCCTCTTTCCCGCGGGTAATGCGGTCGGTGAGCTGTCCGATAACCACATTCTTCTTGACTATCTGCGCGGAGAGCTGCCTAATGGTGATATTTTTCGCATCAATTTGTGCCTGTGCCGCTTTAATTTGGGCGTTCAGTGTTGTGACATCGCCCTGGAGGGTATTTTTCTTTGCTTGAGTATCCTTGATAATCTGTTGCTGCGCTGCGATTTCCTTCTGCAGTTCATCATACTGCGCCTGGAGCGCGGCGCGCTCCTCCGGGGTCAAATCTTGGGCCTGTACGGAGTGCTGATGGAGAACGGCGCTGCCGCTGACAACAAAGAGCACAATAAGCGCCGTGAAGACCTTTCGGAACATTCGATTAGTATACCAAAATTATTTTCCGTCGAAGGCGGATCAACCTTTGGCTGACTTTTCCTCGGGAGCGATTGCAGCTTCCGCGGCTTCCTCACCCTTACCTTTCTTCTCCACTTCAATCGAGGCAATATCTGTCGGTGCAGCAACTTCTTCTTCTTTTTCTTCAACGACCTCTTGAACGAGTGCGATGATTTCTTCAGGCTCGGTGAGAAGCTCGATGCCGGTAGGAAGCGCAATGTCGCGTGCGTGAATGCGATCATTTATCACTTTGAGTATGGAGAGATCGACTTTCATATTGTGCGGAAGATCCATCGGATCGGCTCTTACTTCTACCTCGTGAAGTACCTTCACAAGATTTGCACCTGTCTCCACCGCAGGCGAGACGCCCTCGAAAACGAGTGGAATGGCGACTTCGACTTTTTCACCTTTCGTTACCGCATAGAAATCAACGTGACGCGGTTGATTCGTCATCGGATCGAAATCAACCTCGTGGATGAGGGTGGGAAGTGGCGCTCCAAGGCCAGTCAGCGAGACGATCGTAGCTTCACCGGCTTCGCGCAAGATTTTCTGGAAAGCGCCCGCCGCGAGAGCAACCGAGGTCGATTGGTGATGTCGGCCGTAGACAACCGCCGGGATGGATCCGGCACGACGAAGTGCCGGCGCCGAGGCATCCGTTTTTGCACGTTTCTCAACCGCAAGCGTAAGCATAATCCTTTGAGTATGCCGTATCTTCTCCCTTTCCGCAACCCATGTAGGACCTCGTAGGTCCTACATCTACTCGAGAGTGGCAGCGGACACTTTGGCGAGGCGAGCGAGGAACAGTGCCCTCGCGAGAGCGACATTCTCTTCTTTCCCTTTCCACGATGAAAGAGCTTCCTCTTGGAGCGCGCGGGCATAGGAGAACGTCAGTGGCCATGGTGCATGTGCCTGCCTCGCCCGTTTTGTTATTGCTGCAAGGTTTGCCGTCGCTTCATCCGGCGTTTGTCCGCCCGAGAGGAAAACGACGCCTGCGATCTGCCGCGGCACGCTTTGTATGAGCGCTGCGACGGTATCTTCCGCAACTTCTTCGGGCGTATCATATTTGCCGCTCTCGCTCCCCGAAAGCGCCATCGACGACTTTAAAATGACGCTCGCGCGATCGACCGAATGCTCCTCCAACACCCTAAAAAGGGTGTGGAGCGTTTCCTCGATGACTGCGCGCGAGCGCTGCCGACTGTGTTTCCCCGCATGCAGCACCTCCGGCTCAAGAATCGGCACGAGACCCGCGGTTTGTACTTCCTTCGCATAACTCGCGAGGCGTTTTGCGTTCTCATGCAAGGCAACTGTGGTAGGTAACTGATTACCGTCGATGCGAATGACCGCGCGCCACTTGGTAAAAACGGCTCCTTGCCTTTTGTACTTTCCAAGCCGCGATGAAAGATCGAGAAGACCTTGGGTAATCATCTCCTGTGGACTGTCGGCAAAGGGTTCGGCGCCGAGGTCGACTTTAATGCCTGGCGCTATGCCGCGGGAAGCAAGCGAGTCGGAAAATAGTTTTTTGTCATTGCCCTTCTGAAGGAGAGTTTCAGAAAAAAGAATGGCGCCCGAAAGATAGCGCTCGATACCGACCGCACCGAAGAAGAGATCGCGATACTGCCGACGCGTTTCTACGCTCGCGGAAATACCGTAGGAAGCGAGGCGTTCCGTTATGGTGCGGACGCTTTCATCCGCGGCAAGAAGTCCCTTGCCTTCCGTAAAAAGGGAGCGCGCGATCGCGACAAGATCAGTCATACGCGTATCGTATCATGCTATACTGCTTATTATATGGATTTCATCGCCATCGGCGACACAACGGTTGACGAGTTTATTAATTTGAAAGAAGCGCACGTTCACTGCGATATTAACCACCAAGACTGCACTATTTCGATGAAATGGGGCGATAAGATCCCCTATGATTCTTCCACTCTGGTGCCGGGCGTGGGCAATGCGGCAAACGCTGCAGTTGCTGCCGCGCGTCTTGGCCTCTCCGCTGGATTCATTTCAAATGTGGGGAAAGACACCTTCGGTAAGGATATTCTCGCAACATTCGCGAGAGAAGGTGTCGATACCACCTATGTGGTCATGCATGATGATATTCCGACGAATCACCACTATGTACTGTGTTATGAAGCCGAGCGCACGATCCTTATTCGCCACGAAACGTATCCGTATCTCGTCCCCGAAGGACTCGTGCCGCCGAAATGGATATATCTCTCGTCCGTTGGCGAGCATTCCGGGGCGTTCCATAATGAACTCGCGTCGTGGCTCGCCGCACATCCAGAAACAAAACTCGCCTTCCAACCCGGGACTTTTCAAATAAAAATGGGTAAAGAGAAACTCGCGTCCCTGTACGCCAGGACTGAACTCGTTGCATGCAATAAAGAAGAGGCGGAACGCATACTTCTGCTCGGCGAGACGGATGTGAAGGAACTTCTCGAACACATGCATGCACTCGGGCCGCACATTGTACTCATCACCGACGGCACAAACGGTTCGTACCTGTTTGATGGAACAGACATGCTGAAGGTACCGATGTACCCCGATCTGCGGCCACCGATAAACCGCACCGGCGCCGGGGACGCAACCTCGTCGAGCGTCGTCGTCGCTCTCTTGCTCGGGAAATCACCTTCCGGGGCACTTCTCTGGGGACCGGTAAATGCAAGTTCAGTGGTGCAGCACGTTGGCGCGCAGAAAGGACTCCTCACGCGAGAGGCGCTTGAGCGGCTTGTTGCTCACGCACCGGCGGGATATGCGGTGACTCCACTGTAAAAAAGAATCGGGTACCCTAGCGGCGCGAGGAATATATTTTTTCGCTGTTCAATGTGACGGTAAACGTGTTTGCATACGCGACGTGGATAATAATCAAACTCGCTCCTGCGCCCGCAATCGTGATAAGCAATGTGGCGAAATAGGCGTTTACTTTATACATCATACCTTCACAGAGTGCACCAACGCGCGTGCCGCTTCAATAATTGAGGGTGCATCAAGTTTGTAGTGCGCCAAAAGCTCCTCGGGAGAGCCCGATTGGCCGAATTGATCTTGTACACCGAGCCGTACCAGCGGCATCGGATGGTGCTCCGCAAGAAATTCCGCCACTGCGCTTCCAAAACCACCCGCAACTTGATGCTCTTCAACCGTCATCATACAGCCCGTGTGTTTTGCTACATGCAATACCGACTCCCCATCGAGCGGCTTCACGGTCGGCACGTGAAGCACAACGGATTCGATACCTTCTGCGGCGAGCGCGCGAGCCGCCAGAAGTGCGGTGTAGCTTAAAGAACCGGTCGAAAGAATGGCGACCTTCGGACTTTTTGACTCCCAGAGTGTCAGCGCCTTCCCAATAGAAAAAGGGGTTTCGGGCATCGTGAAGACGGGTGTTGCCGCTCGACCGAAGCGGAGATAGACGGGACCATCTGTGTGAGCTGCAGCAACCACCACTTTGCGCGCCTCCTCCGCATCACCGGGGACGATGACCGTCATGCCCGGCAGCATACGCATCATACCGATATCCTCAAGCATCTGATGGGTCGCACCGTCGGGACCCACCGAGACGCCCGCATGCATGCCGCATATCTTGACCGGCACACCATTCAACGCGATGGTCGTGCGAATCTGTTCGTAATTGCGGCCCGGGGAAAACACCGCATAACTTGCAATAAAGGGGATCTTCCCGGCAAGCGCCATGCCTGCACTCACCGCCGCCATATTCTGCTCCGCAACACCCATCTCGATGAAACGATTGGGAAAGACTTTCTCGAATTCCTCTGCGCGCGTGGATTCTTTGAGATCAGCACATAATACGACAACATTCTTGTTTGCCTCTCCCGCCTCGACCGCCCCGGTACCGAACCCGTCACGAGTCGGTTTCTGCTCTATCTCGTCCGCAAAGACTTTTGCGGAGAGCCGTGCATTTTCATTAAGCATACCTAGTGAGGACAACTTGGCATTGCACCGCGAGTTGTTTCGTACAAAATAATGCGAACATACGCGTCATCGTAGCATCCATACAGTAGTTCGAAAACGCGTGACGGTGCAAAAACAACGATGCCAAGTTGTCCTACTAGGCATATTCGTGCGGAACTTTACCCCCCATCGTACGGATCTCTTTCAGAAATCGCTTCCCTTCTTCTTTTGTCGGCGGTTTTCCGTGCCAACGGAAGTCCCCTTCAATGTCCGGTACCCCTTTGCCAGGAACCGTATGGGCGATGAGAAGCGTCGGCTTCTCCGTAATTGCTTTCGCTTCGTCAACGGCTTCAATAAACGCTCGCATATTGTGTCCGTCGACTTCGAGCACATGCCAGTTGAACGCGCGGTACTTGTCTGCAATCGGTTCAAGCGGCATCACCTCTTCTGTCATCCCATCAATTTGTATGTTATTGCGATCCATGATCGCCGTGAGCCCGGCGAGACGGTGTTTCCCCGCGAACATGGCTGCTTCCCAGGTATTTCCCTCTTCTTGTTCGCCATCGCTCATGCAGCAGTACACTCTCTGTTTTTTCCCGTCCATATGAAGCGCATATGCCATGCCTGCGGCTTGCGAAAGACCCTCGCCGAGCGGTCCCGAGGTCGTTTCGAGGCCGGGCAATCGAAGACGTTCCGGGTGCCCTTGGAGTCGGCTCCCGAATTTCCGGAGCGTGAGACATTCCTCTACGGGGAAATAGCCGGCATGCGCCATCGCCGCGTAGCGCACCGGAGCGATGTGACCGTTCGAGAGTATGAGTCGATCCCGTTCTTCGAAGTCGGGGCGTTTCGGGTCGTGATGTAAAATATGGAAATAGAACGGTCACA
>Ga0209542_10002861_pt1 | contig 37976 bp, 45 predicted proteins | sample RifCSPhighO2_01_FD_184028 | JGI IMG/M metagenome (GOLD analysis project Ga0209542, IMG submission 184028) | Soil microbial communities from Rifle, Colorado - Rifle CSP2_plank highO2_0.1 (SPAdes) (version 2) | ecosystem: Environmental > Terrestrial > Deep subsurface > Rock core/Sediment ... | reverse complement strand
TTATCTTGCAATACAGAAATCCGAAGCGGAAGCGACACCACGAAAGCTATATTGAAAACGAGAAGGGGGGTTGTGCGAGGGCGGACTCCGAAGGCACGCGCAACGAAGGCAAAGACACACGCAAACTACTAACCAAAATAAAGCACTGAATACTCTAGCAAACCACTGCGAGGAGGAGACCGAAGCTGGGGGGAGGATTCCTTCCTCCCCCCAAACAGCATGGCGCCCGAGCACCCGCTCTTCAGAGCGGGAGTGCGAGGAAACGCGCCAAACCTAGACATCTAGGCGCGAGTAGCCCTAGCGGAAATGTCCGAGGCGGATGCCGAGGATGGACTCCATGGGCTGGACGAACCACTAGCGATAAAAAATGACACGAGGCTCAATATTGAATTTGCATTTCTTCCGACTGCTTCTTCCTTAGAAGAAGCCCGACCGAGCCCCGTTTCCGCCCATTCAATTTTAAAAAAATCCCCCCCCCGCGAAAAAGGCGCTGGTCGGATTGTGAGAGTCACCACGCAATCGGGGCGTACGCATTGGTCTAAAGCCACCACGCACGCGGAGCGTGCGATTAGCTCTCGAAAAAGGTTCGCGCAAAGGATATGATTAGATCAAAAAATATGAATCTATCCGATAGAAAATTAAGACGGAGCGCCGAGCATGTTTGCTATGAAATCTCAATGCTTCATTTTACAACACAGTACATGTCGGAAATTCCCTCGCACGCGCTGTCCGTAAATCGATATCTGCCGAATGCATTATTGGAATCATGGTGTGTACATTTAAGAAACTTATTAGATTTTTTCTATACACAGGCAGCAGAAAGATACAACGATGACATGGTTGCAGAAGATTACGTTTCTGATTTAAGACAGTTTAAGCGCCAGCGAGCAAAGGTAAAACTGCCAGCCCTTAAAAAGCGGATAGCCAAACAAATTGCCCACCTGACGTATCATCGCAATGTATACAACAAGAAAACCAAGCCGTGGCACTATCGAGACATATACGGAAAGCTCAAACCGACGATTAGTGCTTTCTATGACGCATTGCCAGACCACCGAAAAAAATGGCCTCACTTTGTTCAGTTAAAGAGGATGATAGATGCCTAAATCAACTTGATCGGGGATATAATGCTCGTGTGAAAGCCCCCCAACAATCCCAAGATTTTCCCGACAGCTTCTATCGCGTTTCGGTGAAGGGCTTGTATGTGCGCGAGGGGAAGATTTTGCTTTGCGAGGATTGGACAGCCAACAATTTATTCAAGGGGGAAAAAGCCGCTTGGGAATTGCCTGGGGGTGGTTTGGATTTTGGCGAGACACCGCAAGAAGGTATCAAGAGGGAAGTGCGAGAGGAGATGGGGGTGGAAGTGGCATGGATCGCTGACAAGCCGACCTATGCGTGGACCCGCAGGCGAGAGCACTCGCGCGGGATGGATTGGTTCTATTCGATAATCATCGCGTATCGTTTTGAGTTGAGGGACCTGAACATCACCCCGAGTGAGGAGTGTCGCTCTATCAAGTTTTTCACACAAGAGGAGCTCAAGGTCGAACCCGACCTCAACAGCCAAACGGAAGCGTTTCGGGACATTTTCAACCCTGCCGATTTTAAGGAGTGAATACTGGAGGAACTGGACTGTTGGTTTTGAGTTGTGTATCTTTTTGGGGAAAAAAGTTCCGAAACCTGGCAAGACCCTCTCGTATTTAAAGTGGTGTGGCCCGCCTCACAGGGAGGCGGGCGCACGTGGCGGGAGAACAGCGTCAATCGAGCGACAATTGCGAGACGTACCATCTGCTGTTCTCACTGCCCCTCCTGTTCTTGTAGCTGACCCGCTGACCTTCAACGAGATCCTGGAGACCAGCCCTCTCCAGCGTTGAAAGTGGTACAAAAACATCAGCACCACCTGACATTGGCCGTATAAATCCGTAGCCCTTATCTACCCGGAACCATTGGACGACGCCGTGCTGCCACTCCACCAAAGCAGCGCGCGGATCTTCTAGCATGATCCGCAGGTTCACAGCCGACGATTTGTTTCCGACGATTTCGATCTCGTATTCAACGGGAAGGCCTTCGGCCAAGGTCGACAGCCCCAAAGGTGTAACAGCAGTCCAGTGAAGGAAAAGGTCCTTCTCCCCAGAGTCCGGTATTATAAATCCGTACCCTTTATCGGGATTGAACCATTTTACGATACCGCACCAACGGCCGGGTGATTGAGTAGCAAGCACAGCAGACCTCCTCAACGTGAAGCGAGTGTGATTGGGCAGTGTTCTGAAAGAACCCCCCACTCTCCAGCTATGGCCGAATGCTCATGCTTGAGCACGCGACTGACAAGAGAGAAGGATGGGCATAGTAGCACGCAGCAGAGGAACACTGAAACATGAGGGCCGCCGCGATGATAGAATACGGCGAAGCCATGGATGCAATGCCGATGTCGGTCATTCTCGTTATTGCGGTTGCGACCGTCTTTTTGTCGGTTGCGGTGGGGCTCACCTATGGGGTGCGGAGCAAGTTCGTGCGCACGCGCTTCATCATGACGGGCTTTTTTATCTACATCGTCTTTACGCTGACCGCATCATTCTGGCAATTCGCCCTTGCCACGCTCCCATACACCATCCCCGCGGCGCTGCTGGGGGTAGCGATCGGTTACTTCGTGGGCGTGCGAGCCGCGAGTGAAAAGCTGAAGATGCAAGGGGTGCAATACTATATGGAGCACTTTGCGCACGTGCACATACACGAGGTCAAAGCGCTCAATTGGTGGAGCCTCATTAATTATTATTCGGTCATGGGCGTGCTCGTGCTGATCAATTTAGTGGGGTTGAGTAACGTCATTTTCGACGGGTCGCGGCTCTGGGCCATCATCACCAGTACGGTGGGGGCGCTCTTGATAGGGTCTATCGTCCCGTACCTCATACACTTGTGGAGTATCAGAGCTACAGGAATGCATTAAATCCTACAAGGGAAAGAGCAAAGGATACGAGCACTATCACAACAAGCGAGAAGAGAAACATCCGCCGCGCCCAGCGCCCGCTGCTTGCCGTCCAAAACCCAAGTATGGCGTACAGAAGCCACAGGAGCGAAACGCCGAGGATGACAAAGCCCGCGCGCGGTGCGACAGGAATGACGAGCATAGAGAAGGCGGCGGCGAATGCTCCGATAAAGAGTACAATCTCTACTTTCGTGCGGACGAGTCCTTTTTGGAGCGGCAGTACCGGAATGCCTGCTACGGCGTATTCCTTTGCTCGATAGATCGAGATGGCATAAAAGTGCGCCATCTGCCAGAAGACAAGGATGGCGTAGAGGAGGAGTGCAGAAGTATCGAGGGCACCCGAAACAGCTGTGTAGCCCACGACCGGTGGCACAGCGCCCGCGAGCGCTCCCGCATAGGTGAAATAAACAGTGCGACGTTTTGCAAGCGTGTAAACGATAAGGTACATGCAGTACCCAAAGAGGAGCACACCGAGCGCCACCAGATTCGTCGCAAAGAAAAGCACCAGCGTACCGGCCAGCCCAAGTATCGAGCCGAAAATCGCCGCATGTCTTACCGAAATACGGCCTGAAGGTATTTCGCGCTCCTTCGTTCTTTCCATTCGCGCATCTATATCACGGTCAAGAATGTTGTTGATGACACACGCGCTCGCAGTGACCAGTGCAAAGCCAATGAGCGTGTAGAACATAAGCAGCCAGTCGATCGAATCACGCGATGCAAAGAGAAATCCGGCGGCTGCGGTGATCGTATTGCCGTAGATGATGCCAGGCTTTGTGAGATTGTAGTAGTGCATGCGAAGTGTTTGCGCCGTTAGTCGGCCTGCGTGGATGGAGAAATGACACCGCCGATATACATTTCCTCCACTGAAGTGTGCGTGAGGTTGCTCATGATCCACAGCGATCCCCCCACTACGATCACGACGATGAGGACGGCGAAGGCAAGCACCGTCGCATTCCAACCCGACTGTGAGCCCTTACCAAGATGGAGGAAGAAGATGAGCTGCGCCATGAGCTGCGCTATTGCGAGGACTAAAATGACGAGAATCAGCATCCCGTGCGGGAGGATCTCGTGGTGGGTAACGAGGTCCCACTGCACGAGGCCAAAGGCTAATCCAGTACACAGTATAGAAAATAAGAAACCAAAGATGTATGAGTGGATCGATCCATACGCAGACTCGGCTCGCGCGTGAGGGGTGTTGTGATAATCGGTGCGCATAGAACTCACAAAAGTGCGAATAAATAGACGAACGTAAAAATAAAGATCCACACGATATCGAGAAAGTGCCAGAACAAAGTCAAACACATGAGCTTGCTTCTGGTACCAGGAGTGAGCCCTTTGTAGAGGAGGTGAAAGAGGAGCACTAGCATCCAAAGTGAACCAAGAAAGATGTGAAGCCCATGCGTCCCCACGAGCGTGAAGAATGACGAGAGGAACGCGCTCTGCTGCCACCCGTGACCTTCGCGCACGAACTGCGCGAATTCGCTCACCTCCATTGCGAGAAAGGCACACCCGAGCGCGAATGTCGCAAGCAGGAGAATGATGACTTCTTTTTTCTTCTTGTGATGTGCAGCGAGCATCGCGAGCCCGATCGTGGCGCTCGACACGAGCAGAATGATGGTCTCGGCGAGCACAAAGGGGAGGCTGAAGAGTTCTGCCCCGGAAGGCCCGCCAAAGGTTTCCCCACGCAAGACCGCATAGGTAGCAAACAACGCCGCGAATAAGACACAGTCGCTCATCAGGTACACCCAAAACCCGAATGGCACCCTGTCGTTCGTGTGTTCGTTCATACGAGTTTACGCAGTCCGTGTTCGATCCGCGCTATTTCTGCCGCGGGCACCGTGTACTCGATATCCTCCCCGAAAGAGCGCGCGACGACACATATGAAGATCGCAAGAAGCGCCAGCACTACGAGCCACCATATGTGCCAGACCATAGCAAAGCCGAACGCAAAACTACACGCTGCGATAATGAAGCCCATTCCCGTATTTTTCGGCATCACAATGTCTTCGTATTGTGTGCTCGCATGATTGAGGCCCGCTTGCTTCATTATCCAGAAGGCGTCGCGTCCCGCTATGCGCGGAATGATAGCGAAATTGTAAAAAGGCACCGGCGAAGGCGTGGACCACTCAAGCGTACGACCATTCCACGAATCTCTGGGCGCAACATTGTGGTGGCGCTGGATAATACTCACGATGAGTTGCAGCGCTTGGAAGGCGAGCGCGAGCGCGATGATGCACGCGCCGATCGCAGCCACAACGAGTAGCGAATGCCATTCGGTGGACGTGCCTATGGAAGAGAGCCGTCGCGTCATGCCCATGATGCCGAGAATATAGAGCGGGATAAATGCCGTGCAGAAGCCAACAAGCCACAACCAAAAGGCCCATTTACCAAGCCGCTCGTTGAGGGTGAAGCCAAAGATCTTCGGGAACCAATACGTGAGGCCGGCAAAAAAACCAAAGAGCACACCGCCGATGATCATGTTGTGGAAGTGAGCGACGAGAAAGAGGCTGTTATGAAATTGAAAATCCACACCCGGCACCGACATAAGAACGCCGCTCATTCCACCCAGCATGAAGGTCGTGATGAATCCCAAGAACCACAGCATCGGCGTAGGAAATACGATGCGGCCGCGGAACATCGTAAAGAGCCAATTGAATACCTTGACGCCAGTGGGGATAGCGATCGCCATTGTGGCGATGCCGAAAAAAGCATTTACATCCGCCCCCGCGCCCATCGTGAAGAAGTGATGCAACCACACGAGGAATGACATCACAACGATAAGCAAGGTCGCGATCACCATCGAGACGTACCCGAACAACTTTTTTTGCGCAAACACAGGCACGATCTCCGAAAAGATCCCGAAGGCAGGTAGAATGAGTATATAGACTTCCGGATGTCCCCACGCCCAAATGAGATTCACGTACATCATCGCGTTTCCCCCAAGGTCGGTTGTAAAAAAGTGCATGCCCATCGTGCGGTCCAGTGAGAGGAGCGCCAAGGTCGCGGTAAGGATGGGGAATGCAAAAATGACGAGCGCCATCGAGCCAAGAGATGTCCATACAAAGATCGGCATACGCATCAGCTTCATACCAGGGGCGCGCATCTTGATGATGGTCACGAGGAAGTTGATACCAGAGAGTAGGGTGCCGACGCCGGCTATCTGCAAGGCCCAGATATAATAATCAACGCCGACACCAGGACTGTATTGCAATTCCGAGAGCGGCGGATAGCCGAGCCAGCCCGTAGCCGCAAATTGTCCTACGACGAGCGAGCAGTTGATGAGCATGGCACCAGCCGCCGTGAGCCAGAAGCTCATTGAGTTGAGAAAGGGAAAGGCGACGTCGCGCGCACCGATCTGCAGCGGTACCACAAGATTGAGAAGCCCAAACATAAGCGGCATGGCGACGAAAAAGATCATAATGACGCCGTGCGCGGTAAATATCTGCGAGAAATGCTCGCCGTTCAAAAAACCGACGTTGTCGCCTACCGCAACTGCTTGCTGGCCGCGCAGCATGAGCGCATCAATGAATCCGCGCGCGACCATTGCGAGCGACAGCAGAATATACATGATGCCTATTCTTTTTGCGTCCACCGTGGTGATCCACTCATCCCAAAGCCATCGCCAGCGTTTGAAATAAAAGAGTGCAATGATAACAGCGGATGCGCTTCCCAATACGACCAGTTGCCCGATCGTCTCTACAAGTCCATGCTTCAATGCTTCGAGTGTTAATTTTCCGAACATAGATCTATTCCTCCCGAGGCGCCTGCCCGTACTGAAGTACGTTCGGGCGGGGATCCGCCTCCCTAGGAATTCCGTGCATGGGCATCCCGCGGGAGGGCTGCATAAATTTCATCAAGATCGTAGTATAAAGGTTGTCTTCCACCGTTCCATAAAAGCTCGGCGGATCTGCAGTGCTTGGATCTGCAAGCGAAGAGTATTCGTGAAGCGTGAGCGTACCTGAAGAAGTTTGCACACCACGCACCCAGGCATCGAATGCATCCTCTGAAGTGGCGATGACCTTGAATTTCATCTGCGCAAATCCGTCGCCACTATAATTGGCCGAGCCGCCCGCGTACGTGCCCGCTTTGCTTGCAACGAGGTGGAGCTTGGTAGACATGCCAGCCATCGCATATATTTGTCCCCCAAGCTGCGGGATCCAGAATGAATTCATCGGTGCGTCGGAGGTGATATGAAATTCGACGGGTCGGTCAATGGGCAGCGCTAAGAAATTGACCGTCGCGATGTGCTGCTCCGGATAGATAAACAACCACTTCCACTGCAAAGCGACCACTTGAACAGTGAGTGGATGCCCGAGGACAGCGAGCTTTTTGTATGGATCGAGCTCGTGTGTACTCGTCCACGTCAGGGCGCCGAGCACCAGCACGATCTCGAAGGGAATTGCCCACCACACGAGCTCTGCCATAGCGCCGTGCTCTTCGTTCGGTGTGTACCGTGCGCCTTTGTTGCCCGCTCGATACCACCAAGCGAAAAAAAACGTAAGCGCGAGTATTGGAATGACGACTATGAGTGTAAGGAGTGTCGCCGTGATCAAAAGTGAGCGCTCTTGTGCAGCAATGAGGCCCGCCGGCTCGAGTACCGCGAATGTGTGACCTTGAAGCAGCAGTACTACAGCCAGGATCGCTCCAGCGCCAAGCGTAAAAATAATCGCAAATATAATAGAGGGCTTCATTGGCAAATCTAGTATATCAGCCGTCGAGCGGTCCCATGGACGGCCATCAAACTAGTGTAGAATATCCACATGCTGCTCATCATGCACGTAGGAGTCGCGCTCGCGAGTGTGGGGTATACGGCGTATGTATTTTTCTATCCCTCCCGTACAAAGCTCTACAGCGCCTATGTCCTGATCGCAGGCACCCTCCTCACCGGCACGGTGCTCGTCGTGCAGAATCCGGCGCATTTGCCGGGGGCGTGTTCGACGGGGCTTCTTTACATCGCGGTCATGTTCGTTGGTATCGCCTCCATTCGCACCAAACTGACCCGCATTCTGTCGGAGTAGGAGGTCTTGTAGGCGGGGCGAAATCGCCGCTTTGCAACTTCTACTTTCGGATGGATTTGGTGTATACTTTCCCCATGTCAAAAGTAATTACATCGGGTTCGGTAGCGTACGACCGCATCATGGATTACGGTGGATTATTCGCCGACAGTTTTGTGCCCGACAAGATCCACAACATAAATTTGAGTTTCAAGGTGGACAAACTCTCTGTTGAGTTTGGCGGTACCGCTGGCAATGTTGCTTACAGTCTCGCGCTCCTCGGCGAGCAGGCGGAGATCATTGCTACCGTTGGCGCGGATTTTGGTTCGTACCGCGCTCACATGCTGCTCTCAGGAGTAGATCCGACGACCATTCACGAAGTGGAAGGGGAACTCACCGCGTCGGCGGTGTTGTTTACCGACCGCGCTGACAATCAGATCGCTGCATACCATCCCGGTGCGGGAGGTCACGCGTACGACACACCCGTCAATACCGATGGCCGAGCGCTCGCCATCGTGAGCCCAGGCTGCGAAGCGGACATGATGTCCTTGCCTCCGTATTATCGCCGCCGCGGTTTGCGCTACCTCTACGACCCCGGCCAGCAGATCACAGCTCTCACGCCAGAGGCTCTTAAAGATGCGATCACCGGGGCGCATGTACTTTTCGCCAGCGACTATGAGCTCGGACTAATCGCACAAAAGACAGGCTGGGCGGAGGGTTCGCTCCTGCAAAATGTACCGACCGTCGTCGTCACCTATGGTGTCGAGGGCTCACGCGTCGTTACTCGTGAAGGTGACTGGCGTGTCGCCTCTACCCCTGCCAAGACAGTGATCGATCCGACCGGCGCGGGAGACGCGTATCGGGCCGGTTTTATCAAGGGGATCTTTTTGGGCCTTCCGCTCCAATCGTGTGGTCGTCTCGGAAGCACGGTTGCAGCGTATGCAGTGGAAACTTACGGCACCCAGACGCATAAATTCACTTTGCAAGAGCTTGCCGATCGGTATCAGAAAACGCACGGAGAAAAGTTGCCGGTCTAGATAGAACCATGGATTCCGACGTCAAAGACATCGCACTCGCGATAGAGGGAAAAAAGCGCATCGAATGGGCGGCGCGGGACATGCCCGTGCTCCACGAGGTCCGTACACGCTTCGAGAAGGAGCTGCCGCTCAAGGGTAAAACGCTTGCCGCATGCCTGCATGTGACGGCGGAAACGGCCAACCTCATGCGCACCCTGAAAGCAGGTGGCGCGAGTGTGTACCTCTGCGCCTCAAATCCACTCTCGACCCAGGATGACGTGGCGGCGAGCTTGGTGCAAGACCTTAGTATCCCGACCTTCGCGATAAAAGGCGAAACGCGCGAGCAATTTTTCTCCCACTTGGAGAAAGTGATAGGTATGAAGCCGCACCTTACGATGGACGATGGTGCGGACCTCGTCTCGACCATACATCAGAAATATACTGAGTTGCTCCCGCAGCTGATCGGTGGCACCGAAGAGACGACCACAGGGGTTTTGCGCCTGCGCGCGATGCATCGGGGCGGTGCACTCAAAATGCCCATTGTGGCGGTCAATGATGCTAAGACGAAGAATCTCTTCGACAATCGGTACGGCACAGGACAGAGCACGCTCGATGGTATCATCCGTGCGACCGACATGCTCATTGCAGGAAAGACGGTAGTCGTGGCCGGATATGGTTGGTGTGGCAAGGGGCTGGCGATGCGGGCGAAGGGCATGGGCGCGAGTGTCATCGTGACAGAGATTGACGCGGTCAAGGCCCTTGAGGCTGTAATGGATGGTTTCCGTGTCATGCCGATGAAAGCAGCAGCGCAGGAAGGGGATCTTTTCGTAACGGTTACGGGCGATGTGAATGTCCTCGTCGGCGAGCACTTCAGCGTGATGAAAAACGGCGCGGTCATCTGCAATGCGGGGCACTTTGACGTGGAGATCAACATACCAGAACTCCAAAAATTGGCGTCACATGTAGAGCACAATGTTCGCGCATTCGTTGATGAATACACGTTGAATGGCAAAAGAATTTACCTCCTCGCCGAAGGTCGTCTGGTCAATCTTGCTGCCGCCGAGGGGCATCCGGCGAGTGTGATGGACATGAGTTTTGCTACGCAGGCCCTCGCTTGTGAGTGGATGGCGAAGAGCAAATTTGCCCCCGGTGTCTATGACGTCCCCGAAGCCATCGAGAAAATGGTCGCGAGCACCAAATTGGCCGCCATGGGCCACTCGATCGACTTTCTGACCCCCGAGCAGCAGAAGTATTTGGCTAGCTGGGAAGAAGGCACATAACGTCAAAAGACACAGCTTCTTAGCGCTAAAATGAAGGTTGCATGAGGCCACATATTGGTATTGACAGCAAGCTTTGGGTATGTTAATATTGCAGACACAAGAGATTAGTGCTCTTGTATTACATGACACCACTTGCTATGGCCCTTATGGGGCTTTTTATTTTGCCGGGTACTGCCACGAGCTGGGCGACCGCTTCGGAGGTTCCCGAGCTACCTACTGCGCCCGCCTACGTCGTCACGATGACGGGGTACAACGCCGTCGAAGGTCAGACTGATGGCGATCCACTCACTACCGCGAGCGGCGCTTTTTCAAACCCAGACATCGTCGTTGCGAGGTCTGTGGATCTTGCCGATGAGCTGCCATTTGGCACTGTTATCGAAATCGATCACGCAAGTACGACTTCTGATTGTGGATATTCTTCCGTCGAAGATCATATTGGCCTGCGGGTCGTAGCCGACTCGATGCACTCGCGTATGCGCAATAAGATAGACGTGCTCTTCGGCAATGACGAAACGGTGATTCAAGGCGAAAGGCGTCGGAATGCGGCAAACGCGATAGGATTTTGCCGAGGGACCCGCATCCACGTAGTCGGGCGTATAGATATGGCACGTATGCCAAAGACCCAACTGCAACTCGCGGCCATGATCGGTCGTGGCACATTCGCAGTCCGCAATTAGTCTTGCTATCATCGCCGCATGACCCCATGCTTTGCGGTGGAGTTTGAGACACCAAAGAAATATATTTTGCGTGGGCTATGGTTCGGTCCGCCTGCCCGCCGTGGAGGGAAAAAACCCAGGCGCACGGTGCTCTGGGTGCACGGGCTCGGCTCCTCCGCTTTCAGCATGCATCACGTCACTAAGTCGCTTTTAAACAAAAACACAGGGGTCCTCACATTTAACAACCGTGGACACGATATTGTCAGCAAGACGCATTGCAGCGTCGGAAAAAGAGGGATCCTGGGAGGCACCGCCCATGAGAAGTTTACCGATTGCGTTGACGATATTCAGGGCGCGATCAATTTCGCACGCAAGCAAGGCGTGAAAAATATCTACCTTGCCGGGCACTCAACCGGCTGCCAGAAATCCATCTATTGGGCATATAGAAAGAAGTCGCGCGTGGTGAAAGGAATAATTCTCCTTGCTCCCATCAGCGACTGGTCGGCCGAGATGCATTTGCAGGGCAAGAAAAAAATAGACCGCGCTACGAAGATTGCCCGACAGATGGTGCAACGAGGAAAGAAGCACGAACTACTGCCACCAGGGCTTTGGCACCAAGCACTTGATGCGCAGCGATTTTTGAGTTTGTGCACACCTGATTCTGTGGAGGAAATATTTTCATACGCCCAACCGAACAAGAATCCGCGAACTTTACGCTCTGTTAGGAAACCCCTACTCGTTCTCTTGGCCGAAAAAGATGAATACGCCGACCGACCCGCAAAGGAAATCGCTGCGTGGTTTGAAAAAAATCTGACCAATAAACATAAAGTGGTGATTATCTCCGGCGTGAAGCATAGTTTTAAAGGCGCGGAGAAGCGGGTGGCGAAAGCTATAAAAGAATTCATTGCGGTACAATAACTTTCTATGATGCATTTTACTCTCTCTCTCTCTCTCTCGTATTCGCGCCTGACCTTTTGAAGGCGGAAGCAACAATCACTTTCTTACCCAGTATCTGTTTTTCAGAGTTTTGCTCAACCGATGCGCGTCGGCGTGTTTCAGTGCGCCCAAATAGGATTGGAGAACCGCGTTCATTTCAGCGTCTTCGATGGCTCCGTTCCGGTAAAAATAATAAGCATGTCTGATCTTGCGAAACATCCGCTGTTTGCTTTTCTCGCGCATCAGCCGATGATGCGGGAACTGAACGTACCCGAGAAAGTCTACTCCCTTGTGGTACTTAATTATTTCCACTTTATCCGGATGCAACCCAAGCTTGAGTTTTTCTTGCAGGAACTGTTCGATGGGGGCGAGCAGTTTTTCAAGTCCCGCTTTGTCGCTGGAAACGAGAATAAAATCGTCGGTGTAGCGGACGTAATGCTTTATCTTCAATTCTTGTTTAACAAACTGGTCAAACTCGTTCATGTACACGTTGGCAAAGAGTTGCGAAGTCAGATTGCCGATGGGCACGCCTCGCGCGTGAAAGAGGTCAGGGCGGCCGGACTCAAAGCTGTCAACGATTTCTTTCAGCAACTGCATTACTTCCGGATCCTTGATCCGCCGCGCCAGTATTGCAAGCAATATCTCGTGATCGATGCTGTCAAAAAACTTCCGGACATCGCACTTCAAGGCATAACACTCTCGTGTGCCGTTGCGGCTCACAGCGCGAAGCATCTGCGCCAGTCGCCCCACGCCCCTGTGCGTGCCCTTGCCAATGCGGCACGAAAAGGAGTCGGCAATGAAGCCTGGTTCGAAAATCGGATTGAGCATTTTGAAAATCGCGTGATGCAGCACACGGTCGCGCACCGTAGCTTTGTGAATATGTCTGCGTTTCGGATCAGTGATGTAGAAGCCGGTATACGGCCCATGCTTGTATATTTTGTTTCTAAGGTCTCGGTGCAACTGAAAAATATACTGCTCCACCTTTTGCTCGAAATTCATTACGTCTGCCTTGTTTCGCTTCTCGCTTTTAAATATGTCCCATGCCACGAACAGATGTTCGGCCGAGGTCATTCTCTCGAATATTCGCTTGTACGTTTTCATATATGAATGACGCTGACATTCCCATTCTCAAAAAGTCCTACGACCTCTATCGCACTTTCAACGAGTACCGAAGGGTGGTGCCCAAGGCCGACCGCCATACGATCTACGAGCGTAGCGAGAATGCGATCCTCGACATGGTCGAGTACATACTCGAAGCCGGATACAGCAAGAGCGGCGACAAGGTAGCAATTCTTGAACGCGCGAGCGTGAAGCTCAACCTATTGCGCTTTTTTGTACGGCTCATGAAAGAGACGCGTTCTATCGACACGAAGAAATATACCGTTCTGCAAGCTCACATCGATGAGATTGGCAGGATGCTCGGCGGGTGGATACGCTCGCAGGGGAGTAAGTAAGCGAAAGGGCATCCTCTCGGATGCCCCAACGCCCGGTGAGGAGTGACTTCGGGACGGACACCGACACGGAGCCATAGTTCTCATTCGGCTTGTCGACGTCGTTCATGTCGAACTTCAGCTTGTCGTCGTTGAAGTTGAGGTACGGCGAGTTCGAGAACTCGGCCTCGTCGTCCGGACGTATGCCTTCGCCCGTCCGTGGCACCGAAGCTCGAACGTCTTTCCTGTTGGCAACAGGCGGCGCTCTCACTCCTGAATTTTATCCGGCAGCAGGGGCTCCAAATAATTACATTGAGCTCAATCCTCTGCCTTGAACGAAGGCAAGCAGTATCTCCTCACACCGGCACTCTCTCGCGAACCGTGATCCGCAAAACTCTGGCCTGTTTCTCATCCAGCAGGATGACCTACTGGGTCGGAAGAGAAAGAGTTCGGCGACGGCAATCCGTGAACGGCCGTGCATTAGCCTAGACTCGTAATAAAGTATACCCTAGGAAGTCCTTGACCTATATCGTGATTTTGCCCACCACAAGTCGCTCCGCTCTTGACTAGGTGGCTCAATCCTGATATAGTGCCAGGCGGTCTTTGAAAACATGGATCACTAGTTGAGGCGAGCTTTTTGATGCTTGAATAATGTAGGCACTAAAAAGCCCGCCTCACAAACGAGGCAGCCGCAACTGCTGAAGCGGATTCAGCGCAACCTGAGAAAGGATGGCTCCGATGGTAACATTGGCTCCGTCTGTTACCCACAGCGATGACAAGGGCCGCAAGTTCATGGACATCGTCGGGACGGCATACGACAAGGCAAAGCTCCCCGAAGATGAAGCGCAAAACGTCAACGACGCACCCGGTCTTGCCGAGGTGGTCGCCGGCTTCATCGCCGACAATCGGTCTTCCAACAAGTACAAGAAGGAGGAGGTCAAGCCGCGCTGGCCCTATCCGGCCAGCTACAAGCGCGAAGCGATCGAGCGGCAGATCGACATCCTGCGCTCGGCGGCGAACTTCCCGTTCATCGATCCGGATCCGGCGATCAAGTACTACCGCGAGGTGTACGGGTCGCTCCGGCAGCCGGAATGGGTGGAGGGGCCGTTCATCATCATGCCGACCTCGACCTTGGCCAAGCACTTCTTCCCCGAAATCACCGACGTGGCCGATCAGCATTGCCGCGCCGTCAACATCGGGATCGAGAAGCTCGGCGCGTCGCGTCCGTTCCACAACTGGCGTGCAGGCGAAATCACGACGGATCGTTTCCGGCGGAAAGCCCGCTACGTCCCGATGTACGACCGGCTCTATGCGACACAGCCGAACAGCGACCTGATCGTCGTGGGCGGCCAGTACGGCAAGTTCCACGGTGGCCAGCCGATGCGTCGTGCGCTGGAGCGGATGCAAGGCCAAGTGAGCGAGCTTCCCGCCGGTGCGCTCGAGGGTGTCGTCATGGCACTCGCGAACCCGACCCGGTACTCCAAGTGGGAAGAGCTGGACACCGACCTTCCGGCGGACGAATTCCGTCCGGGCGACGAGGCCGGGTTCTCGGTCTCGCCGTACCTCAGCTTCGGCGGCGACAGGCTGAGGTTCGGCATGCGCGGCGTCGGCGGGCCGCTTGAGCGCTATGGCTCCGTGTCGGTGTCCGTCCCGCAGTGATCCTCGCATCTCGAATCCTCGGATCTTTTGATTTCTTGATCCCTGGGTTCGAAAATTTTTCAGGGCTGTCTACTCGCTGGGCAGCTCTGCTTTCTTTAAAACCCGCAAGGCGACGCCTTGCGGGTTTTTTACGAAACGCCAAGTAGCTATGCTAAACTTGCGCTCATGAACGAGGGGATCAAGGTTATTTTGGCGCCAGAGCAGTTGGGGACCTTTTTTGGGATTCCCATTACGAATACTTTGCTGATGAGCTGGGTGGTCGTGGCACTCCTACTCGTCGTTGCCGTTCTCGTAGGTAAGCGCTTGCAGCTCACGCCGTCTCGCCCCCAGGTGCTCTTCGAGTGGCTCGTCGAATTCGTGTACGACTATATTGCCGAGATTTTGGAGAGCCGGGAGCTTGCGCGCAAATTCTTTCCATATCTCTGTACCGTCTTCCTGTTTATTTTCGTCTCAAATCTCATTGAATTCACGCCCGGCATTGGCTCCATCGGATTGTTTGCGCATGACGGGGAATTTTTTCCGCTCTTGCGCAGTGTAAACACCGACCTAAACGTCACTTTGATGCTCGCCATCCTTTCCTTCCTCGTCATCGAGATCACGGGCATCCTTGTCATCGGCGCTGCAAAATACGCCGGCAAATTTCTCAATTTCCGCCACGGCTTTGTTGGATTTTTCGTCGGTATTTTCGAATTTCTCTCCGAACTCTCGCGCATCGTTTCGTTTTCGTTCCGTCTGTTTGGCAATCGTCAGAAGCGCGAAGTGCTGATACTCGTCGTCATTTTCTTCCTGCCGGTCGTCGCGCCCGTGCCGGTCATGATGTTTGAGCTCTTTGTGGGCTTCGTGCAGGCCGCTATCTTCGCGCTTCTGACGCTCTTTTTCATCAAAATAGCCATCATGGACCCGCATTGATCGTTGAATATAAGAGTCATGATGCGTTTTGAATCTCCATACGGCCACATTGTGCTCACCGACGAACGCAAGCAACATATCCTTGCGTATCATCCCGACATGGCCGACTGTTTTCGGCACTTCGCATTGACGCTTGCAAAGCCGGAGCGCGAGATCCGCTCGGTGCATGATCCATTGGCCATCATCTGCTACAAATTTCTTCCACATCGTAAGAAATACCTTGCAATCGTGGTCAAAACGGGCGTACACCCGTTCGTATTAACCGCGTATTTGGTAAAAAGGCTGAGGGGCGCTACACTTTGAACATGCTTAGATACTTCTATGACAAAGAGGCCGATGTGTTTTATTTCTCGCAGGGCGTTCCGAGCGCATCGGATGAGACAATCGAAGCAGGAGATGACGTGCTTCTGCGCATTGCTCCGCGCTCAAAGAAAGTTCGCGGCTTCACGCTCCTCAACGCCTCACGCCGTTTGCGCGGCACCTCGCGCTCGGCGGTGCTTCCATTCATACTCGCCCCTACAAGATGATCGGCTTCGTGCCGACCAAAATCGCGTTCGACGCGACACCCTCCTCACACTCTTCTTCATCAAAATCGCCATCATGGACCCGCATGGGGAGACGCATTGAGCAAATGCATTTTTAGTGGTAGCTTTTAAAAATCACATCGACGCGGGAGGCTGCAATGTGTCATGGTTCTTTGAACGAATCCAACCCTCATTCGGTCTGGTTTAGCAGATTACTCATAGCGGTGGCTGCGATTTTGATGTTCGCGGTCGTGGTCTCGATAAGTGAAATCATCAGTCCATCAGCCGGGGTATTCAGTCGCGTTATGTACACCCCCGAGCAGAGAGCAGACAACATTGCTGCGAATCGCGAGTGGAATGAGGCCGTTGCTGTGCACACTCGCTTACTATCTCGCAAAACAATCCTTTGTGCGGATCCTCAGAAATGGGCAACCGCAAAAGAGCAAGACAAGCAACGATGGCACGACTATATGCTGCGGTCGAACTATAGGACGTTCCGCTCGGAGGATCCGAGTTGCTACAATCCATAGCGTGGACCGTTATTGTGCCGACGGAGCGACTGCTTCGTCGGCCGCTCTGTTTTATCCGCATTGAATTGACGATTTTTGATGCTATTATGGGGCAGTCGAATTCATTTTTACTAAAACCTATAACCTAATCTATATAACCTAGTTTTATGGATTTAGAATCAGCAAAAACGCTCGCAATGGCCATCGCCGTCGGCTTCGGCGTGCTTGGGCCGGGTATTGGCGTGGGATTGGTCGCGGCGGCGGCGCTCGAAGCGATCGGGCGCAATCCGGAGGCGGCGGGGAAGATACAGCCGCTTATGTTTACGGGAATAGTGTTCGCGGAGGCACTGGCAATCTTTGCCCTCGTAGTCGGCTTTATCGTCAAGTTTACGTAATTTTGGCGCGATGCGTCGTTGGACATCAATTGCCCGCACTCGCCGTATATGCATACGTCTCGCTTGGCAATCTCGTCCGCCTAGCCTCGCATCCAAAATAACGTAAACTTGGAAATCAACATGTCCGACTTATTCGCAGCATTCGGTGTCAACTGGAAACTCCTGCTCATCCAGGCGGTGAATTTTGGGCTGCTACTTGCGGCACTCTCATACTTCCTCTACAAACCCATCCTGAAAATAATTGACGAGCGACGCGAGAAGATCGCGGAAGGTGTGCGGATAGCAAACGCGGCAGCAAAGAAGCTCGAGGATGCCAAGGGGGAGAGTGATTCGATGATAGGAGCTGCGGCCAAAGAGGCGGAGGAGCTTGTGGCCACCGCGCGCATGCGCGCCGATGAAAAGGGCAGCGAGATGATGAAGCAGGCACAATCCCGCTCCGATGCGCTTCTCTCGGAGGCACAGGCGCGCGCCGAAGAGGCGAAACGACAGGCCATCCAAGAGAGTGAGCGTGAGATCGCGCGCGCAGCGATGCTCGCGGCAGAGAAAATTATGAAGCAAAAATCCGCATAAATATGGAACAAGCGTACGCAAAAGTGTTGTGTGAGCTTATCAAAAACGGTAAGAAACCCACCGATGCAGTTCGTGCGCTGAAGGAGTTGTTGGAGATCCGTGGTCGCATAGCGCTTTTGCCCAAGATAGCGCGGGCGTTTGCGAGGCTGGCGGCTCGCGAAGAAGCTCGCGGCAAGCTCACACTTACCGTGGCGCGGCGGGGGGACGCAAAACATGCGATCAAGGAGGTAGAGAAATTTTTGACCACACAGAAGATCAGTGATACGGATCTCTGTGAAGAAGTAGACGAGACCCTCATCGGTGGCTGGCGTTTGGAGGGGCAGGGAGTGCTCGTAGACGCGAGCTGGAAAAAGAGCCTACTTTCAATATATACTGCCTCTACTCAATAACTGGTATGGCCCAATCAAGCATCGTCGAGAAGATCATCAAAGAGATAGAGGGGCACGTGGGTGCACAGCTGTCCGAGCACGTAGGCAAGGTCACGTCAGTGGGCGATGGTGTGGTCGCTATAGATGGCCTTGCGCGCGCAGTGATGAGCGAAGTCGTGGAGTTTGAAGAAGCTAAGGGAAAAAAGTTGGCTGATGCGATCGATTCGCCAGCAAGCGGAAAAGGGAAACTGTACGGACTCGTCCTCAATCTCGAAGAAGATAGCGTGCGTGCCACGATCCTCGGCGATACGTCGCGGGTACACGAAGGTATGACGGTGAAATCCACCGGCAACGTGCTGATGGTACCATCGGGAGAAGAACTCTTGGGCCGCGTTGTCAATGCGCTTGGTGAGCCGCTCGATGGCAAAGGTCCATTCAAAAACGCTGCGATGATGCCGATCGAGCGCCAAGCTGCCGGGGTGATAGATCGCAAATCGGTCTCTGTGCCGCTGGCAACTGGCATCGTCGCGATAGACGCGATGATCCCCATCGGCCGCGGCCAGCGCGAGCTCATCATTGGTGATCGCGCGACTGGCAAGACCACCGTCGCGATAGATACCATCATCAACCAGCGGTATGAGCCCGAAGAGAGTCGTCCGATTTGTATCTACGTAGCGATAGGTCAGAAGGAAAGTAAGACAGCGCGCATTGTGGAGCAGCTGCGGCAGGAAGGCGCACTCGGCTATACCATCATCGTGGATGCGCCCGCCTCCGCGCCCGCCGCGCTCCAATTCCTTGCCCCGTTCGCTGGGGTGGCGATCGGCGAGTATTTTATGGATGCTGGCCGCGATGTGCTGATCATCTACGACGACCTCTCCAAGCAAGCGGTCGCATACCGAGAACTGAGCCTTCTCTTGCGTCGTCCGCCGGGCCGCGAGGCGTACCCGGGCGATATTTTCTACTTACACTCGCGCCTCCTGGAGCGCGCGTGCCGCTTGAGCGAAGAAAAAGGCGGTGGCTCCATCACCGCGCTCCCCATCATCGAGACGCAAGAAGGCGATGTGTCCGGCTACATTCCGACCAATGTCATCTCCATCACCGACGGGCAGATCTTCCTCACGAGCAACCTCTTCAACAAAGGTGTGCGACCTGCCATCGATGTGGGTATTTCCGTTTCGCGCGTCGGCTCGTCGGCGCAGACCAAGGCGATGAAATCGGTGGCAGGTACTCTCAAACTCACACTCGCACAGTTCCGCGACCTGGAGGCATTTATGCAATTTGCACAGGATCTTGACAAGGTGACCGCTGATCAGATCGCGACCGGTCAGCGTATGGTAGAGCTCCTGAAGCAGAAAAATGGCGCACCAATCCCGATGGAAAAGCAAGTGGTCATGCTTTTTGCTGCGATGAGCAAACTTTTTGCCGAAACACCGATCGCGCGCGTGCAGGAAGCAGCGCGCGGCTTCGCCGAATTCATCGACACCGAACACGCTGGTGAACTAAAGGAAATCAATGCTACGGGCGTACTTTCTGATGATCTCAAGAAAACCCTCACACATGCGATGGAAGAATTCCGACTTGGACACAAAGAATTCTTCGCGGAAGTCAAGTAGGGTATGGCCAGCTTGAAGGAGATCAAGTTAAAGATCCAATCGTACAAAAAGACGGGAACGGTCACACATGCGATGGAGGCGGTGTCGGCGGTAAAAATGCGCAAAGGCCAAGAGCGCGCACTCTCGAGCCGCGCGTATGCCGCCGCAGCGCTCTCGGTATTGGAGCGGCTCGCTGGTACAGTCGACGTGTCGCGGCATCCGCTTATGCAAACGCGCACAGGCAAGGCGTGTTATATCGTTGTGACGAGCGATAAGGGCCTTGCGGGTTCTCTCAACAGCGGCGTCATCCGCCAAGTCGAACAAGCCATATCAAGGACGGTCCGTAAACAGAAAGATGTGGTGATGATCGCGCTCGGACGCCGCGGCGGCGATTATTTTGGGAGCCGCGGATATGATGTGCGCGCCAAGCACGAGAACGTGAGCGACAGTGTTTCGGAAGAACAAGTACGTGCCATTACCGACGAAGTGCTGAAATGGCACCAGACGGGGGGAATCACCGATGTATTTGTGGTATACCAAAACTTCATCTCCACATTTGAACAACAACCAACGGTTCGTAAGATAGTTCCGATACTACCCGAAAAGATGAAAGAAATTGTTGCTGGTATCCGCCCCGCACGCGGCAGGTATGCACCTGTCCAAGGGGAGTCCTTGGACAAACCGGCGGCGTATACTATTGAGCCGGATGCAGATACGGTACTTGCAGAGCTTTTGCCGCGTCTCCTCAACATCGCCGTCTTCCACGCACTCCTCGAGAGTAAAGCTTCCGAACACAGCGCGCGTATGGTAGCGATGAAAAGCGCGACCGACAAGGCCAAAGAAATGGCCGGCAATCTCACCCGCACGTTCAACAAAGTCCGCCAAGCCGCGATCACCCGCGAAGTCTCCGAGATCACCAGCGGCATCGAAGCGATGCGGTGAAATCCAAAGGATCATGAATGTTTTCGATGAGTGGAACGCGCAGAAAAAGCGAGCGGACGAAACAGAAATCATTTTGGGATTCAAAGAACGCGAGTTGTGGTTCATAAAAATGGGCAAGAATGTCGGGTTTGAGCAAGATGGCAAGGGCGATGAATTTCTTCGCCCCGTCCTTATATTCAAAAAATTCAATACGCGCGTCTTCTGGGGAATACCGCTCACGAGGACTGAAAAGAAAGGACCCTTCTATTATCAACTTGCCAACATAGGTCAGCGACGCAATACCGCAATCTTGTCGCAGATCCGACTCTTTGATGCCAAGCGCCTCAAATATAAAATCGGTACATCCACAGCGGCGGATTTTGAGGATCTCAAAAAGTCATTCCAAGCGCTCGTTGAGTCGGCGGGGAAGCCCCGGAATGCTAAACCCCCGCACAAGACGGGGGAGGCCCGAAGGCGTTTGTAGGTCCATGATAACGGAGTACAATGAAAAGTCAATGAACACTTATACACAAGCCGCGATCACCCGCGAAGTCTCCGAGATCACAAGCGGCATCGAAGCGATGCGTTGAACTGTTGTATACTTCACGCAGTCTGTGAAGGGAGATGCTGGTGATAAAGCAAATTCTCGCGGAGATCAAATCTCCAAATGCCTCAGCAATCAGACCGATCGGCCCCGGCGAAGTGTTATTCGGGCTCTTCGTTGCCGTCGCGATGCTCCTTGCCATCTTGGCGGCAGCCGGGAAATTATAGGGCCTTTTGGCGCAGTGGGGGTGGCTTAGCCAACCTTCACTTTTGCTATCAGGCTCCGCGGACGACACCGAGTGATTCGACGATCAACCCCTTCAGCTCCATAGTAGAAAGCAGCACGTTGACTTCTGTTGTGGGGAGCTCAAGGGCGCGTATGAGTTCGTCGCGCGACAGCGGTGAGGCGATGAGATGCAGCACGCGGATCTCGCTTTCGGATAGATCGGTGCGCAATTCTAATGCGGCGGAGGTGCGCTCTTCGAGGCCGAGCGTCTGCAAAATATCAGCAGGCGAGGTAGCCGCCTGCGCGCCGAGGCGCAGGAATTGATGCGTGCCCTTGCTCGATTCGCTGAATATCGAGCCGGGCACAATGAGCAGGTCGCGATTGTATTCGGTCGCCAATTTCGCGGTGATGAGTGAGCCGCTCTTTTCTTTTGCTTCGATAACGAGTGTCGCATGAGAGAGCCCCACCATGATGCGATTGCGCTTGGGGAAGGTCCAGTCGGCGGCCGCGGTCTCTGGCTCTTCTTCGGAGAGCAGTGCGCCGCCTCGGGCCAATATCTCGCGCGCGAGCCCATGATTGGCCTTGGGATATAGCACATTCCAATCCAATCCGCTGCCCGGCACCGCGACCGTCTGCAATCCATACTTGAGTGCCGCTTTGTGCGCCTCGGCGTCAATGCCGTATGCAAGGCCGGACACGATGACCACAGGGTAGCCAGCAAGCCCGCCGATAAGGTATTCGACCGCCTGACGACCGTAGGGCGTGCAGGCGCGCGAGCCCACCACCGCAAGCCATTTTTTGTCGGCACTCGGCAGCTCACCCCGAAGGTACAGGCGTTTGGGTGCGTCCGGTATCTCTCGCAAGAGCGGTGGAAAATCAGAAGGAAAAAGCTGTTTGAGGTCGTCGGCCATGTAGTGCTATCATACTATCAATGCTCGATATCAAATTTATCCGTGAGAACAAAGACATCGTCGCTGCGGGAGCGAAGAAAAAACATATCCAAGTTGATCTGGATCGATTGATCGAGCTTGACGACCAGCGCCGCGCGCTGCAAGCCAAGATTGATGAAAAACGCTCGGAGCAAAATGTCGCGTCGGAAGAATTTTCGAAACTGCACGATGCAGGCATGAGAGGCCCTCTTATCGAGCGAATGCGGCCTGTAAAAGAGGAGCTACAAAAAAGGGAGAAAGAATTTGAAGATATTATAAAGGAGTGGCGGACGCTCATGCTGCAAGTGCCCAACATCCCAGACATTTCCGTGCCGGAAGGGGAGTCGGATGAGGACAACAAAGAGGTCAGGAAGTGGGGCAACATTCCCGAGTTTGCCTTTGAGCCGAAAAGTCATAGCGAGCTGATGCTCGAGAGCGGTATGGCCGATTTCGAGCGCGGCGCTAAGGTCGCGGGCTTCCGCGGGTATTTTCTCAAAAACGACGGCGCGCGTCTCGTGTGGGCACTCGAGAGATTCGTGCAGGACAAGTTTATGAACAAGGGTGGGTTCACGCCGATGATCGTGCCCTCGCTCGCACGCCGCGAGCCATTCATGGGCACTGGTTTTTTGCCCCAGTCAGAAGAAGATCTGTACAAGACACAAGATGGCGACTACTTGGCGGGTACCGGCGAGGTCGCAAGCATGGGCTACTACCAAGACGAGATCGTGGATAAAAAAGACTTACCCATCAAATTTTTCTCATTCAGCCCATGCTTCCGCCGTGAAGCAGGGAGCCACGGCAAGGATACAAAGGGCCTCTTCCGCATACACGAGTTTGTAAAATACGAGCAGGTGGTCTTGTGCGAGGCTTCACATGAAGCCTCCGTCGCTATGCACGAAGAATTGACCGCAAATTCGGAGCAATTGCTGCAAGAGCTGAACTTGCCATACCGTGTGGTCTTGAATTGCGGAGGCGATCTCGGCCTCGGACAAGTGAAGAAGTACGATATCGAAGCGTGGATGCCGAGCGAGCAGAAGTATCGCGAGACCCACTCGTCCTCATACTTTCACGATTTTCAGACGCGCCGCCTCAACATCAGATACCGGGGAGAAGATGGCACCTTGCGCTACGCGCACTCGCTCAACAACACCGCGCTTGCGATGCCTCGCATCCTCTGTCAGATCGTGGAGAACTACCAGCGCTCCGACGGCTCAATCGTAATACCCAAATTGCTGCAGGGGTATATTGGAAAGGATGTTATCGAAAAAAGGAATCGTTGATTTACGGAAACGCAAGCTGGGTGCCCCGCTTCGGAACGTTTTGCCGCTGCGTTTCTCTGAACGCAAAAAGCCGACCCCCCTGCGCGTTCGCAGGAGGCGGACGCGCGCCCTCTTCGCACTGGGAGGGCTCGTTCTTCTTGCTGGCTCCGCCTCCGCGATCAGCTATGTCTCATATTTGCCGCGTTTCAACGTAAGCTCTATCTCCATTGTGGGTACTACCAATGTGTCGCCGAATCTCGTCGAAGTGTACGCACAAACGCAGCTCCACGATGGTACACACCCCTACCTTTCGCCAGAAAACATTTTTCTTTACAACCCCGACCACCTCGCGCGCGCGATTGTCGGCTTCTTCCCGCGGATAAAATCGGCAAACGTTGACCGCTCCTCGATGCTCGCGACAGCCGTCATGATTACTATTGCCGAGCGGCAGCCCTTCGCACTATGGTGCAGAACAACCGATTGTTATCAGATGGATGATAGTGGGTTTATATTTGCACAGACAGACGGTTCAGCCGTTTCCACAACGCAATATGTTTTCCAAGGCGACGTATCTGCGGCATCCTCTAGTAGTGCTATCGGCCAATCGTTTGTTCCCGCGCACCTACCCGGCCTTCTTGTCCTGCTGCAATCACTCGCGCAGGCCGGCTTTCCACCGCAAGGTGCCAGCGTCGAGGGCGATCAAGATTTTACCGTACCGCTGAAAGACAGTTTCTATATTAAGGCGTCGTTTGGTGCAGACTCCGATACACTCGTCAAAAATCTGCAGCTCATCCTCACGTCAGAGGCACTGCAGGGCAATCTCGCCAGAATAGAATACGTGGACCTCCGCTTCGGCGACAAGGTGTATTACAAGTTGAAAGGCGGAAACGAGACAAAGGCTCCACAGTGATCAAAACCCCATCGTGAAGGTCATGGGCTTCGCGCTCTCGTCGAGCCACTTTGAGGTGTCGAGTTTTACTTCGCGGAGTTTGCCGAGCTCTTTGTATTTCACGTGACCCTTTTGTAGCGCATAGTCGAATATCTTTTTGGTGAGCTCCACGTCTTTGAGGCAGTAGCTCCTCACTTTTTCTATTTCACCGTCGCGCCACCATCGCACCGATTGCGCGCCGCCGGCGCTTTTATTCTCCCCGAGCGTACCCTCGGCGACGGCATCCAATTTTACGCGGCGACCGAGCGAGGTGTAAATTTCTTTGAGCAAGTCCACTGATTTAATGCGCGAGAGATCGCCGGGGTAGTATTTGTTCAAGAGCGGAATGTCGAAATGATCAGAGTTGTAGCCCACAAGCAGATCAGTTTGCTCAAGGATTTTCCACAATTTTGGCAACTCCGGTTCGAGGAAGCTGGCATAGCCTACTTCGGAGTCGTGGATCCCGATGAGCGCGATCTTCAAATCTGCCGGATCACTACCGCCGACTTCAGAAAACCAATTAGCCGTTTCAATGTCAAACGTTAGCACGCGCATAGGTTATCCAAGCGCGCTGAACAAATGCCCCGCTATCGCATCACCCGCGAGCGTGATCTCATGCCCCGTCGCAAGATTCTTTATGGTGTAGCGGCCGGAGTCACGCTCTTTCTGACCGACGGTGATGATGAAGGGGATGCGCAACTTGTCGGCCACTCTGATCTGGTCGCCCACCTTTTTTGAAGAGAAGTTGACAGCAACCGCCACGTCTTCACGCCGCAGATCCTGCGCGAGCTTGACCGCGTGGGTCGTTGCACTGTCCTCCACTACGCAGATCATCAGCTCGCTTGCGGGCACGTACTCTGGCATGAGGTTGTGCGCCTCGAGAAAATGCCGTGCGGTCACGTCGCCCATCCCAAATCCCACCGCTGGGATTGAGCCTCCTCCACCCGAAGAGAATTGTGCCAAAAGATTGTCGTAGCGGCCCCCGCCAAAGAGCGAGCGGCTGTTGTCTTCATGTGTGTCGAATACCTCGAAGACCATCCCAGTGTAATAATCAAATCCCCGCGTGATCTTGGTATCCACGACCATATTGTGGATGCCCATGTGCCCGAGACGCACCCGCAAATCTTCGAGGTAGGCGGTCGAGGTGGTGCGGTCGAGCTCCTCGACAAGCGCGGTAGCCGCCGCTTCGCCCACGACCTCTGTGAGTTCACTTGCGAACTTCTCTGACTTTGCGCGGCGGTCTAAAAGCCGCGTCACCCCAGCGCGCGCACCCTCCTCTATAGCAAGACGATCGTACAGGGTGTCCAAAATGCGTCGGTCGGACACGCGTATCTCAAAATCGCGCTCGTCGGCTCCAAGACTACGCAGCACACCGTGCGCGACCGCAATAATCTCGGCATCAGCTTCCACCCCTTCGACGCCCAAGATATCGGCGTTGAGCTGCCAGTGTTCGCGGAGCCGCCCTCGCTGCGGCCGCTCGTAGCGGAAAACATTGGCGATTGTGTACCAGCGCGCGGGAAAGGGTATATCGCGAGATCGTGCAGCCACCATACGCGCCAAGGTCGGCGTCATCTCCGGGCGCAGCACCACCTCGCGCCCGCCGCGGTCGGTAAATTGGTAGGTCTGTTCACTTACGATTTCCTCGGAGGTTTTTGCACGGTACAGCTCGGCATGCTCGAGGATCGATGCGCCATATTCTTCGTAGCCGAAGAGCTCGCACACCCGCTCCATGTGTTCAAAGATGTAGCGCAAGACAAACTGGTCTTCCGGATAAAAATCCCGCACGCCCTTATACGGTTCGAGCGATACTCCTTCGCGCTTTGCCATTCCGCTCATTATGCCTGCTGCAAAAATTTGAGCAAACGTATGTCCCGCTTTCTTTTTGCTATACTCGTTTTCTATGCGACTCACCGCCGACTCGCGCTTTGCTATCCGCTCATCCATGCCCGGTGTGGGGGAGGGACTTTTTGCTGTGTACCGAATAGCGGAAGGTGAATTCGTTCTCGAATATACGGGCGAGCGCTTACCCACAGGTACGGCAGAAGACGCAGGCTCACGGTATTTGTTTGTTCTCGACAAGGAATGGACAATTGATGGCTCGGTGCCAGACAATACGGCGGGATTCATCAATCACGCCTGCGAGCCCAACTGTGAAGCGAGCGTCGAGGATGGCCACATCATGATCTACGCCGTGCGCGATATTCGCTCGGGCGAAGAACTCACGATTGATTACGGCGAAGAATATTTCAAAGAATTCATCGAGCCGGTAGGATGCAAGTGTGATAGTTGCGTACATGTACACTAAGTGTTTTATGATATACTCGTCGGGATGAAGAAAGGCGTACTCATCTTTTGGGGGATCATTATTGCGCTCATTGTGACCGGCGTTGCGGCGTCGCTCGTCTCTTCTGCTCAACCCAACAAGCTCGACTCGTTTGCACAGTGTTTGGAAGAAAGCGGCACCATCTTTTATGGCGCATTTTGGTGTCCGCACTGCCAGAAGACCAAGGCGATGTTTGGCTCCGCCGCCAAATACCTGCCGTATGTCGAGTGTTCCACTTCCGACGGCCAGGGGCAGACGCAAATTTGCAAGGACAAGGGCATTCAGAGCTACCCCACATGGATATTTCCCGATGGCAGCACCTTGAACGGCGAGCACACGCTCACGGAACTTTCGCAAGCAAGCAAGTGCCCGCTTCCGGCAGGCGTGCAATAGCATGTACTCGGTGGAACAACTCAACTATTTTTTGGCACTCGGCACCGTGGCGTTGCAGATCTTGGCGCTTGCCTTTTTGGCACTGTTTTTTCTACAAAAGCGGTTTCCAGATCTGAAAGTCATCGCATCCTTCCTGAACAGGAGGGGATTGTGGCTCGGATTTTTCCTAGCGCTCGGCGCGACCAGCATGACATGGTACTACTCCGATGTCTTGGGCTTCATACCCTGTGGCTGGTGCTGGGTGCAGCGCGTTTTCCTCTGGTCGCAAGTCCCACTCTTCGGCGTTGCCCTCTGGAAATGTTCGACATCGGATGTCGAACATCCGATGTCGAACATCAGGCGGGATGTGGCGGATTATTCCATCGCGCTATCGATCCTCGGCGGCCTCGCCGCACTCTACCAACACTACATTCAAATGGGCGGCACCTCTGTCTTGCCATGCCCCGCTTCCGGCGCTGGCGATTGCGCGCAGCGCATCATATTCGAATTCGGCTACGTCACCTTCCCCCTCATGGCCGCAACCCTCTTCGCATTTCTCATCGTGCTGATGCTTTTTGTCCGACACAAGTAGCTCTGTGATATAATCGCCCCCTATGGACAAGACAACAAAGGATGCATTCGAAAAGCTCAATACAAACATCGAGAAAGGTTTCGCCGCCATTGCAGAAGATGCGACCGCCAACAAGGACGAACTAAAAGCAGACATCGCTCGCCTGGACCTGCGTACAGAGACTATGGCTACGCAGATACAAAGTATCGAGCAGGAAGTAAAGGGGATTCGGCGTGAACTCGAGGAGCTTCGAGTGAAAGTCGAGAACATCGAGGGCTACCGCAAGGAGATCGACCACGGATTGGAGCGCATCGCCGCGATAGAAAGGCGCCTCGGGATGAATCGTAAAGTCACTTCCTAACAAACTTCTTCTGCTTGAAAGCGCCATCTGCTTGTCGAATGATGCACTCAAGTAGTGAGGCGATTCGAATCTTTCGATCCAGGCTCGCCTTAAGCCAAACAATCTCACCTCAGTAGGTTCGCTACCAGGTAAGCAAACCAGTTCAGCAGCATTATTCCGACTGCAATGGCGAACGGAGTCATTAGCATGGCGAGGGCCAAGCAGGTACCCCCGTCGATTTCGTCGCGGAAAGAGCGGGCGCGGCACATTAACGCACACATTAGGGACATCCTATGCTTTGGATGAACGCGCAGTAAGATTATAATACCGGTTCGAGAAGGTGCTTTTTGAAATAGCGGCCTTCGATGGAATACTTGTCGTAGCCGTGGAGGAAAAACGCTGCATTGAGGCCGATCAAGATGAGATGCGGCCAGACGGCTTCGCCGAAGTAGATGAGTGAGAGAAAAAGCCAAAAGAGGAAGAAAAGCGCATTCCAGCGTATCTCAACGCCGATGATGAAGAAAATCCCGATGAGTGTCTCGATGATGAATGCACCCAAGACGATGAAGAGTGGGTCGAAATGGAAATAGTTGATCAGATGATATTTGTCGATCGTATCGAGCGCAAGATTAGAATGGAGGAATTTGGCGAAGAGCGCCGCGTAGACGATGGAGATACCAAACGCTATGCGTAGCAGAGGCCATGCGTATTTCCCGGCTTCGTGGAGGAGTTTGCGCATTGCTGTGGGAAGCCAGCGCGTGTCATCAAGCAGGGAATACATCCCGCCGCCAGCTAGGAGCACGAAGAGGACTTCGCCGTAATAATTGGCGTAGGTCGGCGCGTAGTTGGCCCGCTCGACGAGAAAGAGCCACAGCGCGGGCAAAAGCACGATGGCGCCTAGTCGCGTCCATATGCCGAAGGTGATGAGGATTCCAGAGATGGTGAACATGATCCGAAGCCCGGTAACACCATTGGGGTCGAGCGCGTAAAAAGGGAGCTCCGGCCCAAAGAGCGCGCTCTGGTAGGCGCAGGCGAGCAGCGAGATGCCGAGCGTGATGCGCGCCACCGGCGCTGCATATTTTTTGAGTCGCGCGAAAGCGGGCGCGAAATGCTCCTCGAGCGAATGAAAGATAGACATGAAAAAAATCGTGGAAAAACCGACGAAACAAATAAAGCCCCAGAAGAAAAATTGGTATTTGTTGGAAAAGAATGCGTCGAGAGGGTTGGGAGAGATAGTGCCTATATCGCGCGCGATCGTAGCGCCGTCCAAGACGTATACTTCATGAGCGAGCGCAAAAACTGGTACAAAAAGTGAAAGACCGATGATAACGAAAATTGCTCTACGCATGGTGGATCATTGAGGTTTCGATATCCTTGATGGTGCCGCCGATCTTTTTGCCGGGATTGAGGATGTCCAATGGGTCGAAGATTTTTTTCACTTCCGCGAAGAGCCCGACCATTTTGTCGCCAAACATCATCGGTAAATACGGCGTGCGAACGATGCCGTCGTTGTGCTCACCGGTGATGGAGCCCCCGAATTGTTTGACAAGCGCGTACACCTTGGGCTGCAATTCCAGAATTTCTCTTCGGTCTTTTTCTTTCGATAGGTCCATGAGGGGAATGATATGGAAATTACCATCACCCACATGGCCGGCGATGGTGTAGATGAGATGGTGCTGGTCGAGCACTTTGTAGAGTGCCGGAATAAATCGCGGACAATCCTCAGGCCTCACCACGAGGTCGTCTATGAAGGGGCAGGCGTAGAGGCCGTGCAGATTTTTGCGCAGCAAGGCAAAGCTCTCGCGGCGTATGGTCCAGTATTTTGCCGCGGCGATCTCACTCCCAGCGATCTTGGTGCGCACCGCGAGGCCTATAAGAGCGCCGCGCGCTTCTTCGGCTTTCTCAAGCGCTTTCTCTGGATGGTCTTCCGCAAATTCTGCCAAGAGCACGAGCTTGGGGACGCCGCCGGTTGCCACCATCCACGCTTCAGGGAGGAAGGCGAGGCCTAGCTGTATCATTTTGAACAATCCCAATTGCCCAATGATCTGGGGGATGAATCGCACGGCGAGTTTGAAGGTGTGATCGTCGTATGATTCGAAGGATTCTGGATCGTATTTGAGCACGCGATGCACGATCTCGGGCAAAATGCCGATGTCGGAGAGAAAAACGACAAGCATTGCGCGATGCTCTTTGGTCTTCACGAGCCCGAGCGTCGCGCTCGTCACGATCGCGAGCGTGCCTTGCGAGCCGGTAATGAGCTGGGTGAGATCAAATGTGCCGCCAGCTCGATCGAGCACATTCCACAGCGCATAGCCGGCAGAATTTTTACTGACTCTCGGACGCGCTGCCTCTATCGCCCCAGCGTTCCCTTCAATGAGCGCATGGATATCGCGGTAGATTTTTCCCTCAAGGGTTTGTGCACCTTTCTTTACCGCAAGTTCGTGCATTGTGATCGGCTTTACCGTCGCGGGTGAGCCGTCGGATAAGACCACCTCGAGCGAGTGGATGTAGTCATTTGTCTTGCCATAGCGGAGCGTGAGCTCGCCACCGGAATTGTTGGAGACCATGCCGCCGATCGCACATAGCTCGCGCGAGGCGGGGTAGGAGGGGATGATCTTGCCCACCGTGCGCAGCGTCGCCTTTTCAAAATCGCGGTAGTAGGCACCCGGTTCAGCGGTGGCCTGTTCGCCTTCGATAGGTCCGATGCCGTTCATGTATTTCGTAAAGACGAGTGCGATGGAATCCGTAAGCGGGCCGCCAGTCATGTCGGTGCCAGCAGAGCGCGCGGCGATCGAAATATCCTTGCCGGCTTTTCTTTCCTCGTGCACGAAGCGCACGATCGCCGCCACATCTTCGGCGTCTTTCGGAAATACCACCACTTTCGGCGCGCGCTCGAAGATGCTCGTGTCGCGAGAGTATTTTTTTATGGTATCCGCATCATCCACCGCATCACCTCGGATGAGGTGAGCGATCTGCTCGCGCAATGTCATGCAGAAAGTATACAGTGAAAAAAGACGGAAGGCCGCAGCGATTATGCATGCGACCTTTTTTGAGGCGGCGTTCGTCCCTCATTCGGGACGTTCGTCAGACTCCTCGCCGTCCTCAATCCGCGGAGTGGGTTGAGGACGTATTGGTGGCGTGGGCTTGTTCCAGAAACTTCCGCCAATGTTTCCGGTCGCGACGTCATGCGTCTGCTTGTTCGCGAGACCAGCCCGCGTTTTTTCCGCTGCCATCACAGGTCCTCCCTCCAAGTCAAGGGCGATTATACCCTATAGCTTATAAATAGTCAATAAGTTACCCACGTGCGCTACAATATCCTTATGATCCTCCTTCTCATCTCATTCGTCGCGGGGGTGCTGACGGTGCTTGCGCCTTGCGTACTGTCGCTCCTTCCTGTCATCGTCGGCGGGTCGCTCGCAGGTGGCGGCAGGCGGCGCGCGCTCACCATCGTCGTCTCCCTCGGCGTATCCGTCATTCTATTCACCCTGCTCCTCAAAGTATCGAGCGCACTCATCAGTGTGCCGCCGGGGGCGTGGCAGTGGCTCTCTGGTGGCATCCTCGTACTTTTTGGCCTCACTATGCTCTTCCCGCGCCTTTGGGATTCGCTCGGGTTTGTCAATCTGCTCAATCGCTCTTCGAATCAGCTATTGGCGAGTGGTTACCAACGCAGCTCCTTCTGGGGCGACGCCCTGATGGGCGCTGCGCTCGGCCCCGTGTTTACGAGCTGTTCGCCGACGTATTTTGTCATTCTTGCCACGGTACTGCCTGCGAGCTTCGCGATGGGGTTTGCGGATCTGCTCGCGTACACACTCGGCCTTTGCGGTTTTCTTTTTATCATTGCGCTCGTGGGGCAGCGCTTGGTGGACAAGCTCGGTGTGACGATAGAACCCGGCGGATGGTTCCGTCGGGGCATCGGCATACTCTTCATCGTGGTGGGAGTGCTCGTCTTCACAGGTACGATGGCACGCGTGGAGCTCTGGCTTTTGGAAAGAGGTTTCGATGTCACGATGATCGAGCAGCGCTTGCTCAAAGACACGGCGCCCACTCCAGCACAGTGCACGACTCAAGAGTGCGTGGGCACCTCGACCGCGTCCCTCTCGGCAGAGATGAAAGCCGGAGCGTATGCGAAAGCGCCGGAATTGAAGGGGATAGATGGGTATATAAATACTTTGGGGCAGCCGATTACCATCGAGCAATTCAGAGGCAAAAAAGTAGTACTCATAGATATCTGGACGTACTCGTGTATCAACTGCCAGCGCACGCTACCGTATCTCAACATGTGGTACGACACCTACCACGATCAGGGCCTGGAGATTATCGGTGTGCACACGCCGGAATTCGCCTTCGAGAAAGTGCTGCAAAACGTGCAGCATGCCGTGAACAAAGAGGGTATCAAATACCCGGTGGTACTCGACAACGAGTACGCAACATGGAACGCCTTTGGCAATCAATTCTGGCCGCGCAAATATCTCATCGATATAGACGGCTACATCGTCTACGACCACGCGGGGGAGGGCAACTATGATGAGGCAGAGCGTGCCATACAAAAAGCGCTCGCCGAGCGGGCAGTGAGGTTAAACCTCAATGTTTCAATGCCCGCTACCGAGCGCACAGCGCCCGTGGGCGCTGTGGCGGTAGACCAATCCGAGCTCGGCTCTCCCGAAGTGTACTTCGGCGCGGCACGCAACGAGTATCTCGGCAACGGTGCGCAGAGAAAAGTGGGCGAGCAAACTCTTACGCTTCCGAGCGCGCTCCGCGCCAACACGCTCTACCTCGGTGGTGTGTGGAGTATGAGCGAGGAGTACGCAATGAATACAGCGGCAGGCGCGAAGATTCGATTTGTGTACAAAGCCAAGAATGTGTATTTCGTTGCAGCCGCGTCAGGCGCTGTGAAGATCACGATCACGCGCGACGGTGGCCAGCCGCTCGGCTCAGCGCGCGGCGCTGATGTGGGTGTGGGCGGTGAGGTAGAGATAGAGGCCAATCGCTTGTACCACCTCATCGGCGATTCAGCTTACGGCATCCACACACTTGAGATAGAAATCCAAGCTCCCGGCCTGCAAGCCTACACCTTTACCTTCGGCTAGATCCATCGTACACAAAAAAGCCCGTATTCCAGGCTCTTTTTGGTGTTTGTCCTTTAGAATGTCCTTTAGAATTTTCTCCGTTTTTTGTTAGCATTTGCCTCGGTTCTCCATGCCATTTCCCTTATCTCGATTGGGGCATGCTTTACTACAGGCTGTGGGATTCATTTGAGAGAGGGAGACCCATGGGACAAGTCGTACCCATAACCCTCGAGTGGCCGAAAGCCAAAGTCGAGGGCGTACCTATCGCCGAATTATCGGGTGATCCGTTCAACGTCAGCTCGTGGGTTGATCTGATCTCGGCGTGCACTGAGGGGAAGGTCACGTGTACGGTCGTCAACAAGAAAACCACGCTGCTCTTCGTCGGAAGCGAGAATCAGCGGGTGCAGATTATCCAATTGTTGTACCTCTGCTGTAGATCTCTCGAACCGCACAAGATCCTGCGCATCGGCTCGAGGCATTCGCCCAATCTCTTGATATCGTTCCTTACAATATAAAGTGGATTGTGCCGTGCGCCCGCTTGCCACATCATGCCCTGGGGGAACCAAACCCTGGGGCAACTTTTTTCCCACCTGCGACTGTCCAAGGGTTCCCCTTGGACAAAAAACAGGATACGATTAGGCAATGGAGAGGGACTTCGTGTTTCAAGAGGAGTGCATCTATCACATATACAATCGCGGCGTTGAGAAACGTACAGTTTTCAACGACGACAACGATAAACTCCGATTCCAAAGAATGCTCTACCTCGCCAACGGCGATAAACCAATCGTCTTCAAACGTGTCCAAGGGGAACCCTTGGACAAGGATCGGGGCACGGCGAGCACGGCTATTCTTGCATACTCGCTCATGTCCAATCATTTTCATATCGTCGCCAAGGAGGTACATACTGGAGGCATCAGCAAGTTTATGGGAAAGCTCTCGACGTCGTATTCCATGTACTTCAACATAAAGAATGATCGGAGCGGGCCTCTATTTTGCAGGCCCTTTCGCTCAAAACCTGTCGGTAGCGATGATTACTTGCGCTGGCTTATGTCGTATGTGCATTTAAATCCTCTTGACCTTTTTCAGCCCGGCTGGAAGGAAAAGGGAATAGGCGACACATCTGAGGCAAAGAAATTCTTGGCCTCGTACCCATTCTCAAGTTATCCCGATTACTTTGGAAATAGGCTTGAAAGCAAAATCATAAGCAGGGATGCGCTTCCCTTTCACGTAAATGCTCTCGAAAGCGTGGATGAAATGCTGAAAGACTTCAAAGCTCGCCCGGAGTTACCCACAATTGAGGTCTGGTAACGCCCCCAACTTTGTTTGCCCTGTCCAAGGGTTCCCCTTGGACAGGATTCGGTCCGGACTAGGTTTCGAGTTTGTCCAAGGGGAACCCTTGGACAAACGGAAGGGGAAGGGGGGGCGGGTGGGAGTTGAGGCGGGGAGTGGGGGTGGACGAGCGCCGGGTATTTGACACGAGCGTCTACTGTACAGGATACTAGCAGCACAGTTTCATGAACTGGGCCGCTGGTCGGCGTGCGCACCTTATTCGATTAGCAAAATTTATAATAATTCTTTTGTATGCATACTCATAAGATTAAGTTGGTAGGGACAGTGGTAGTCTGCGCTGCGCTCGTCGCAAGCGCATTTTTATTTGTTTCGATAGCGCATGCCGATGATGAAGCAACAGCTGCGGCTGATGCAACGGGTTCTGTGGAGCTCACGACGTCTGTCGACGCTGCGACGGATGTATCTTCTGAAACAACCACATCATCTGATTCTTCTGACGCAACGGCACCGGCTGACACCGACACATCTGCAGACGCCAGCGTTACGGAAAGCTCAGCAGACGAATCTCCGACCCCAACTGATTCTGATACGTCTGAATCAGCAGGCACGACGGACACGTCCTCGCAAGAAGCCGCAGCCGCAACATCTTTGGTGAGCGTAGTCGAACCAGAGCTCTCGACCGATAAAGATGACTACCACCCGGGCGAGACCGCCACCATCTTCGGCAAATTTTTCGGCGCACTTCAGTCTTTTGTTTTGAAGATTTTTGGTAGTGACAAACACGACGAGAATTACACGGAAGAAACTCAGACCGTTACGACCGACGAGAACGGCTCATTCTCTACCACCTATACGCTAGATGATCTCTACCGCCCATTCTATGAGATGACGGCCTCGACTCTTGAGGGCACTTTGCTGGCAAGCGGGTGGTTCAGAGACTCTGCAATTGGTACGTACGACCAGTGCTCAAACGATGACCAAAATAATGGTGATGGATATCTGACCGGGGATACGGGCTGTCGATGGACCTTCGGGAACTTGCAGCCAAACAACTCAAAGTATTTTGAGCATGACGCCACTGTTCAACGGGTATGGCTCGACGGTTTTGTGCCGGGTAGTGAGCACACCATTACGCTCAAATACGGTACTACGAAAGGGGGTAAACATGCCTACGACTTCTTAACGGAATGGGATCATTCCGAGACCTGGATAACACTAGGAGATCGTTGTCAGGACATAGACGGGTGTGAGACAGCTTCAGAGGACGAGTTAGCGATACCCTTAGACCCTAACGCGCTGGGGAAAGAGACAGCAAACCGCGTTTTCACAATGAGGGGTGGGATAATGAGCAGTGCATCAGTTCCTGCTATTGTTAGTGGTGATTACTCAGGCGACAGCGAGACGGTGACTACTATTACGTTTGATGTCGCCAATTCGGGCGACATGTGCACTACCAAGGGCAACGTTACTTCTTGCGGCGTCGCGCTCTGGTTTGGCGCGCATGTATCTGCTCAAGAGGATTGGGGAGTTGGCCAATCAGCGGTGAATATTTCTGGTGCCCCGTACCATGTCGCCCTTGATGCGATTGACGGCGATGCCGTTGGTCAGCGCGACAACCAAATGTTGGCTGCAACCGTCGTTCAAAATTCAAGCATTACAATCATTAAGAATGCCGTTCCGGAGGGTCCACAGGACTTTAGCTTCACGACGACTGGTACAGGACTCTCCCCATTTTCCCTTGACGATGATGGAGATGTGACGCTCTCGAACACGCAAACATTCAGCGGTTTGGCATCAGGCATCTACACGGTTTCGGAAGGTGCAGTTGCTGGATGGAGCCTTACTGGAACCGCTGCCTGCGCGGACGCAACAACAAACTCAACGATAAATCTTGCCACTGGAGTTGCGACAATAAATCTCGCGGCAGGGGAGGATGTTACCTGTACATTCGTAAACGAGCTTCAGCAAGGCTCGCTACAGATCGTTAAGCGGGTTGTTAATGACAACGGAGGGACGGCGGTCGTAGGTGCTTTTGGTGTCAGCAGTGATGCTGGTGCACTTCTCTTCGATCCTGCCGTCGAAAGCCCAACAAATACATTCACGTACGCAAGCCAAGTGATGACGGTAAACGCTGGTAGGTACACGCTTCTTGAAAATGACATCGCTGGCTACAGCGAAGGTACATGGAGTTGCACCGGAGCAACACCGAGCGATACATCAATAAATAATGGCGCGGTTCCCGTAGCAGCTGGGGCAACAGTAGTTTGCACCATCACCAACAACGACATTGCGCCGACGCTCACCGTCAACAAGGTGCTCGTTCCGGCCAGCGACACAGGACTCTTCAATCTACAAATTGACAGCTCGACTGCGGGCACTGGAGCCGATGCGGGAGATGGTGGCACTACGGGAGCGGTGGCTGTACAAGCCGGAGCTCACACTGTCGGCGAAGTTGCTGGCACCGGCACGAGCCTCTCCGACTACATGACGCCGGTCATAAGCGGCAACTGCGCGCCTAATGGCAGCATCACCTTGGCCATAGGTGAGAACAAGACGTGTACCATCACCAACACCAAACTAGGCCGCTGGGATGTGTTCAAGCATGTGATCAACGACAACGGGGGCACGGCCGTAGCAACAGAGTTCTCCTTTATCGTTATCATGGACGGCGATGTGGATAATCCACTCGGGCCGTTCTTCTTCGACCCAAATGGTGTTGACCCCTTGGAAGGCAAAAAATTAATTCCCGTCGAGCCCGGCCACACCTACAAGGTTATTGAAGTGAGTTTTCCTGACTACACAACTACTATAGACAACGCTATCGTAGGCGATGAGTGCAATGTGTTCATCGGGGCCGGTGACATTGCTTCTTGCAATATCACCAACAATGACGACGCGCCTTCTCTGACCCTCAACAAGATAACGAACTACTCGTTTGGTGGTACGGCTCCCGAATTGAGCTGGACACTCGACGCGGCTGGCCCGACGCCAATCTCTGGCCCCGGTGCAGCAGGAGCTGCGGATGTAGTCTCCGGTTTGTCATTCGACGCTGGCACCTACACACTTTCTGAAAGTGTAGCACCGGCCGGTTATACCAATGGAACCACGTGGAGTTGTACTGGCACCGGCACACAGACGGGCAATCAGATAGCGCTCGACCTTGGTGAATCAGCAGTGTGCTCTATCACCAACACCGATCAGCCAGCAGAAATCCATGGACAAAAGTTTGAGGACAATAATGGCAACGGCACGCAGGACGGAGGCGATCTAGGACTTGCGGGCTGGACGATCTACCTCGATCTAAACAGCAACGGCGGTTTAAAGAAAGAAACGGGAGGCTGGAATTAGTGCGCATCTTTGAGTAATTGCGAGATAACTTTGTAGCGGCGG
>Ga0209542_10002860_pt1 | contig 38012 bp, 52 predicted proteins | sample RifCSPhighO2_01_FD_184028 | JGI IMG/M metagenome (GOLD analysis project Ga0209542, IMG submission 184028) | Soil microbial communities from Rifle, Colorado - Rifle CSP2_plank highO2_0.1 (SPAdes) (version 2) | ecosystem: Environmental > Terrestrial > Deep subsurface > Rock core/Sediment ... | reverse complement strand
TGGAAGCTCTGCGCGCCAAACAGGGTTACCAGCATGCTCCGCATAAATGCCACTACTTCTCTCAATTCTTCGGGGTTTTCGGGCTGGCTCCCCTTGTTCGTGCTAATAGCCCACAAAGGTTCATACGCCAACACGAGTTTTTGTAGGTCAGAAGCTTTTATCCCCTGCAGTATGTTAATCATTTTCACCTCAAGCTCTGTTTTGCGCAGTGCCTTGTCTTCTTCTCCAATACAGACCACCGGAATCAACCCGGCTCTCAACGCTGCCTCGATCTTTAAACACACCATGTCGCTTGTTTCTTTGACATACTGGCTTCTTTCCGAATGCCCCAGAATGACGTATGTACACCCAAAGTTTCTCAGCATGGTAGGAGAAACTTCTCCGGTAAAAGCTCCACGGTTCTCCCAAAAGCAATCCTGGCTGCCTACAAAAACATTGTCTGTAGGCACGAGGTCTGGAATATATAGGTCTGGCGGGCACAGCACCACATGAGCCTCCACGTCTTTCACGCCTTTGGTGACAAAACTCGCCAATTCAAGAGCGTCTTTCGAGTTCTCGGGATTCATTTTCCAATTGGCAACAATGAGAGGCTGGGCTTTCATAGAATATTTATGATTCCAAAGGTGAGCATGACCACAATGAGACCTGCCACCATGAGACCAGTTCCCATAAGCAGGGCCGCTGCTTTGAAAGGAACGCCGAATACAAAGGCTGCTATAGCTCCGGTCAGCCCTCCCACGAATGGCACAGGCAGCGCAGACAGCACAAACACCACGGCTCGCTTTCCGAACCTGGCAACATTGGAATGATGCTTGTTTCTCGTGTGCTCAAACACGCTCGGGAACAAAATAGCCAGCGAGTTTCCCGCCAAAAACACCATGAGCATGAGTACGAAGTTTCCCAAAACCGAGAATGTGTACGCTTTCCATATAGGCAAGTCATACACCTCTAAAGCAATAGGAATAGCGCCTCTTAGCTCCACAACCGGGATCATCGCGATAAAAAAAGTCTTCAATTCATCCATAAGACACCAGTCTTCATTCTATCACGAGTCTTGGGTTAACACCAAAGGCCCAGCTAAAGTAATCGCTATCGTATCTTCAAAATGGCAGGAAAGCGAACCATCTTTGGTTTTGTAGCCGTGCCCGTCTTCTGCTTTGAGGAGCCGCCAATCGCCTTCGGTTATCATGGGTTCAATGCAAATGACCATGCCCTCCTCAAGCTCCGCTCCCTGCCCCCGTTTTCCAAAGTTTGGTACCTTGGGGTCTTCATGCAACTCTTTCCCAATGCCGTGCCCGCACAGTTCCCGCACCACGCCGTATCCCTGGCCTTCCACCATTCTTTGAATGGTTTCTCCAATATCCCCTACTGTGCTTCCTGGTTTCGCCTTTTTCAAACCAATGCGCAATGCTTTCTTGGTGATGCGAATAAGACGCAGAGCTTCAGGAGAAGCTTTTCCCACCGGGAACGTACGCGCCATATCCAAATAAAACCCTTTCCATACAAGACCCATATCCAAAGTAATAATATCCCCCTCTTTGAGCACCCTGTCTCCTGGCACTGAATGCACCACTTCGTCGTTGACCGACGTGCACAGCACCCCAGGAAAATCCTCGTATCCCTTGAACGCGAGCTTCGCGCCTGATTGCAAAATCAGGGCTTCTGCAGCCCTGTCGAGTTCTTTGGTGGTAATGCCTAGTCGTATCAGTTGCGATACTTCCTTCAAAACGCGAGCGAGCACCTTTCCTCCTTCTCGCATTGTTTCAATTTCTTGCGGAGTCTTTATCTGGATCATTGCGGGAGAACCTTCACAATATCCTCAAATACGCTCGCAACCAACTGGGCGCCATTGATCGTATGCACTGTGAAACCCTCTTCTTTGAAATACTGCAGGAGCGGTTCTGTCCGTTCGCGGTATTCTTTCAACCGCACGTGCATTACTTCAGGGTCATCCAATCCTTCTCTCCTAACTAAAGGAGAACCGTCAAGCGGGCAAAACTGAAGCGCTTCTGTTTCTTTAGAGTAGAGTATGGGATGGCGCATGAGCTGGCACAGGCGGCGATGAGCGTTGCGAAACGCGACTTCTTCCTCACCCACCTCCAAGACAATGATGAAAATATTCTCTTTCCCGTAGAGTTCTGCCAAGAGCGGCATCTCAATCCTGCCTTCTTCAAGGGTGCGCGGAGAGCCCGCGAACAGAACGCTCTTTTTCTGCCCAAAAAGCTCCTGAATTTTCTCCACTACGAGTTCGGTTACAAAAGGAGGACTGTTGAGAAATCCTGTTTCCCACAGTTTTTTCTCTTCGGTCAGAAAATACTTTTTCCCTTCTGCCTCAACATACTCCCCTTCTTTTGGCTCGCGAAACGACGCCTCAAGCAGTTTGGAAGTTTCGAGATATGTGCAATTGAACCGCTGAGAAACAAGTTCGGCCTGAGTGCCCTTACCGGCCCCAGGCGAACCCATGATAATAATACTTATGGGGCTAGAACGTTTCATACTCTCGCATTTGAAGCTGTGAGCGAAGCTGGCGCATGGTTTCCAACACCACGCTCACCACGATCAAGAGTGATGTGCCTCCCACTAAAAACTGGAACACTGTGACGTGCGTGACGCCCTGCACAATAGAAGGCATTAACGCGATGATGCCGAGGAACAGCGCACCCATTAAAAGAACTCGGTTCAAAATATAGGAAAGATACTGCGCGGTTGAAGGCCCGGGCCTCACTCCCAACACAAAGCCGCCAGATTTTTGCAGGTTCGTGGAAATGGCTTTGGGGTCAAACGTAACCGCGGTATAAAAATAGGTGAACATCACGATCAAAAGAAAATACAGAGCACCGTACGCCCACTGGTTGTTAAAGAAGTTCTGCACCCCAATCGCAATATCACCTGTTATTCCGCCTGCTCCCTGGAAAAAGGAAGCTATCATACCAGGGAACGTCAACAAAGAGAGCGCGAAGATAATGGGAATGACTCCCGCGGGGTTAATGCTCAAGGGAAGGTAGGAAGAAACGCCTCCGTACATGCGGTTCCCCCGCACGCGCTTGGTGTATGACACGGGAATATTTCTCCTTGCTTCTGTCACGAACACCACACCCGCTATAATGGCAAGCGCCATGCCAAAGAACAGCAGAAGCTGGGGCAGGGTTGAGGGATCTGCCTGGAACTGCGCGAACAATTGGCCCACGCTCAAAGGGAATCCCGCCACAATACCGGCAAAGATAAGCAAAGACACGCCGTTCCCAATTCCTTTTTCCGTAATCAACTCGCCCAGCCACATCAAAAACACGCTTCCCGCGGTAATAATCACCAACGATAATCCAAGAAAAGCGGGAGACAATTGGTCAATGACTCCTTGGCGAGAAAGTAAAGTCAAAAATCCGTATCCCTGGATAAGAGCGAACGGAACCGTCAACATCCTGCCATACTGGTTGAACTTTGCCCTCCCTGCCTCTCCTTCTTCTTTGTACATGCGCTCCAAAGTCGGGAAAATCATGGTAAGAAGCTGGAGCACAATGGTTGCCGTGATGTAGGGGCCCAAACCCAGCATGACAATAGAGAGATTATCTAAAGCGCCGCCGGTAAAAATGTTCAAAAGCCCGAACAGCTGGTTCCCTTCAAAGAACTGTTTCAAACGCTCGGTATCAATGCCGGGAATGGGAATGTTCGCCATGACGCGGAACACCAAAAATATCCCCAGAATGAAAAGGATTTTCTTCCTGAGGTCTGGGATCTTAAAAATAGTGGTTATGAGCTGGAAAAAGTTCATCCCGTTAGAGATAGGAAACGCTTTTACGCAAAGCGTTTCCGTCGGTTACGAATAGAGACATAAGACTGTTTGTGTGCCTTGTTGTTGAAATCATGTATTTGTAAATAAATGATGTACAATCTCTAACGGGATTCATGCGATTTTGCCGCCTGCCTTGGTAATCTTTTCTTTGGCGCTCTTGGAAACCGTCATTCCCTCAACCGTGAAGCTTTTTTCGAGCGTTCCGCCGCCCAGCAGCTTTACCTGCGGTATTTTTCCATCCTCTTTTCGCACAATGCGTTTCTCCTCGAGCGCTTGGGGATTAATGGTCGCGTTCGCTGGGAACGCTTTTTCAAGCGTGCCTACGTTCACCACCACGCTTACGCTTCCCCTGGCAATGCGGTATCCGCGCATCTTGGGATAGCGCTTCAACACCTCGCGAATGCGAGGCTGGCTTCTTCCCAGTTTCTGCACGCCGTATCCCGAGGTCTTTCCCCGCTTTCCTCCTCGGCCTACGCGCTTGCGGTCTTTCTTCTTATGCTTTGGTTTCAGGTTGTGGAGCTGCATGTTTTGGTAATTTCTGCAAAGCCGTGATAACGGCCATTGCGTTATTAACCTTGTTGTGCGTTCCAGAAATGTATTTCGCTGAAATGTTCTTGATGCCTGCCAGCTGGCAGATGACGCGCACCGGGCCTCCCGCAACCAATCCTCTTCCCTTTACCTGGGGCTTCAAGAGAACTTCAGACGGCCCGAATTTGGCTTCCACCTCGTGGGAAATGGTATCCTCCACTGTGGAAACCATAATGACGTTCTTTTTGGCGTTTCTCCCCGCTTTTTCGATTGCCTGAGCCACGTCCTGCCCTTTTCCAATGCCAAGGCCCACCTTTCCTTTTCGGTCTCCTCCTATTACAACCGCGCGAAAAGACATATGCTTTCCGCCGGCAGCCACCCGCGTCACGCGGGCCAGATCAATGAGTTTCACCTCAAAATCGTCTTTAGGCCGTTGGAACCGGGACTGGTATCTGCGATGTTGCTGTTGCTGTAATGGCATAGTATTAAAATTGCAAACCTTCTTTACGAGCACTCTCGGCGAACTTCTTGACGTTGCCGTGGTATTTGTATCCGCCCCTATCAAACACGACCTTGGTTACCTTCTTTTCTTTCGCGAGCTGAGCCATGGCTGTTCCCGCTTTTTCGGTGTTTTTCAGAGCAACTTCCACGAAAGCCAGGGTTTTCCCTTTCTCGTCATCCACGAGTTGCGCCTCAAAGTTCTTATTCGAACGGAACACCACCAAGCGGGGAAGCTTTGCGGTTCCCCGTATCTTGGCGCGCACGCGCCTGTGTCTTCGTTGTCGTTGGGTGTTTCGTTCTTGCATAGTGTTCGTATTATTTCGCTCCTCCAGCGCCCGCGGTTGCCGCAGCCCGCTTTCCAAGCTTCCTGCGGATCTGTTCTCCCACGTACTTCACTCCCTTTCCTTTGTAGGGTTCAGCTCCCCTCGACTTCCTGACGTGGCTCGAAAATTGCCCCACCACTTCTTTGTCGATGCCGGAAACGGTAACGACGTTTTTCTCCACCTGAACCAAAAGTCCCTCGGGAATCTTTAAACTGATAGGGTTGGTATATCCCAACTCAAGGTTCAACGCGTCTCCCTGCACCGCGGCTCTGTACCCCACTCCTTCAATTTCCAACTTCTTTTCATACCCTGTCTGTACTCCTTGTATCATATTCGAAACCAGCTGTCTCGCGGTTCCCCACATGGCGTGCTCAGTTTTGTTCAAGGTTTCTTTGTTCCTGGGAGACACGCGAATAACAGTACCTTCTTTTTCAATAACGACAAGGTTAGGAAACGCTCTCTTGAGCGCGCCTTTGGGCCCTTGCACCTGGACCTCCATTCCCTCTATCGTAACCTCAACTCCTGCGGGTATTTCTATTGGTTTGTTTCCTATTCTGCTCATAAAATTACTACCAAACTTCACATATCACCTCTCCTCCAACCTTCTGATTCCACGCCTCTTTGTTCGACAAAAGGCCTTTTGAGGTTGAAATAATGGAAATGCCAAAACCCCCTTTCACCTTCTTAATCTTAGAGAATGGCACGTATATTCGCTGGCCCGGCTTTGAAACGCGCTTCAAACCGGAAATGGCAGGCGCCTTTCCGTCATACTTCAAGGTAAGTTCCAAGAACTTTCTGGCCCTCCTACCTCGCAACTGGCTCGATACGATGAGCCCTTCCTTTTCCAGTATCTTCGCTATCTCCAGGCGCATTTTGGAGTACGGCAACTCAATCGTCTCTTTCAAGACCAGTGATGCGTTTCGTATTTGGGTTAACATGTCTGCAATTGGGTCTGTCATAGTGAGTGTAATCGAACTACCAGCTGCTTTTCATTATTCCGGGTATCAAGCCCTTGTTTGCCGCTTCGCGAAAGCAAATCCTGCACAGGTTAAAGTCGCGCATGTATCCCCGCTTCCTTCCGCACCGAAAGCACCTCAGGGTTTTTCGGGACGGAAACTTGGGCTTCTTCTTTGCTTTTGCTATTTTCGCTATGGTTGCCATAACTTGTCTATTCTAATGGAAAACCGATTAAACGCAATAACTCAATCCCCTGTTCCCTGGTTTTGGCGCTCGTTGTTACCGTTATTTCCAAGCTCAGGGGAACGCGTACCTTTTCGGGAAGGATCTCGGGGAAGAAAATCATTTCCCTAACTCCCATATTCAAGTTCCCTTTCTGGTCGAATGTTTTCAAAAGAATGCCGCGAAAGTCACGCGAACGGGGCAGCACCACGTTGACCAGCCGCTCCAAAAAGTCATACATACGAGGACCCCGCAGCGTGACTTTTGCTCCAATGGCAACTTTCTCTCTCAGCTTGAACCCCGCTATGGCTTTGTGAGACAAGGTCCACGAAGGCCGCTGCCCGGTTATCAAGCTCAAATCCTGCAGCACTTCTTCTTTTACCTTTTTCTCCTCTTCACCTGTTTTTCCAGAAACGAGCTTTCCAAACCCAATGTTAAGCACCACCTTTTCTATCTTGGGGACTTCCATTCGGTTCTTCAGCCCGAACTTCTTCATCAATTCGGGTACCGCCGTCTTCGTATATGTAGTTTGCATGCGTGTCATATCGTTTCCCCGCATTTCTTGCATACGCGGGACTTTTTCTGACCTACTGTTTTCCACCCCACGCGCACCGCCTTTTGGCACTTGGGACACATGAGCTTCACATTGGAAAGAGAAAACGGAGCTTCTTTTGAAACAATTTGGCCTTTTTCTCCAGACTTTCTTGGCTTCACGTGGCGTTTCCTCATATTCATGCCCTCAACTATGAGCTTCACCGCTTTGGGAAAAACCTTGGTGATTTTCCCCTTTCTTCCCCTGTCTTTTCCGGAAATGACCAACACGGTATCTCCGGTTTTTACCTTGAGCTTAATCATACGACTTCAGGGGCCAGGTTGGTAATGCTCGTGTATCCTCTTTCTCTTAATTCACGTGGAATAGGGCCAAAGATTCTCCCTCCCTTGGGTTCTTTTCCTGTCTCCAAAATGACCGCGGCGTTCTCGTCAAAAGAAATGTACGAACCGTCTGCTCTGCGAAAGGGCCGCTTCTGGCGCACGATGACCGCTTTCACCTTGTCGTGGGTTTTGACCAATCTTCTGGGCTCAGCAACTTTCACGCTCGCCACGATAACGTCTCCAATCTGCGCGTATCTCCTTTTGGAACCTCCGGAAACATGAAAACACTGGAGCAACCGGGCCCCGGTATTGTCTGCAACCTGCAACATGGTTCTTGGCTGTATCATAGTTTTTCAACAACCCGCCACTTCTTATCTTTGGAAATGGGGGCTGTTTCTTCAATAACAACCTTGTCTCCGGTGTGATACTCGCCTTCTGAATGCGCTTTGAAACGCTTGAACACCTTAAATCTCCTTTTATACAAAGGATGCACTTTCAAGCTTTCAACCTCAACTACGACGGTCTTTTGCATCTTGTCTGACACTATAATTCCTTGGAGTTTTCTTTTTGGCATAGGGTTAGTATTTAAAAACTATACTCTCTTCACGATCTTGGTTTTTATGGGAAGCTTGGAACCTGCTTGGCCCAACGCGTCGAGCGCCTGTTCTTCTGGAATTCCTTCTACCTCGAATATGATGCGGCCCGGCCTCATGGGAAACACGTAGTGGGAAACAGCTCCTTTTCCTCCACCCATGGGTGTTTCAGGCCCCTTTGAGGTGACGGGTTTGTCTGGAAATACCCGAAGCCACACCTTTCCTCCTTTTCTCAAGAACCGAATGATAGACCTGCGAGCTGCCTCTATTTGGCGCGCAGTCACCCATTTGGTGTCCATGGCTTTTAATCCATAGCTTCCAAAAGCCAACTGGTTTGCCCGATTGTCTACTCCTTTGGTTCGGCCTCGGTGCCACTTCCTGAATTTTACTCGTCTTGGCGTTAACATATTTTTATCCTGAGTTTATCGAAGGATTAGTCGAATTTCTCTCCTTTGTAAATCCATACCTTAACCCCAATGGTTCCGTATCGGGTCATGGCTTCCCTGAATCCGTAGTCAATGTCTGCCCGCAATGTCTGGCGCGGAAGCTGGCCGTTCTTCAGCCATTCACGCCTGGCGATCTCAGCTCCGCCCAAGCGTCCTGCTATTTCAAGGCGGGCTCCCTTGTTCCCTTTGACAGCCATGATCTTTTGAAGAGACTGCTTCATGGTTCTCCTGGCAGGCATTCTGCGCTCAAGCTGCGTTGCGATGAACTGGGCCGACAAAGCGGCTGATTCCCAGGGGTTCTTCACCTCCCGAATTTCAATGCGAACATCTTTTATCGAAACCTGCTTTTGCAGATTCTTTCGCAGCTCTTCAACGCCCGAACCTCCTCTTCCAATGATAAGCCCGGGCCGCGAGGTGAACAGAATGACCGTGAGCTTTCCGGGGAACCGCTCAATTTCCAAATGCTCCAGCCCCGCGTCCTTGAGCTTTTTCTCAAGGAACGCGCGGAGCGCGAAATCCTCCTCCAGATGTTTCTGGAAGTTTTTCTTGTCAAACCAGCGGGACAACCAATCCTTGGTTTCCTTTATTCTGAATACTTTTGGGTGAACTTTGTGCGCCATGTTGGTTTAAATAGCTTTTCTGCGAAATATTTTGGGTAACGCGCGAATACCCTGGAACCTGCGCTTTTCTTCCTGCAGGGGTTTTCGAACCGGAGCTTCCTTTGGAGTCACTTTCGGAGTGCCCTCGGTTTCAACAGCCACTGGTTTCTCAGCAGTAGTCACCGCTGCCTGCGCAGCAGGTTTTGCAGCAGCTTTTCCTTCTGGAGTAGGCGTAATTTCTTCCAGCACCAAGGTGATGTGCGAGGTTTTCTTTTGTATTTGGTATGCCTGGCCCCGAGCTCGTGGCCTGATGCGTTTTAATTTCGGTCCTTCGTCAACCGTGATCTTTGCGATTTTCAGATTGTTGGTTTCGGCGTTGAACTTCTGCTTTGCGTTCGCCGCGGCCGAGTTCAAAAGCTTCAATACGGGTTCAGAACCCCGCTTTATCGCAAAAGAAAGGATGCGCTGAGCCTCCTCATACTTTTTCCCCCGAATAAGGTCTGTTACCATGCGAACCTTTCTCGGAGCTACTCTCAAATGTCGTAAATAAGCGGTAGTTTTCATGTTTTTATCCTGAGCTTGTCGAAGGATTGATTATTTCTTCCCTTCAGCGGGTTTATTCGTCGCCGCGGGAGCCGCTCCCGTTGCTGTTGCCGCCCCTGCTTCCAATTCACGCTGCATTCTTCCTCCGTGGCGCACAAACTTGGTGGTGGGAGAAAACTCACCCAAACGGTGCCCCACCATTTCCTCGCTTGCCACCACATTGATGAAATCTTTTCCGTTGTGCACGCCAAAAGTGAATCCCACCATTTCAGGCGTTATGGTGGCGTCGCGCGCCCATGTTTTAACAACGGTTCGGTCTCCCGCTTTCATATTCGAGATCTTCTTCATAAGATTCTGATCCAGGTATGGCCCCTTTTTAAGTGAACGTGACATGGTATTATTTCTTCTTTTTCTTCCTTCTTGAAACGATCAATTTATCGGTCCATTTCCTGCCCCGCGTCTTTACTCCCAAAGCAGGCTTTCCCCATGGGGTTTTGGGATGGGTCATGCCTCGTCCGGTTTTTCCTTCTCCTCCTCCGTGCGGATGGTCGTGAGGATTCATGGCCGTGCCTCGTACCGAGGGCCTCCATCCTTTCAGTCTCCTTCTTCCTGCTTTTCCCAATACCACGTATTTGTGGCCGGGGTTTGAAACCATTCCCACGGTCGCAAAGCACTGGTCTGAAACCCTCCTCACTTCAGTGGAAGGAAGGGTCAACTGGGCAAACCCACTCTCGTGAGCGCCGATAATGGCTGCAGTCCCCGCTCCCCGCACTATTTTTCCTCCCTGGTTGGGGATCAACTCAATATTGAACACCTGGGTTCCAACTGGGATGTATTGTAAGCGCATTCGGTTGCCTGACGCAACCTCTGCCCTTTCATCACACAAAATCTCGCTTCCCTCTTTCATGGTTTCAGCGGCCAGCACATACCCTTTTTTGCCGTTCTCGTATTGAACCAAAGCGATAAAGGCGTTGCGGTTCGGGTCATACTCAAGAGCAGAAACTTTTCCCTTCACTCCCGCGTATTCCTGCCCAAAATCAACAAAGCGGTACATACTCCTCGTGCCTCCTCCCCGGTGGCGCACCGTGATGCGGCCATACTTATTCCTGCCGCCGGTGTTGCGCATATGAACAAGTAAGCGCTTTTCGGGTTCCTTTTTTGAAAGAATGGTTTTCATGGTTTTCTCGGCATAATATCGATCGATTGGCCTTTTTCAAGCCGCACAATGGCTTTTCGAACAGCCGCGGTCTTCCCCAATCTCTTTCCTATCCGCTTCACTTTTGAGGGCAAATTCACCATGTTGACGTTCAAAACGTTCACCTTGTAGGTTTTTTCCACGGCGTTCTTTACCTGAATTTTGTTTGTTTCAGGATACACCTCAAACACGTACTCGTTGCGCTCAGCCGCCGTGCTTGCCTTTTCCGTCACGCGGGGCCTGCGCAACACACCTTCTGCGCTTACTTCAAGCGCTTTGGGTGCTTGCTCCTCTTTCTTCGCCTCCAAAACCGCTTCCTTTTTTTCAGGAATTGGTTTTGGTTCTTCTTTCTTTTTTTTGAAAAATGGTAACGGGCTCATGTTATTTCGCGAACATCTTTTCCAATACGGATAACGCGTCTTTTTCAAATATGACGAACTTTACCGATACAATATCTACCGTGTTCAAGTCCTGCGCCGTGGTAACCGCGATTCTCGCGATATTTCTTGAGGCTGCAACCACTGCCTTTTCGTTCTTTGCCAACACCAAGAGCGTTCTTGCTGAACCCAAAGGAAGCTTTTGGAGCAATTGTTCCATTACTCTTGTCTTTGGTTTTTCCATGGAAAAAGAATCTATTACTAAAATGAGATTCGCTCGCGCTTTTTCAGAAAGCACCTGCTGCAAGGCCAGTTTCTTTACCTTCTTGTTCACTTTCTGCTTGTACACCCGGTCGTTACGTGGCCCAAAGGCAACGCCTCCGCCTTTCCACAAAGGAGAACGAATAGAGCCGTGGCGCGCTCTTCCTGTTCCTTTTTGCGCCCAGGGCTTTCTTCCTCCTCCTGATACTTCCCCCCTGGTTTTGGTGTGCGCGATGAGGTGCCGCTCGTTCGCCTTTTGGGCGACCACTGCCTGCTGCACCACGTCTCGGTTCAGTTTTGCCTCAAACAAGGCAGAAAGCTTTGCTTCCCCTGTTTTCAGCCCCTCTTGATTGTATACGGCAACTTCTGTCATATTATTTGCTTACAATTTCAATAAGCGTTCCCCTTCTTCCGGGAACCGCGCCCTTTACTGCCAACAGATTGTTTTCCTGGTCTACTTTCATCACTTTGAGGTTGCGAACCGTGGTGCGCTCAACTCCCATGTGGCCTGGCATTTTCTTTCCTGGCCATACTTCAGAAGGACGCGCCGCGCCCACTGAACCTATGGTTCGTTCTTCGTGCTTTGCTCCTCGTGTGGCGTTCCTTCCGTGGAACCCCCAGCGCTTCACTCCTCCTTGCGTTCCTTTTCCCTTTGAAATGCCCGAAACAGCAACCTTGTCACCCTCTTTAAAAACAGAAACATCAAGGGTGTCGCCTGGTTTCATCTCGTTGATGAACCGGAACTCCTTGATGTATCGGAACCCCTTTCCTCTCATGCTCTTGGTCACTTTTTTCTCGGGCAAGGCCTCAAAACCGATCTGAACCGCCTCATACCCGTTCTTTTCCTTTGTCCTCAAACCCAAAACCGTGCAAGGCCCTGCCTCAATTAAGGTCACTGCAACCGCTCTTCCCTCCCCAGTGAACATCTGGGTAGCTCCTATTTTTTTTCCTATTAATCCTTTCATAATGTTTTTCCAAAAAAACACACCGGTCTAACCCAGTGCTTAAATGGGGCTAGTCCGTTCTATTTCACAAGGATAAGGAAACTTCGTTCCTCATAAAATTGAGTATATACCAGCTCAATTCCTTTGTCAATAAAAAAGCACGGGGAGAGGAATCTCTCCGTGCTTTGTTTTCACGAACTAGGCCGGGCCTAGTTGTGAACAACTAGTGGGCCTTGAGGACGCGTTGCGGCCTGAACTGGTAGTATGCCAGGCTCACGACAGCTCCGATCGGGGCGCCGACAATGGCTGCGGGCAGGATTTCCCACTGCCACATGAGGCGGAACAACGGGAAGAATACACCCACCCCGGCGCCCGACCCGATTGCCGTGATGGCCAAGGGTCTCGAGTTCACCTGCCAGAAAAGCTCTATGGAGAAACGGACCGCGAACTTGGCCGCGTCACGCAAAACTCCACTTAGGAAGACAGGTGCTTTCGGTGCTCCTCTCCAGATGGTTTTTCCAAAAAACCTTATGGAGAGTACGAGCGCAAAAGCAATGAACAAGAATGGGCCGGGAGGACTCGCGAACACTATCGCTCGCACCGGCACTTTCCTGTTTGCCGTGGCGAAGACTGGACCAACAGCTAGGAGAATGTACGATATAAAACTGACCATCATTATCAGCACTGTCAGTCCCGGTAGTGTCCCACCTTCTGACATAGCTATCGCACTTCCGCTCAACAGTCCTCCCGCGATGAATAATGAGGAGAAAACAGCAACAGATATTTGCCATTTCCGCCTTCGTTCCAGTGGCGCCTCCTGATAACGCCTCCAGTAGACCGGAAGGTGAGCGAGCGATTGCCAAGCAGAACGGGCGGCAACAGGAGCTGCCTTGCGGATTTCAGGAGCAGCGAACACGGCGCCTCCGAGCACTGCTCCAATGGGAATCGCGAACCACCAGATCACGAACGGCAGAGCGTCTGCAACCAATACGCCGCCCGCGATGCCAAACAAAACACCAAAGAACAGCCGAACTTGCACATCCCTTATGCTTTCCACAGCACCACTCCCTATTCACTTGTGAAGGTCCTTTAGCCTCTCTTACTATGTAAATCTATTCCTGTCAAAACCAAACCCCGCCGAGAGGCGAGGTTGGTATGAAATGTGTGAAGACCGTCTTCACACATTCTTCGCAAAGTAAGCCCGGCTTACTTTGAACTTTTTAATCACGTTTCCACTCCTTAATATGTGGAGAGAAGTCGAGTTGGTAGTCGGGAATGCCTAATGAAAGACCATACTCAGTAACTGGTTTGTATTGCTCTGGTTTGCTTCGGTCTACCTTGAATACCTTGCCTCGAAAAACAACGTAATGAAACTTATCATCTTTGAAAGATGCATACCATGCATGCTGTGGATCCAAGCTGTGATTTAGCTTTTCCGCAATCTCCTCTCCCCTGCCCTCCGGTATTTCCACGGTATGAAGTGTCCACTGCTTTATCCAGGGTGTCTTATGCCTCTCCGTCACCTCCTCAACCTTCGTGCTCAAAATCGTGACGTCTTTCAAAACATCTTTATTCTCCAAGCTCTCCTCGATAATAACGCCTTTGTAGCTCATGTTCAAAACTAAGCTTCGCTTAGTTTACTCTTAATATTGCACCAACCACCAACTTTGCCATTTTCCGCCTTTCGCTTGCCACATCCATACACCAAGCATGGCTCTTTACAGTAATAAGCATTTCGAGATATTTCTGAAGTTGTTTTGCGTAATCCAAGCTATCTGCCCTCAAATTCTTCATAATTTGCATCTGCGGCTCGAGCCCTTTTATAGCTTTCTCATAATCATATGGTGTCATAATCCGATCATTGATCGACCAAGACAAGATGTCAAGCTACTATCATACAAACATACATGCATCATTAACAAATGCCTTCTCGACGTACACCGACGATAGCGTAGTGATAAGAGTTTAAGATAAGTCTTACTGTCGCCCAGTCTTTCTATGGTTCTTAATCCAAAATGCAAAACTTGCCCATTGAAGTCGATACTGACCCTTAAAACCCTCTCTTGGAATTATAATCCCCTTCTCTATTAAAGAACGTACACCATTATCTAGGGTTTTCTCTTTGTTGGAAAACTTTTCCTTTATTTCCTTTTTTGTAATCCAATCATTCCACTTCTCTGCCATTATAGAAAGTATCTCTCGTTGAGATTCCACAGAGATGTCTTTATAAAAAAATTTAGCATAATATCTGTCACCAATTAACTTTATTGCTCCTCTTTCTGCAAATACTCCCGTATTCACATCACCTTTATCAATAAGCCCGTCCTCGTCTACTTCAAAAACCGAATAACCAATCTGTTGTACAAAATGCGGGTAACCTTCTGAAAAAACATAAATTAAATCTTTTGCCTCATCCGTTATCTGAGTTTCTTTTCCGGATATTTTCTTAGCCTCTTGCAAACCGCTCTCTATAACAGTAATGGTCTCATCCTTTAATAAAGGACCGAGATTAAATTCCTGGAATAACCTAAGAGATGATTCGTGACTTTTAGTTAAAACATCTCTGGTTCCGGGAAGACCTGTGACTACAAATAGTATATTATTACAATCTTCTGCAGCTAAAGTTTCAGTAATACTCTTAAGAGAAGAACCTAAGCTCAAATCCAAAGAAGCTTTATCTGCTTCATCAATCAAAATAACCAAGCCATCTTTTTGCGCAGAATCTTTCAATGATTTTATAGTATCGACTAGAGAAAAAGCAAATTCCTGTATGATTTGTGCATTATTTTTAATAGACTCCTCGTGCTTATATGCGATTCCTGCGGCTTCAAAACGTGAAAGAAAATCCCATGCTTTCTTAAGTGATGCCACGCCTGGATTCTCTTTGTCAATCTCTCTCTGGATAGAATTCCTAAGATTGATTGCAAAGTCAACCAAACAAATATTCTCATTGAGACTAATACGAGCCACCAAAAAGTTGTGTTTTCTATCATTCCATGTATAACCCCCTCTCGCAAAAAGGCCAGCAACGTTAAGTAGTGAAGTTTTCCCTATGCCTCTTTCTCCAAGAATCAAAATATGGCTAGGATTGCCTCCGAGTGCTTGTGCAAGCGCTCGATCGATAGCATCGAACTCGGGAGCACGTCCAATGAACATATTACTATGGACGGGGTTGTTTGGTGTGAAAGGGTTAAATTTAGACATGAATTTAGATACTGAGAATGACACACAATATGCACCCCCACTACGATATCTATCAGGATAGCACCCTTTAACCTGGTGAGGAGAGTTGGTCATAACTACCTCGTAATATCTACGATCATAGCTATACCAGCAAGGGATCGTACAAGTTCCGCAGAACGAGTAGCACCGTATTTGGAAACATACGACTCGCTTATGGCGACAATTTCGCCGTTGCGAGCCTTCAATCTCCAGCGATACCCTCCTGCGATATCCATGTAGACCTCAAACTTTGGTCCCATTGTTTTGTGTCGGTTAACTGGCTATTATTGGAAGAAGTCGGCCTTTACTTTCATTCCCCCACCACAAAAGCTATAGAAGCTTCTGTGGAGGGAGAAGTAAAGGCGACTAAATCCTAAGCAGAAAAACGGCCCAAAACTTTTACCTCCCCACCAGATTGTAAGGTGCTATCCGGCCTGTGGAAAACTTCCCTTGACTACTTGCGTCTTTTTTTCGTATCATAAACTTAGGGAAATTTCTTGTCAAGGGTAGAATGGAACCAATTACAAAAAAACAAAAAGCGATACTGGATTTTGTGCAAGCGTTCCAAAAGGAAAAGGGTTATTCCCCTACCCTCGAAGAGATTGGAAAAAAATTCAAACTATCTTCCGTTGGTACTGTGTATCAGTACTTGGATGCTTTGCGTAAAAAAGGATACATTCAGCGCAACAAAGGCCGCGCGCGTTCCATTGAACTCTATAAGAGAAGTGATGCTGGTCCACTCACTGAAATTCCTCTATTGGGAGTTATTACTGCTGGAAAACCCATTGAAGCCATTGAGAATCCTCAGCCCTTGCACGTACCAAGAGGCATGCTTTCAAAGACTGGAAGGCATTATGCCCTTCTGGTACGGGGGGACAGCATGATAGATGAAGGCATCCTTAATGGCGATACCGTAGTTGTTCGTGAACAACCAAGCGTAGAACAAGGAGAAACCGCAGTAGCATATTTACCAGAAAGGAATGAGGTGACTTTGAAAAAAGTATACCTTGAGAAAAACAGAGTACGACTACAGCCAGCAAATCCCAGGTTGAAACCATTTTTTGAGAAGAGTGTCGAAATACAAGGGAAGGTAATCAGCATCTTAAGAAGACTCAGTTAACCTTTTCCCAAATGCAGGTGAAAAATCCGAAAATTACCTTCATAGATTTCTTTTGTGGAGCGGGTGGGTTGTCGCTCGGTCTTGAAGCTAATGGCTTCAAACTACTTTTGGCAAATGACAATGACCCTGCTTCGATTAAAACATTCATAAAAAACCGTCCAGGCTTAAAGACCAATTCCGTAATCCTAGGCGACATTAGGGATCTCTCCGGATACATCAACCAACTATCCGAAGAAAGAGTTATCGATCTGGTTGTTGGAGGTCCACCTTGCCAAGGGTTCAGTATGGCAAATAGACAAAGGCTGATCGACGACCCACGCAACTCCCTTTACAAAGAGTTTGTGAAAGCAACTTCCAAACTCCAACCGAAGGCATTCCTGATGGAGAACGTCAAGGGCATGCTACCTATGGCAAAACATGTCGTTGAAGATCTTGAAGATGTGGGTTATGCGGTTTCGTACCAGCTTCTCAACGCAAAAGACTACGGCATTCCTCAACACAGAGAAAGACTTTTCTACTTGGGATTACGAAAAAAGAATTTCAAGAACCCATACGAAGTACTCAAAGCTATTTTTGAAGAGATAAGGCTGGATAAACAACCAACCAAGGTCCCCTTGAGGTCAGCCTTCTGGGGATTACGTAAATTAGTGGCAAGGACGGAAAAAAACAGGACTGAGGTTGATTCAGAAAAATCGGGGATGTTCAGAGATAAGATTTTTTCAAATGATCGACGTGACAAAACCTACATAAGAAAAATAAATGGAGGGAGGATCCCAAACTCTGTCTACAACCACAAGGCTCGTTATAATAACAACAGAGACTTGCTGATCTTTAAACTTCTTCCACAAGGTGGAAAGTCAGACCATCCTGACATTGCACATATAATGCCTTACAATAGTCGTAAAGGCATATTCAAGGATAAATTCTACAAACTAGTTGCGGGAAAACCGTCAAAAACAATCACCTCGCACATGAAATTTGATTGCCATATGTATATACATCCTTTCGAGCCAAGAGGGCTGACACCACGAGAAGCTGCACGAATACAGAGCTTTCCAGATAGTTATGTATTCCATGGCCCCTACACACAGTGGTACAACCAAATCGGCAATGCGGTCCCTCCCCTGTTGGCAAGTGTAGTTGCTAAAACTTTGAAAAAATACTTGCTATAACCAGTTATGCAAACCCACGAAAAAAAGAGGGCCGGACTAGCGTATCTCGATCTATTTTCTGGGATAGGAGGTTTTCGGGTAGCTATAGACCAAGCCGCAGAAAATGCTGACATAAAATCGCACTGCCTAGGATATAGTGAAATAGACAGATATGCACTCACAACCTATCATGCCAACTTTGACACCGATGGCGAAATGGATCTTGGCGACATCGCCCGGTTGGGTTCGGAGTCAGATATCCGAAGACGCCTTCCAAGCTTTGATATTCTCTTTGCCGGATTCCCCTGTCAGCCGTTTAGCTTGATGGGCTTGAAGAAGGGTTTTGAAGATACGAGGGGAACGTTATTTTTTCATATCGCAAAAATACTTGCAGTAAAAAAGCCTTCCTTTTTTATCCTTGAAAACGTCCGAGGCTTACAGACCCATGATAATGGAAAAACTCTCCGGAGAATCATGTCGATTCTCTCCGATGAGTTGGGCTACGCAACTGAGTACAGACTGATGAACAGCCTTGATTTTGGCGTACCTCAAGTTAGGCGTCGTCTTTATATTCTCGGCTCCAGAAACAAAACGGTGCTATCAGAACTCAGATTAAAAGATATTTCCTGGAGAAAACAACCCATATACCGAACAGCTTGGCATCTCTTGGAAAAAGAAACTGATGAAAAGTATTATCTCTCAAAGAAGATACTCAAAACAATCCTTGCCCATGGAAGCGGAAAATACTATTCGAGATCGGAAATAAACCGGCTTATTGCAAGACCTCTTACGGCAAGTATGCATAAAATGCATAGGGCAAATCAAGACAACTATTACTCGGATGATTTTATCCAGGGAGTTTTCAAAAACGGGGTTGTTTTAAATGGTACAACAACTAAAAAAGGGGTTAGGAGGATTACTCCCCTGGAAGCTTTCCGTCTGCAAGGCTTTGATGATTCTTTCCCTAAGAATGCGAGAACGAATGGGGTTTCCGATACGCAACTCTACAAACAGGCCGGAAATGCAATCACTGTAAACGTTGCCCAATCCATTCTAGGAGCTCTTTTCCAGAATACCCGATTTCTATATGGATAAGATTCATGATGTGCCATACTTCTCTTTCAGATTTTTCAAATCGATCATAAAACCTGCATTCCCCAATAATTCGTTTTGTTTTTCATAGAGTATTTCCAGAATCTTACCCACCTCCTTTTTTCTGCCGTGGTGAATTTGTCTGTGACACGTGGGACACAGAGAGACTATGTTATTGATATCATCAAGATCCTTTTCATATTCCTCATAATATTTCATTGGTATTAAATGGTGCTTTTCCATATACGGTACGTTCACGGGCGTGAAAAAACTCTTATGCGAAGCATCAATCTGGCATTTATAATTTTGCTGTTTCAAGACAAAATCTCCTTTAGCCTTGCTCCTCATCGTCATCATGCGTGATCCTTGTTTTCTACGGCCCTGCCGATCTATAGTCGGAAAATCGCCGGCAGTCAAAGTATCCTCTACTCCAGAAAGTATTTCGTATTCGCCCGATTCTTCTATATCAGTTGGGGTTAAGTTATCGCCAGGTGGTAAAAGTTCGATGAACCCCCCGGTCGCCGGGAATCCTATTCCAGTGATTGCTGTCCATCGAGCAGAATCTGGTTTAATTAATTCTGCCTTGAAACTGTTTTCGTCTTCCACGGACCTCCAAAAAACGAGGATATCCCCCACAGAAGCACCTCCGTCTTTGTATGCGGGAAACAGATTTCCAGTGAGATGAATGTGATTATGGGTATCGGTTTTGAAGTAATTAACATTGGTTGTTATAATCTTACTGCTTCTACCAACCCAGAATTCGATGAATATCTTTTTGATTGGATACGATTCCGCCTTTTTCGGAACGCCAAAATACGGCTGAGTATCAACCGTTGGGACAATTCCGGAGGTATGTCCTGCTCCCAGTTCTGATTCGGCGAGTCTTTTATAAACTGGTTTTTCCCATTGCGACATTCCTTTAAGATACACCCCTATTCTGTTTTTTTCAAATGGGTTTACTCAGTAAAGGCGTTAGTGGATAATAGATTGAATGATAGATATCTTTTCCAGAAAGAAACGCAGTTGGATAATGTCGCGTATAAGGGCGGAAACCAAGCTTGAGAGCGACTTCTTAAAGAAACTCAGCCCCATAGTGTATCCTATTGGCTACAGATACAAAAAACATTATGGAAAGCTTCCTGGGAGACCGGATATTGTTTTTCCAAAACAACGCTTGGCAATCTTTCTCGATGGTAGCTTTTGGCATGGCAAGGACTTAAAACAACTTAAAGAAAAACGAATCGACCCATTCTGGATACATAAAATAGAGGAAAACCGCAAAAGGGACCAAAAGCAAAAATCACTTCTCAAAAAGAAGGATTGGACAGTACTGCGCTTCTGGGAAGAGGAAATAAAAGGAAACCCGGATAAGGTGATAGCGAAGATTGTTTCTACCCTTAAGCAAAATCGTAAGCTCTATGCCCGTAAATGATTCAGGGCATCAATCTTTGCCCAGCTTGAGTAACACTCAAAACATATGCATACATTCCCTCCAGACTTACCGCTAACCCTGCAGGTGTAACAGGTAAGGCGTTGGTCTTCTGTTCCACAATTCTTACAATTACTGGTCTTTGCGTCCTTTTTACAATCCTGCAATCGCTTTAGATAACAATCGGGGTAGAAGACATCGTCTTTATCATTCATCCAGAATGTCGTACAACATATACTGTCAGGCTAAGCCCCTACTGATTGGTTATCCTACCAAAAAATCGCCCCGAGGTGAAATGACTACTTAAAAACTAAGTCTGACTTAGTTTTGGTGGTTAAGTTCCACCTAGGTGTGGATAACTTAGTGACACTAAGTTTATATTGTGGGGCACCCTTGTATGGGCGCTTTATATAATCCACACACTAGGTGGAACTTATACTAGGCCCGGATTAGTTTTATTTGGTAGAGGTCGAACCTTTTACAATGTGATGCTAAGCCCAAGGTTCGACCTCTACTTAGTAAACCAAAACCCGCCGAGCGGCGGGGTTTGATGCTTTGGCCCGACCAAGTTTTCAAAACTTGGTCGGGCCAAGGAAACTACATTTTGATTTCGATGTCTACGCCGGCGGGAAGATTCAGAGAAGACAGAGATTCGATGACGCGGGCGTTGGGGTTGGGAATGTCTATTAAGCGCTTGTGCACTCGCATCTCATACTGCTCCCTTGCATCCTTGTGAATGAACGAGGAGCGGTTCACCGTCCACTTCTTAATTGCTGTGGGAAGCGGTATGGGGCCAATGACATCGCACCCTTCACGCACCACCGTGTCGATTATCTGTTTACAAGAAGAGTCAATGACCTTGTGGTCATATGCCGCAAGGCGAATGCGCAGCTTCTGTAAAGGAAGCTGTTTCTCTTTTGTTTCCGCCTTGCTGGCGGGTGAATCTTTCTTGTGTACGGTCGCGCGCGGCATGTTCTGTTTGCAAAAAACTCTTTTGTTTCTTATGCGGTGATCTTTGTCACCACTCCGGCACCCACGGTCTTACCTCCTTCACGAATGGCGAACCGCTGTTTCTCTTCCAAGGCAATGGGCTGAATGAGTTTCACCTTGAAGGTCACGGTGTCTCCAGGCATCACCATTTCTGTTCCTTCGGGTAAGGTGACGTCTCCGGTAACATCAGTAGTTCTAAAGTAGAACTGGGGCTTGTACCCGGTGAAGAACGGCGTGTGCCTTCCTCCTTCTTCTTTGGCAAGCACGTAGATCTCTGCTTCAAACTCGGTGTGAGGAGTAACGGATCCTGCCTTTGCGAGCACCTGTCCCCTCTCAATGTCTTCTTTTTTCAAACCACGAAGCAAGATACCAACATTGTCACCTGCCTGCGCGTTGTCCAAGGTCTTGTTGAACATTTCCATGGAAACCGCAACGGTCTTTGAGGTTGGCCTCAAGCCAACAATTTCCACTTCTTCGTTCGCGTTCACAACTCCCCTTTCAACTCTTCCGGTGGCAACAGTTCCTCTTCCTTCGATTTGGAACACGTCTTCCACTGCCATTAAGAATGGCTTGTCTACGTCGCGCACGGGTTCTGGAATGAATTCATCAACTTTTGCCATGAGCTCTAAAATGGGCTTAATGGCTTCGTCATCAGCAGACTTTGCTTCCAAAGCTTTCAGAGCGCTTCCTCGAATAACAGGAGTGGTGTCTCCTGGGAAATCATATTTCTTCAAAAGCTCTCGCACTTCAGATTCCACTAAATCAATGATCTCTGGGTCATCCACTGCGTCGCACTTGTTCAAAAAGACGATAACCGCGGGAAGCCCAACCTGGCGAGCCAAAAGAATGTGCTCTCTGGTTTGAGGCATGGGCCCGTCTGGAGCTGAAACCACCAAAATGGCTCCGTCCATTTGGGCGGCACCCGTGATCATGTTCTTGATATAGTCAGCGTGGCCAGGAGCGTCAATGTGCGCGTAGTGGCGCTTCTCGGTTTCATACTCCAAGTGCGAGATATTAATGGTAATACCTCTCGCCTTTTCTTCGGGAGCTGAATCTATCTGGTCAACCGACTTTTCGCTTGCCGTGAAACCCTTCAACTTCAAAGAGTGAAGAATAGCGGCGGTCAACGTGGTTTTCCCGTGGTCAACGTGGCCAATGGTGCCAATGTTGACGTGGGGTTTGGTTCTTTCGTATTTTCCTGCCATGTAATTAGTTTTTAGTTATTAGTTTATAGTTTTTAGACGACGTTTATATTATAGAGGTAAATCATCAACTGTCAACTCTCCTTGGGGTTCGCTTTCGAGAGGAGGCGCCTCTTCAGGGCGACTCAGACCTTTTCCTCTCCGGTACTCCTCGTAGGAAAGAATGATGATGCTTGGCTTTCCGTTCTCAACTATCACCACTTTCCCTGGCGTGTTTCCCAATAATTCTTTTATCTCATTTAGATCCATATTGTATCCTGAGCTTGTCGAAGGATTATCTCCTTCTTCCTTCAATGATTTCCTGCGCTATGTTCGCGGGAACCTCTTCATACTTTTCAAACTCCATAGTAAAGGTTCCTCTTCCTTCTGTCAATGAACGCAAGGAGGTCGAGTAGCCGAACATCTCCGATAACGGCACTTTGGCGTCAATAACTTTCATAGTTCCCCTGTCTTCAGATTGCTCTATTTGCCCGCGCTTTGACGAAATGTCACCAATAACGTCGCCCAAGAAATCAGGCGGGATCAACACCTCCAAAGTCATAATGGGTTCCAGTAGTACCAAACCCCCTCTTCGAGCAGCCTCTTGCAAAGCCATGGAAGCAGCAACCTTGAAAGCGAACTCCGAAGAGTCAACGTCGTGATACGAACCGTCATTCAAAGTCGCCTGCACGTCCACCACCGGGTATCCTGCGAGCACTCCTTTGTCTAGGGCCTCTTTTACGCCTTTTTCGATCGGGGGAATGAACTCCTGGGGAATGGCTCCACCCCTGATCTTGTTCACGAACTCAAAGCCCTGGCCCCGTTCCCTGGGCTCAACATGCAAAACCACGTGGCCGTACTGCCCCCTTCCTCCAGACTGGCGAATGTATTTTCCCTCAGCGTCAGCCGGCTTCTTAATCGTTTCCTTGTACGCAACCTGGGGCCTGCCCACGTTTGCTTCAACGCCAAACTCTCGCTTCATGCGGTCTACCAGAATTTCCAAATGCAACTCACCCATGCCAGCCATCAAGGTATCCCCTGTTTCCAGGTCTGACTTCACCTTGAAGGTTGGATCTTCTTCAGACAGGCGTTTCAAAGCCAATCCCAGTTTTTCCTGGTCTGCCTTGGTTTTGGGTTCAATGCGAATGGAAATAACAGGTTCGGGGAATGAGATCTGCTCCAAAAGAATGGGGGCTTGGGGGTCGCACAAGGTGTGCCCGGTTGAGGTGCTCTTCAAGCCCACGGTCGCGGCAATGTCTCCTGCGTACAAGGCATCAACCTCTTCCCGGTCGTTTGCGTGAATGCGAAAGATCCTGCTTATGCGCTCTGTTTCTCCGGTGGTCGCGTTCAGCACGTACGAACCCTTTTCTAAGGTTCCCGAATACACCCTGAAGAATGTGAGTGTTCCCACATACGGGTCTGAAGCAATTTTAAAAGCAAGAGAACTATAGGGTTCACTATCCAGGGGTGAACGGGTTATGGTGTTCCCGGTTTTGGGGTCAATACCGTCAACCGGAGGAAGGTCTGTGGGGCTGGGCAAATAATCAATAACTCCGTCGAGCACCAACTGCACTCCCTTGTTTTTCAAAGAGGAGCCGAAGAACACCGGCACGAGAACTCCTCTCAGCACCGCCTTTCTCAATACCTTTCGCAAGTCCTCTTCGCTTATCTCTTTTCCTTCCACGAATTGCGCTAAAAGCGTCTCATCCTCTGCCGCGATCCTTTCTATCATTTTCCCTCTCCACGTTTTCGCGCTCTCCATGAGCTCCGCGGGAATCTCTTTTTCCACAATATCATGGCCAAAATCACCCTCAAAGCTGTACGACTTCATAGTTAAAAGATCAATGAGCCCGGAAAACGCGTCTTCCTCGCCAATGGGAATCTGCACCGCAACAGCGTTTGGCGTGAGTTTTGTCCAAATGGAATTCAATGCTTTTTCAAAAGAAGCCCCAGTCCTATCAATTTTATTCACGAAACAAACGCGAGGCACCCCGAACTTGTCTGCCTGCCTCCACACGGTTTCACTCTGAGGCTCAACTCCCGCGACACCGTCAAACACCACCACAGCTCCATCGAGTACGCGAAGCGAACGCTGCACTTCGGCGGTGAAATCAATGTGGCCCGGGGTGTCAATAATGTTAATGCGGTACTCTTTCGCCTTGTCCCCCTTGTCTCTCGTTCGTATCCAAAAACACGTGGTTGCAGCCGACGTAATCGTGATTCCCCGTTCGCGCTCCTGCTCCATCCAGTCCATGATGGTGTTTCCTTCGTGCACCTCCCCTACCTTGTGGGAAACTCCCGTGTAAAACAAAATGCGCTCGGTGGTGGTGGTTTTACCGGCGTCGATATGAGCAATGATTCCGATATTTCGGTAGCGTTCAACTGGGTAGAGACGGGCCATAGCGTGTGTAGTGAGCGTAGCGAACTACCAGGCAAAATGCGCGAACGCCTTGTTCGCTTCTGCCATGCGGTGCATGTCTTCTTTTTTCTTAACGGCAACTCCTTCGTTTTTATACGCCAAGAGGAGCTCTTCAGCGAGCTTCTCTTCCAAGGGCTTTTTCTTTTTGGTTGCGGCAGCAGCGGTTATCCATCTCATGGCAAGACCCATTCTTCGGTCACCCCTCACTTCCACGGGAACCTGGTAGGTAGCTCCACCCACCCGCTTTGAACGGACTTCCATTATAGGGGCGGCGTTTTCCAGGGCGGCGCGAAACACCTCCACGGGGTCTTTCTTGGTTTGCTCTTTAATATTCAAAAGCGCTCCGTACACAATTCTCCTGGCAAGAGACTTTTTTCCTTCTTTCATCACGTGGTTTATGAATTTCGCAACCAGCACATCGCCATACGTGGCGTCTGGTTGTAAAACGTGTTTTTTATAGGTAAATTTCGCCATAGATTATTTCGCTCTCTTTGTTCCGTATTTGCTCTTTGCCTGTTTCCTTCCTTCCACACCGGTCGCGTCAAGCACTCCCCGCACGATGTGATAGCGAACTCCTGGCAAGTCCTTTACTCTTCCGCCCCGGATCATGACAATAGAGTGTTCCTGCAGGGTGTGGCCTTCTCCTGGAATATAGGCAGTCACTTCAGCTCCGTTCGACAAACGAACTCTCGCCACTTTCCTTAAAGCGGAGTTTGGTTTCTTGGGAGTCGCGGTAAACACCTTAATGCACACCCCCCTCTTAAAGGGCGAACGGTAGTCGCGCGGCTGGTTCTTTTTGATGTTAAAACCAAAATCCAAGGCCGGGCTTTTGGTCTTGTGTATCGTTCTCTTTCTCTTGTGTTTGATCAACTGATGAATCGTGGGCATACCAAAAAGAATGTATCACGCGCGGGAAAAAATGTCAATCAAAAAAGCGAGGTTCCAACGATGAGTCGGAAGATTCCGTTGACAGCTAAGGAAATGAACTGGAAAAAGAAGAAAATAACGAAGAGGAGCACGATGAATCCGTACTGGCTCAGGAAGATTTTCAAGGAATCCAGGGAGCGGGGCAGGAGCGAGAACAAAATGTGCGAGCCGTCCAAGGGAGGAATGGGCAGCAGATTGAATACCCCGAGCAGAATATTGATGAAAGCGATGTATCCAAAGAGCAGGGCAAGCGCCGGGCTCAAATCAGCGCCAAAAAAGCGCAAGAGCAAACCGAATACCAAGGCAACCAGCAGGTTGGAACCAGGGCCAGCCAAGCTTACCCATACTCCTCCCCACCTGGGATTGCGCAGATTCGAAGGATTCACCGGAACCGGCTTTGCCCACCCAAAGATAATGCCGCCTCCCGTGATGTTCGACATAATGATAAGGAATAAAGGCAAAGCAACCGAACCAATAGGGTCAATATGAGGCAAGGGGTTTAAGGTCAATCGTCCCGCGAGCTTAGCCGTAGAGTCACCCAGGGAGTTGGCGATCCAGCCGTGGGAAACCTCGTGGAGCACGATGGAGAAAATCAAAATAACGATCTGAAAAATCAAAAAATCCATACCCTGAGTATATCACTTTTGACTTTTTAATCCAAGAATGGTACATTCTCACTGTATGATTCAAACATGCGAAATCTGCAAAAAGCAGTACAACCTCGCAACACGTCTCGTGAAATTGAGAGGAAAATACAATCCAACCGTGAAACGACAGCAAAAACCCAATCTGCAATGGGTACGCTTGTTTTCGGGAAAGCGCGTAAAAGCATGCGCCAAGTGCATCAAAGCTTTAGGCAAGGTGTAACGAATCCTTGGCCCGGCCAAGTTAACGTTAACTTGGCCGGGCCAAGGAAACACGGGGAGTAGTATAGTGGTAGTACGAAAGGCTGGGGGTCTTTTAGTCCGGGTTCGATTCCCGGCTCCCCGACATATATATCTAAAAAGTTGACAGGAGTTATTGCTCCTGTTAGCTTTTATTTCAACGACGCACTTTTTTTGTGAATACTGGGAAGGGGTTGAAAATGAAAACAGAAACAGAGGCCAGACTGCTCGAAACGTTCAAGGAAACACTCATCGCAACCCACCGAGGAATCAGGAATGGATTCCAATGCCTGAAAAAAATCGTTGAGGAGCGCCCAGGCCAATCACTCCTTATACAAATAGAAGACAATGAATCTGCACAGGTGCAATGGTATGAGTGCACACTATCCTCCGGTAGATTCCTCGAAAACTCTCGGGGATACTGCGTGTTCCCTACTGAAAGATTCCAGGTCACCTCGTCGGGTATATGGCGACCCGGCCCACTCAAAATACCCCATGCCCTCATTGTCATAGGCATTGATCATCCGGAAAAACGGTGGCCGAGGCGCGACCAGCAAAAACGCCCTCTCCTGGTTCGTATATTCATTGGGAGCAGGCATTTTAAAGCACTGCTTTCCAACTATCTGAACGCAGAAGCTAGGCAGCAAATCGCTGCCTAGCCAAAAGAGCCAAGTTCGCTTGGCTCGTTTTCTTTTTCACAAAAAGCGTTTGATCCTCTGAGCCTCAACCTCAAGAATGTCGCCCTCGTATTCTCCTCCGTGAGCCGCAGTGCCCTGGTAACTCGGGGCTTTTTGGTCTAAGTGCAAGTTCAAGTACGCTTTTCGTTTATCAGGAAACACTTTGGCGTAGATATGGAACCGGGGATAGCTATTCCCGGAAAGCGTCCTCGAATACTCCTCTTCTTCAGGGATTGTCTGTATTCGAGGCGCGTATCCGGCTTTGCGCATGACGGACAGAAGGTTACCCCTCTCCAATAGGAATTCAAACTTCATACCTAATCATATTCTCTCCTGTCTGCGGATTTTTGCAATAGTATGGTAGAATACGTGATATGGAAAACCAGATTTCAAAGAAAGAAGAGTACGACCTCAGAAAGCGCCAGGAAGAAGTCTCAAAAAAGCGCGTGGGTTCTTTCAAAACCATGCGTACTATAGCGCTCGCGCTTGGAGGAGTTGTGATTATTGGGGGCATTGTGTTCTTTTTTGCAACAAACCAAAAAGAGCTTAGCCAAGACTACTCGCGGCAAGTGGCATACGAAGGCGACACGCACGTGGCAGAAGGCACAGACGTAACACACCAATCAAATCCACCAACTTCAGGAAACCACTGGCCTGTTCCCCTCACTGATGGCGTCTACAAAATGGAAAAGCCAGACGAAGCTGTTGTACATAGCTTGGAACACGGCAGGGTGTGGATTTCATACAAGCCCTCGCTCCCCGCGAATATTGTTGAGCAATTGGAAAATCTGGGGACCGGGCAAGCATTGATCGTCACTCCCCGCTCTGAGAACGAGACTGACATTGCTTTGGCTGCCTGGATCAGACTTGATACCTTCAATCTCAACTCAGACGGAACCTTAGACGAGCAACGCGTCAAAGACTTCATCAAGCGCTACAAAAACAAAGGCCCGGAATTCATTCCAGGCCATGGCGGCGGCAACGCATACGAATAAACAAAAACAGGGCGAGAAACGCAGTACTCTGTATTCCTTGCCCTGTTTTTCTCCTTTTCTGGGAATATCCCAGGTGAGAGTCCAAGGTCCACCCCAAGGGGTGAACATCATGTCCGACCCTCGAAAATGTTGAATGCCAGAAAGGAGAAGATCAGGGTACCTTTAGTATACCTCCTCGGTAAGTACCCTCGTCAAGAGCAAAAATCTTTTACTCCAAAATGTCGTCCAGGTTCGCGTCGTAGAGAATTTTCTCTTGCGCAATGTTGTATTTAAAAAGTTCTTTGTCTGAAAACCAGAGCTTGATCTCATCTTCGGCCTCTTTGACGGAACCTGAAATATGCGTGAGGTTCCGCACTGCCCTGTTATCCTCGTCTGCCATTTGGTAAGAGTCGAGCATAAAATCCCCCCGAATGGTACCGACATCCGAAGTTAAGGGTTCCGTGCCCCCGGTTATTTTCTTCACCACGGCAACAGCGTTTGCTCCCTGCCATACCATGGCGAGGACCGGGCCGCTGGAAAGATACTTCCTGAGCTTTTGCAACGTTACTCCAGAAACCACCATAGGATCTTCAGAGGGAGGCTTCAAACCTTTTTCTTTGTAACTTTTGATCGTTTTCTCCCCGTTCCTTTGTCTCCAGGCGGGATCCAAGGTGTAGTGCTCTTCCACTAAGTCTGGAGTTGGCACGGTTATCTTTATAGCAATGAGTTTCAAGCCAAGCCTTTCATAACGGGAAACAATCTCCCCTATGAGAGACCGCTGAATGCCGTCGGGCTTTATCAGCACAAGTGTTTTTTCTCCTTTTGGATGCGCCATTGTATTTTTTAGATTTCAGTTTTTAGGTTTCAGCTTGAAAACAATATCTCCCGCTTCGTCTGTTCTCATTACTTCTATACCATATCCCTGGAATCTTTCAAGAATCTCTTCGTGCGGATGGTGATAGGGATTGTTTTTGCCCGCGGAAATGACGGCATACTGCGGCCGCACCGCTTCCAGGAACTCTCCACTGCTCGACGTTCTGCTGCCATGATGCCCAACTTTAAGAATGGAAGCCGCTAGGTCTGCCTGCTCCTCAACCAACTGTGTTTCCACTTTCTTGGTAAGGTCTCCGGTAAACAGCACGGTGTGGCCGCAGAACACTCCTTTAGCCACTATGGAGGTGTCATTGTCATCAATCACGGTTGTTTCAGAAAGGTCTTCTGAAGGAAACAAGATATCAAAGAAGTAATCGCACGCGATTCCGGGGAACTCAACGCGCGTGCCCTGCTTTACGAGAAGTATTTCTGCTCCTTCTTCTTTTTCTTTCTCCAGCATGCTCACCCATTGCCGATATACCCGCGTATCTTTTTTTACTCCTGTCCATACAATGTTCTTCACCTTGTATTCTTTCAAAACAGAGAGGAGTCCAGTCATGTGATCAGCAGCAGGATGCGAGAGTATGACCACATCAATGTCTTTGTCCCAGGGAAGCATACGGAGTTCAAGCTTCTCTAAAACTTTGTCATCCGGGCCTCCGTCGATGAGGATCTGGTGGCCCTGGGGAGTTTCAACAAACGCGGCGTCTCCCTGCCCAATGTCGAGGAATGAAACCGTGGTTTGTGAACCTTTTGCAGCCTCCTGCCACAGCAAGAAACTCAAGAACGCCAAAAAAACCAAAACCCCGCTCCCTATACCCAAGAAGAGTCTGCTTCTCTTCTTTATTTTAGCATAGGGAGCGGGGCCAGATTCTCTCATCTATTTCTTCGCTCCGAGAATTCTAAACATCTTCGTGCCGCACTTAGGGCAGGTTCCGGTAAGGGCTCTTCTGGTCTTTCCTCCTTTTCCTTTCATCGGAACTTCCTTCTCATTCTGTATTTCCCTTTTTGCTTTGCACTTTACGCAATATCCTTCTGTTGCCATAGAATAATTTCAATTTACGATTTTCAATAACGACCTTTATGGTTAAAACGAGCTTATCCCTGCTATGGATTATAGCTTAAATAAAGCAAGAGCACTAGTCAATAGCTGGCTTGACTGCCCAATAAACTCTGTGGTACAAACAAACTAGGTTCGTTCTGGAAAAAAAGACGCGCTACTTCCCTCCACCCGTGTTGCAAGGCGTGAGAGGTGCTACAAAGCCCTCGTTCATTCCGACTCCACGAAAGGAAGAGCTGGGTTTGATCTCGAGCGTCTGGTTCGAAAATCTTCTCTGGATCGCGTAGGATAAGAGGGAGACATTGAAGCGGAAGCTCCGGCTTCGCGCCTAGTCGCCAGTGAAATACCTCTCGTCCCGTGAAGATTTGAGAACCTCTCCAGAACGAATCAAGGTATGGGGGCGTGCCAACCAGGCATGCCCCCGCTTATTTTTTATAGAGCAGTTCTACGCGAGTGGTCGACGTCGGACGTCGACCACCCTCATTCTATATAAAGATCGGCGTTATCTTTATACTGTCGCTTCGCGGTGCTTGTTTCTACGAAGTCCTGATAAGATTGAGTAGTCGAGAATTGATTCAATACGATATCTGGTACAAGGAGTTCTCCCCATCTATTTTTCTTCGCATAGTCTTGGTAACTCGACCATGGATACTCCAACTCTTTGTTTTTCCATTGCGGCAAGCCCCTTGGATTCCTATGAATATAAGCTGAAAGATAGAGAAGCTGTGGATCTGTTTTCACGGGAACTGCCCGAAAGACACCTTGAAGAAGGTGGCCTCGCTTTTCATACTTCGTATTGAAATACTTCGCATACGCTGTCTCCACGCGCTGAAGATACCGAGAAACACCAACTTCGGATTTCTCTTGTATCAACAAATGAAAATGATTTGGCATGATAGCAAACCCGTTAAGCTCAACTATTTTGTGCGAGATAACATCTTTGGTAACTTCAGAAGAAATATCAAAAGTTGCATGTTTAATAAAGTGAGAAACTTGTCTTTCTAGACGACGGAAAGATACTGGGGCTTGACAATAAAGTATAAGAAATAAAAATCGTATGAAATCCTTTTCGCTCAGAAAAATTCGTCTTTGGTCATTGCTCCTATTGCAAATCCATTGCCGCGCGATATGAGAGAATTTAAATTTTCTTATCATATTGCTTCATTCTATCATATCGCGCGGCAATGGTCGACGTCGGACGTCGACCACTTAGAGGGAGGCTCTGCGAAGCAAGACGGCGTTGATGGCGACGATAACCGTGCTTAAAGACATGAATACCGCTGCCAAGGCTGGCTGCAGGAATATTCCTTGAGAAGCTAAAACGCCCGCTGCCAAGGGCAAAGCTACCACATTATACCCTGTTGCCCAGAACAGATTCTGGAGCATTTTGCTGTATGTCAGCTTTGAGAGCCGAATAATCTTGGCAACATCTCTTGGGTCGTTGCGCACCAGAATAATGCCTGCTGATTCAATGGCAACGTTTGTTCCCGCACCAATAGCGATTCCCAAGTCTGCTTGAGTCAAAGCTGGAGCATCATTCACCCCGTCCCCCACCATTGCAACCTTCAATCCCCTTTCCTGCAAGAGCTTTACCTTGGCAGACTTGTCTTGCGGAAGAACTCTGGCAAAATACTCGTCTATTCCAAGCTCCTTTGCAACCCATGAGGCAACGCTTTCTGCGTCACCCGTAATCATTGCTATCTTCACTCCCATAGACTTTAGCTTCTGCACGGCTTCTCTTGATTCTTCCCGTATTTTGTCGGCAAGCGTAATATCCCCAATTTTCTCATTTCCCTTGACCACAGACACCGTTGTTTCAGCTCCTGCCGATTCGCTCCCTTCTACCCGATACTCAACGCCTTCAACAGTTGCCTTTGCTCCTTTTCCTGTAATACTTTGGAAATCCTGCGCGTCCAATAGTTTCAAACCACGCCTTTGTGCTTCTTCAACAATTGCCTTTGCAACCACGTGTTCAGATCGCGCGTCTACAGACGCGGCTAATTGCAAAACAGAATCCTCTGCGCGGGTAACTCCATAGGAACCCGTGGTAAGCGTGCCTGTTTTATCGAAAAGAACGATATCAATGTTCCTTGCAAGCTCCAAAGAAAGGCGCTGGCGCACCAGGAACCCGCCTCTTGCCGCCAACGTGGTGGATATGGAGGCAACGAGAGGTATTGCGAGGCCTAAAGCATGCGGACAGGCAATAACAAGTACTGCAACCAATCTTTCCACCGCGAACGCGAATCCTTCTTCTTGCGAAAACCAAAAAAGGAACGTTGCGGTTCCCAAAGTAATAGCAATAATAGTAAGAAGAAACGCAGCTTTGTCTGAAAGGAGTTGAAGTTTTGATTTTGATGCCTGCGCTTCCTGTACAAGCCGCATGATTCCCGCGAGAAACGTGTTCTTCCCTATCTTCGTGACCTCAACTTTCAAACTGCCAGTTCCATTGACGGTTCCCGCGATCACTTCGCTTCCCGTGTTTTTCGATACGGGTTTTGATTCTCCTGTTATCATAGACTCGTTGACCTCAGAATCCCCTTCAACAACTTTTCCGTCTGCGGGAACTCTGCTTCCAGGCCGCACCAACAGAACATCTCTAAGCTGAAGTTTCTCTAAGGGCACGGATTCCGTTGTTTCTCCTCTCACAACCTCTGCAGTGTCAGGAAGAAGCTTTGAGAGCTCTTTTAAAGCACCCTGCGCTCCGCTCACAGCCCGCATCTCGATCCAATGGCCAAGCAGCATAATGGTTATCAAGGTAGTCAACTCCCAGAATAAAGAGTCACCTCTGCCCGTGAGGACTACTGCAACGCTATATGTATACGCAACGCCGATTGCCAGAGCAATGAGCGTCATCATGCCAGGACTTCTTCCCCTCAACTCTCTCCAGGCAGAGGAAATAAAAACCCAACCACCGTAGAAAAATACAATACTGCCGAGGATGAGAGGAATAAAAGGTTCATCCCTCAATAGAATAACGGGAACAGTCAAAGCAAAACTCACCCAGAACTTCTTTAGAAAATCCTGGGTTACGTGCCCCGTGTGCCTGTCGTGTGTTCCAGAGTTCCTGCCTAAGCGAAGCTTAGGACTCTGTCCTAAGCTTCGCTTAGGCACAGTTTTCAACTTAACCAAACTCATCCCGCACTCCGGACACATGCCAGGGCCTTCCTGCCGTACCTCAGGATGCATGGGACAGGTATACATGGGAAAGGGTTATTTTTTGAGAAAGAATCCTCGAAGGGTCTTTGAACTGTAATACAGAGCGAACAGAAAATTCAGCGAAAGAAAGACGGCGAGCAGGAGCAGAACATTCCGATGCCAGTCAACGTGGCCGGGCACCGCGTACAAAAGCACCGAATACAGGCCAAACCCTACCACGGCAATCGCGGAAACGCATGTTTGCAAGAACGCAACCAGTTTCTGGGTTGGGCTTATTAAGCCAGCAAGAACTCCAAGCCCCACGACCACGAACAACGGAAGAAAAGCCAGGGGTGCGAACAGATGAGAAAAGAGCGGAGTTGCGAGAAGAATCACAACCGCGCCTACGAGAAACAGTTTTCTCACGGTATCCCCATAGTAATGGGGCAGTACCGCCCGATATCCCTTTACGTTGTTTCCTTCGCCTGGTTCCATATTATTGAAGCGCCTGGTCAATCGCCGCCTTCAGGGTTGCGTACGGAACCGCGCCCTTTACGGGAATACCGTTCACATAGCTTCCCGGAGTACCTGTTACACCTGCTCTCAATCCCTGCTGATAGTCCTGCTCTACCTTGTCTTCGTATGTTCTTTGGGAAACGCACGTGTCATATTTAGCAATATCCATTCCAAGACTCTCCGCAACCTCCCGATAGAGAGTAGAACCTATACGGTCCTGCTCCTCAAATACCTTGTCTGCAAAAGCCCAGAATCCCTCATCTCCTTTTTGTTTCCAGACGCACTCAGCGGCTTCTGCAGCGGGCCTTGCTTCGGGATGAATGTTATCTAATGGGAAGTGCTTGTAGACCCACCGGATCGTATCCCCGTATTCCTCCAGGGCCTGCTGAACTGTTGGATGGAAACTCCTGCAAAACGGGCACTGAAGATCCGAAAACTCCACTAACGTTACCTCTGCGTCGGGATTTCCTCGGATATGGTCTTGTTCCGTAATGGTGAACTCCACGCGCGAACCATCGATAACGGGAGGGTTCACCGTGTTCCCTGTTCCCCCTTTTTGCATGTTGGCGCTGTACACCAAAGAACCCCCGATAACAAATGCCGCGATAAGAATGGCCGCGGGAAGGTAGAAATTCTTGTCTGTTGATTTTTCGTCTGCCATAGAAAAGAAAAGTTATGTGTTATGCGTGCGACTTTACGTATTCATAGGCAGAAGTTGCGGCAACCGCTCCCATGGCTGAGGCCGTAATATCCTGCTTGAAGCTTCCAAAGTGGTTCGTGGCGTCTCCTGCCGCGAATACGCCATGAACATTCGTTTTCATTCCGTTATCCACCATCATATACCCTTTCTGGTCTGTTTCAACACCCAATTGTTTCGCAAGGGTCGTGTCGGGGTCAAATCCAATCTCAATAAACACGCCGTCTATCACCAGATCATCCAGCTCCTTCCCAGCTTCATGCTTCGAGCTTGAAAGAACCAGTTTTTCTAACATCTTCTCGCCCACGATCTCTTTGACCTCGTGTTCAAGTAAAACCTCCACCTTATTTCCAAGCTTTTTCATCTGCTCCAGGTTAATGGGTTCCGCAATGACCTCTTTATTGCGAACAATAAGATAAATTTTGTCAGCATACTCTGCTAAAAAGTTCACTCCTTTAACCGATGAATCCCCTCCACCCACCATGGCAACTTTCTTTCCTCCGTACAAAGGGCCGTCACACGTCCAGCAATAGTGCACTCCTTTGCCTACAAGCTCTTTTTCATTGGGAAGGTCAAGATGCCTTCTTTGAGAACCGATTGCCAATATGACTGTTCCAGCTTCAAAGGTTTCCTTCTCGGTTTTCACGGCAAAACCTTTATTGTCCTTTTCAATAGAAACTACTCTTCCCTCTTTGAGTTCAGCTCCAACCAATTCTACCTGTTTTTTCATGGTGAGCATGAAATCGCCTCCATCAATACTAATAATCCCGGGATAGTTCTCGATTTTACCGGCAGTTGAGGTTTCTCCCCCAAACTCTCCCGCGATAACCAGCGTCTTCATAGCATAGCGCCTTGCGTACAAAGCCGCAGACAGCCCCGCTGCTCCCGAACCCACGATAATGAGATCGTATTTCATCGCTGCTATTATACCTCCTTTAAAAGATTATTCCAATTTAATATCCGTGAAAATGGTTGCGTCGCGCATCTCGCGCACAATGCGCGCCGGGGTTTCAGCAAGCATACCTTCTTCTGCAAGAACTCGTTCCAGGGCGTTGCGCTTCTCTTCTCCTACCATAAACACCACTGAATGGTCTACCCACTCTCTCAAGAAAGGAAGTGTTGCGGTTGCGCGATGCGAATACACGCTCTTCCCCTTCGCCTCATATTCTACCATTGGCTTGTCTTTGTTTTCGAACAGCTCCCGGAACACTTCAGAGTTCTCGGGAAAAGGAAGTATTCCTGCGGTGTGGCCGTCTTCCCCCACTCCCTGGGTAATAATAACTTTTCTTAAGGAAGTGTTTCCTTTCAGCTCCACAAACGGCACGTCTCGCGCCTGCAACATCGTATAAAAAGGAGTTGCCTTAAACTGCTCGCTGTTGCTGTCCTTCGATTCCACATCCAATCGTTCGTCAAGCACTCCCAAGGCAAGGTCCTTTGGAAGAGAATTTGCATCGATCTCGTCAAGCAGCTGCAAGGCAGAACCCCCTGAAGATAAAAAAAGGACTGGCACGTGCTGATGGCTCAAAAAAAGCTGGTTCAACTTCTTGCCCGCGCTTTTCTTTGCCTCTTCCTTGGTTTTGCACCGCACCACTTCCATCATATCTTGTGCCCGCCAAACACGGCTCGCAATGTGGAAAGGATTTTGCCCGTGAAACTCGGTTTCTTTGCAGACTGCACTCGGAACCTAAATGATTCTTCAATAACAGGAGCAGAAACCTTCAGTTGCTTTGCGGTTTTCACGGTCCATTCCCCTTCTCCCGTATGTGAAACCTTGGTGCTCGCCCTTCTTAAATCCTCCCCGTACAGCCGAAATCCTTCTTCAAGCCACCCCACCAATCGAGAAGTGATAATACTGTTTCTGTTGTACGCCCTTGCAACATCCTGCAAACGGAACTTGAAAGGAGATTTCTTCAAAACCGCGAATCCTTCTGCCAAGGCCTGCATCATGCCGTACTCAATGCCATTGTGCACCATTTTCGCGAAATGCCCTGCCCCTGATTTTCCCATGTACCCTGCCTGTGTATCAGACAAATCACTCAACAAAGGACGAACCTTTGTATACGCGCTCTTGTCCCCACCTACCATAATTGCAAACTTTCCAGCTTCAATGGATACGGGCCCGCCAGAAACTCCCACATCAAGAAAAGAGATGCCTTTCCGCGCGAGCTTGGCTCCGCGCTTCAGGGAATCTTTGTAAAAGGAATTTCCTCCGTCAACCACAGTATCTCCTTTCTGTAAAAAAAGGATGAGCTTCCCTAATACTTCATCTACTGGTTTTCCTGCGGGAACCATGAGCCACACAACTCGCGGTTGCTTCAGCTTTAACGCCAACTCTTTTAAGTTTTGTGCACTTCCTCCTATTTTATCAAACGTAACAACTCTCCACCCCCTTTTCTGGAGTCGTTGCACCATGGGCTTTCCCATTTTCCCCAAACCTATAAATCCTAATTCCTTTCTCATGCAGGAGTAGTGCCAGGTTTATACATCTTGAGCGAAACTTTGTTCTCTTGCCAGGAACGTAAGATAGGGTCTACGAACTTCCATTCTGCCATTATTTCCTCGGTGCTCACGAACTGCGTCTGGTCGCCCTGAATACAATTGAGCAGTAAGCGCTCGTAGGCATCCGCGAACTCCTCTTCCTGAAACGCTTCCCGGTAATCGAACGAAAGCGCGCGCTCTTCAATTTCCATACCATGCCCCGGCTTTCGCGCCCACAAACTCAAGGTAATGCCCTCTTTGGGCTGGATAAAGTAATGAAGGATATTCTTGTAGTGCTTCCCTGGCTCCTGCGGGCACAGGCACGGCGTGGGGTGCTTAAATACCACATGCACCTCCACTCGGTCTTCTGTCATTGCTTTTCCGCTCTCCAAGGTAATGGGAACTCCTTTCCATTGGCTGGCTTCAAGAAACGCCTGGATTTTAAAATACGTTTCGGTTGTGGAATCCGGGCGCACGTTCTTTTCGCTTGTGTATCCTTCGTACTGCGCTCGCACGGTGTTTTCTTCAACATCCTTTCCTTTCAATATCCTCAAAGAACGCAATATATTGCCACGCGCTTTCCTAATAGCGTCTCCCTCAAAGCTCGCGGGACTTTCCATGGTAAAGAGCGCGAGCAGCTGCAACAAATGGTTCTGCCCCACGTCACGCAGAGCGCCAATACCGTCGTAGAACATGCCGCGCTCCCCAATACTTCCCTTCTCAAGGAGTTTTATCGTTATGGATTCAATGCCTTTGTTGTTCCAGGAATCCTGCAAAAAAGCATTGGAAAAGCGAAACGCTAAAATGTTCTGCACCGTGTCTTTCCCTAGGTAATGGTCAATACGATAGATTTGCTCCTCTTTGAAGAGTTTGCCCAGCATGCGGTCGAGCTCTTCCGCGGTTTCCAAATCCTTTCCAAAAGGTTTTTCCACGATAACCCTGGTCCACCCCTCTTTAGGGCTGCAAGGTTTTGTTAATCCAGACTCTGCCAGCTTCTCAAACAGGATTTTGTAATACTGGGGAGAAGCCGCGATG
>Ga0209542_10002859_pt1 | contig 38014 bp, 37 predicted proteins | sample RifCSPhighO2_01_FD_184028 | JGI IMG/M metagenome (GOLD analysis project Ga0209542, IMG submission 184028) | Soil microbial communities from Rifle, Colorado - Rifle CSP2_plank highO2_0.1 (SPAdes) (version 2) | ecosystem: Environmental > Terrestrial > Deep subsurface > Rock core/Sediment ... | reverse complement strand
TCCTCTCTTTTCTGCTTACCATTCTAAGGAATGCTATAGCTTCCTTTATATCATAGTTTTTTGTCTTAATTTCAGAGAAATAGCGTTCTAAGTAGGGGTTGAAGTAATTTCGGGATACTACACCAATTAACGTGCGCAGAGTACCTTCTCAGGTTGCCAAGAAGTTTTTGTATCTCCAAAAACCGGTTCTGTAAGATAACCATAAGGGAGCCTAGTACAAGGATTACTCCCTTCTGCAAGGACTGTATCGCAACTTTCAGATTCAATATGTCCGTCATTGATCTGTTGCAATCCCGTACATGAAGTATCTACGCTATCATAATAAACCCAAACAAACCATCTCGATTCCATAACACATCTATTATAACCACGATTTGAACAAAATGTATGTCCATTAATTCCATAATCTGGATAGTCAACATCAAACATTTTAAACTCATTAACGCCACTACTAGGACTAGGACTTCCAACACCACCTTCACTAGAAACAGGATAACCCATTCCAACAACTCTATCCGCTGTCATAGAAGCATAAAATCCAACAGCAACAATTACAGTCAATAAAGTAGTCAAAACAAGAATCGCGCCAACGAAATATTTTTCAACACCCATTTTTAACTCTTTTAAAATGATTTAACTTCTATTTAAACCTTTCTTACTAAAGTAGAGTAAGAAAATATAGAATATTTCTAACTTTTCTAAAAAATGTTGCGCAAAAATAAGATTACTCTCTCTATGAAACCCAACTCTTTTTCTGCGCAATCACTATCATCTGCACAGTCAGGATCGCATCTTCCATCTACAAGGTTATCGCAAATGCCATCTGCTATTCCGCTCTCGCAATCTTCCATGCAATTAAGGAAATTCTCTCCTGAACCGCAAACACCATCAGGAACGCAATTAATTTTAACTTTCAAGACGCTGCTGTAATAACTTTTGCCATCGACAACTATTTTAGTAGGTGCGCTCTTATACTCTCCAATAGTTAATGGTTTAACCTTATAAGAAATCACTTTTATCTTACCAGCAGGAACACTAAACTGCCATTTAAAGAATGGAATCTGATTTTTTGAAACTGTATAGCTCGGTCTGCTTGGCTGGATAAATTCAGCATCCTGCACTTGTTCATAAACAAAAACCTCTTTATCCCTGCTTTCATTATTAAATATGCTAATGTTCACTTCTAAAACCTCTCCATAATTAATGGCAGAGATACTATCCCGTGTTACAAGAAAATTTGCATTAACAAAAGGCATAAAAGATGCAAACACAAGCAAAAAGAAAAGATACTTCATTTTTTAACCTCCTTTCCTTTTTTTCTCATCATCAAAAAGAAAAATAAGATAAATAAGACAACTGCAAAAAGCAAAAGCACCAAATTCCAGTTAAACTCCTTCTTATAGTTCTCACAAGTGAAAATCTCATCTAAATCAGGGCATTTCTCTCTCCCGCGATCGCTATAGCATTTATCTATTTTTCCGCAATAGTCATAGCCTATTGGTTTTCCACCTAAAACAAAAGCATAGCCATTTCCTGTAGTGTCAACAATCGTATATTTGTCATCCCCAGCTAACTTTACTAAATTATAAGCATGATCATAGCTTTCGACAGCATACACTTCTTTTACAGAATATCCTGCTTTTCTTAATGAAGTAGACAATCCAAAGGCATAATCAACGCACGTTCCACTAGACAATAAGTCGATGCTTGCATGCGTAGGAATATCAGACAGGGCAATATTATTCTCATTCATATCACTATCAGAGTTCCACCATCCTCTGATTCTTTTTCCATTTCTTAATTGGCAATTCAAGAAATCAAATTGGATATCGCTGTTGGGAAAGGGCTTTGCCTTGAAATAATTTGCAGGATTCACGCAAAGTTCATCAACACCATAGCAGCACATCTCTGCTTCAAAATAATCCTGCATATACACAGCACCGCTCCCAAAGCTCTGCATTAAGTAAAGTGCCTCGCATCTTCCACTTTCTCCTTGAGAGAATTCATTGGCAAAATTGCAAACAAAAAACCTCTTTGGGTCCTGAAATGGATTTCCGTCACAGCAATCAATGGCCTCTTCAACAATATAGTCTAGCTCCTCGCTGCATACTTCAAGCAGATCACAGCTATATCCCTCTGTATTCACCTTAATCTTTTCCCCTTCTTTGCTCAGCCATTTATTCTCACAGATTGTATCTTCAGGATAATATAAAGCATTAGTTCCTCGGCATTTTGTTTTTTCTCCAACATTCACAATTAAAGAATCAAAGCCTATTGCCCCTTCACTATCCATAACCTCTAAAGAAATATTGTAAACTCCTATAGAAGAAAAATTTAATTTCATCTTCTTCCCTTCGCCAATAATTTTATCTTGAAGTTTCCAAGTATAAACACTTTTATCATGATAGAAATCACTTGAAGGTATATTGCCATCAAGATCATAAGACTTAGATGCATCTAAGAGAAATAAACGATTAGATATAGTTTGGATGTCTTCTCCAGCAACAGCAACAGGCTCAATATTCTCTCCAATAGGATAAACTATAACCTTAAAAGAAGTTGAACTAATTTTCTCGCCATCACTCACAGAAATCTTAAATAACTCTTCTCCAATCTTTTTCGGTTTATTGCAGAGTAACCAACTTTCCTCTAAAAAGCAAGAGATGATATCTTTTTTGCCTTCTAAATAAAAAGAAAGAGTGTCATTCTCTTTATCGCTTGCATACTCGCTAAAATCAATAAGTCTTTCCACACCTTCATGATTGAAAGGAATCTGCAGATTTGGAATCTCTCCGAGAAAAGGTCTTGTATTGATATAGCTTAAATTACTGCTGACAAAACTTCTTAAGGGCTCAACAACAAAAGGAACTTCTTCCCAATCACCATTCTTATAAGAATAAATGCTAAAAAAATACGCTCCTGGATTCAAATCAACAATGTAACTTAAAATTTTATCTTCATAGCAAATGCTGGTTTCGCAATCCAGAGCAAGCACATCAATTAAGCTGTAATCATCTTTATAGAGTGGAATAAATTTATAGACTCCTGATTTATCTGCACTAACCTCTAAAAGTATCTCGCTGTTCTGTGATGCAATATCAGGTTTTACACTGCTTGCATTTACTAAACTCATGCTTAGTAAAAAAAATATAGTAAAAAAATAGGCTTTCATCTAGCAAACCTCGACAAAACTGCTTTCTCGATTGTTTAAACAAGATACCGCTTGGTCTTGAACCTCAATCTTAGGGATAATTTCAACACGAGTAACAGGATTGATTCGATTGACAGGAAATCTTTCAGTATGATAAGCTTCTAAAATCGGATAAGGAAAAGATGGCACTTCGCTACTACTAGAAGCATCAAAGAGAATGACGTGAAACCCATTAGAGATCGCAATAGGCCCATTATTCTTCAAGGTAAGGTTGACTTGTCCACTGTAAGTATCATCGCAAGCATTTATTATTTCAACATCAACAGCCAAGCACATTTCTTCAGAAAGTCTGCTTCTTTCCAGCCTTCCTTTAACATCTTCAAAAAATCCAGTCTGCCAAGCAAATAAAACCACAGCAAGAACAATCACAAATCCTATAATCAAGACAGTAGCAATTAACTCACTGGCACCTCTTTTCATAAAGTAAAATTAAATTTTAGAAGTTTTTAAAGGTTATGAAAACTATCGGGTGCAGATTAGCACTAAAGTAAAGTTTAGTATACAAAAACCATTATGGTTCTCAAAATATTCAAATGGTATTATAAGAAACCAGATGGTAATAGTAAAGTTTAAATAGTACTAAAAGTTACCAGAATGTATGAAGGAATTAAAGATGAAACTAAAGGGAACTACAATCTCAGAACTCGGGAAAGCATATGATAAAACACTTGCATGGTTTTTTGCGTATCCTCAAAAAGAATTTACACTCAATGAGCTTTGTAAAAGCATAGGAATAGCAAAAACCACAGCAAACGTAGTTATATCTCAGCTAGAAAAAGAAGGATTTTTAGAAAAAGAAATTCTAGGGAAAGTTTGGAGGATTAAAGTTAATCAGAAACATCCGTATGTAACTACAAGAAAAATACCATTTAATTTACAGCAGATATACGAAAGTGGAATTCTACAATGGGTGAATGATAACATTCCAAATGCGAAAGCCATTATCCTCTTCGGAAGTTACAGAAAAGGAGACGATATTGAAGGAAGTGATATAGATATCGCAGTAGAAATTTTAGGAAATCAAAAGCTTGAAATTATTACTGGTGTAATGCAAGCGTTAGGGTATAGAAAGAATATTAAAGTAAATTTACATGTATTCTCAAGAAAACACATTGATCTTAATGTATTTGCAAATATTGCTAATGGAATAGTATTAAACGGATTTTTAGAGGTACGCCCATGATCCGAAAGAGAGTGCCAGATAAGTTCAAAGCAAGGAGTATGCTACAAGCTGCTGAGATAGAGATAAAATTCATAAAAACGCTAAAACCTTCCCAAGAATCCGCAGCAACAATAGTGAGGAGTGTATACGAAGTTTTTAGAATGCTCGGGAATGCTCTATTGCTCATGCGTGGAAAAGAAGCAACAGGCATCGATCATCACACAGAAATGATAAAAGAACTTTTTACATTAAAGGCTGATACAGCAAGGCCGATACAGATCTTATTAAATCTTAAAAGTTTAAGGAATAGGATCAATTATCAAGGGTATATTCCGGCAGGAGAAGAAGCAGAAGATGCACTAGCAATCGTGGAAAGTTGTTTTGATCCTATTTTAGATGAAATAAAAAAAGAACTGAACAGAATATAACATAATCTATGCTATTTTGTATAAAGTTTACTGCAATGCAAACCTCAGAATAGCGCCAATCTTCCCTAAATCCCTTAATTGAATTCCTTCTCGTGTCTCAACAGAAATAATCTCAACAGTTGCATCAGTCTCTAAGGCTTTTTCTTCATATGCTTCAATCTCTTCATCGCTCAAACTTTCGCTTAACAATAAGATTTGAACAGCTCCATATGATAATGCCTTATCAACTTGCTCTTTGCCATATGCAGCTTTTTCCGAATTTTTTCCCAAGGTTTCTAAGAATTTTTCAACAACCTCTTTCTCATGAGTAATATGCTCTTGCAACAATAAATCCCTGCTTTTATCAACTAAGTCATGCAGTCCAGATTCTTCAGTGTAAGTTAAATCTTTGATCCCCAATACTTTTTGTTTCAGTTCAGCATGAAGATAATTTCCATCTACGAAATCAGATTTAGAAGGTCCTGGTCCTCCAATAAGAAGACCCTTCAGTTCTTTTTTATGAAAAAATTCTTTATTAGCAGATTCTCCGACTCTTTTATAAAAATCGTGGATGGCTTCTTCTCGTAATCTTGCAAATCTTGGTGCGCTATTGTGAACAAGAATTCCATTTGCAATGAAATTTTGGTTCTTTACGGCAATATCCACAAAATGAGTGGATTGTTCTATTCTTTCAATGTGTGCTATTTTAACAGGCAAAAGATTATACTGTAAAACCGGTTTAATTTTTTCCAATAAGGTTTTATCTTTTATGCAAGAAAGAAGTGAAGTTAAAAAAACAGATTTACTCATCATACGCTCATTACGGAAGAAATTAGTTATTTTAGGAAAATCTTTTATCTTCATTCCATGTTGCTCAAGAATGTTTCTAATATTTTCTCCAGAAACTGCAATTCTACGCATATAACTTACAGAAGATTTGGTTTTAAGAAGTTTGATAAGTTTCTCTTTTTTTGGAAGAGAAGTAAATCCAATAGAAGTAAAAAAAGAAGTTAAAGATTCTTTTTCAGAAATAGAAAGTGTGTATCTCATCTCCTTGCTATAAGGATTTTTGCGGTTGTTATACTCATATAAAGATGCTAGAATACCAAAACGAAGCAAACTCATTTGAAGTTGCTGGGCTAATTTTTTGTTATTAATCGATAAACCAATACTTTTTCTTTTTGGATTAACATAACCCTCTGCATCAAAAATACCTTTAAGAAAAGAAGCTAAGACTGAATTTTCAGACTTCAAGATTTTTTGAGGGATAGTTGTATCTGAATAATATTTAAGTTCAGGAAATTCCTTTTTCAAGAGTCTTACTAAAGGTTTCCCATACAAGCGTAAAATCCAGTAACCCTTTTTCTCTCTAAAAGTCAGGCTAATGTTGCATTGAAATAGCTGTTTCGCCAAAATAGTATAAACAGTTATCATATGCTGATCTTGATCATGGAAGCTTAGTCTTTCTACTTCAAACGAGCCATCTCCTGCAAAATATCCTAAAAGTTGAGCCAAACGCTCATCTAGGATAGAAGGGAGAGTTAACATTGACTTAGGAGTGCAATAAAGGCGAATAAAGGAATCTCCATCAATAAAGAGTGCTTTACAAAGTTTTTGTAAGAGATCTAAACGGATTGCTTGCTTTCCCAGTTCTACAACAGAAATCTCAGTTTGAGTTACACCAATGTTCTTTGCAAGTTCTTTTTGAAATAGTCTAAAAGATTTTCTTTGAGTAGTAATAAGATTTCTACCTTCTTCAGAAAGAATATAAGAATTATAATATGCTTGTGCATGCAATGCTTGAAGTTCTCCTTTTACATCAACGCGTTCTGGCATCAGCAAATATTCTCCTTCCTGAAGGTCTTTTGCTTGTTTCTCTTGAATAGTGTTTCCCCAAGTAAAAAAACCATGGTTTGCTGAAGATTCTATAACTGTTCTTGGGAATTTGGTGGTAATATAATATAAAACCTTCTTCTTAGTACGCCAAGTATCAACGACAGGGGAATCTACAAAAGTAAAGGAAGAAAAGTTAGCACTTTTTACAGGATGCGGATTATGAATTTCCTGAATTTCTACAATTTCTCCAGTGCTCAATTGAACTAAAGAAGTGGGAACAAGGCATTGGCCGCCAGCTTTTATCTTTCCAGGAACAGCAGAAGTCTTGCGCGCTAATACTTCAATCAAGGTTCCTTTCAACAAGCCAATTGTTGCATCCCTATTATCCATTACAATTAATCCATACATTACATCAGTATCGAGCATTGCTCTCAAGCTATCTAAAACAAAAGTCTGATCGCATCTATACAATCTTGTTGTAAACGGCTCTGGAGGCTCAATGCTCCAAACTTTTATGTCAATCTTCCCTTCAGTGTCAGAAGCATTTCCTGCAAAGATTGCTAACCCATTTTCAGGATTTTTCTTGAATAAGCGTAAATGCCTAATTGCTTTCTCCAAAGAATCGATAACATTTTTCCTAGTTCGTGCGTCTTTAATGTTAGTGGCTGTTCCTTGTTCTTGCTCAAGATGAGTAATGATCTTATTCAAGTCATAGCCTGCTGGAATATAAACACTAACTAACTCTGTATGTCTTCCTCTTATAGACTCTAATTCCTTAATAAATTTCCTTAACTGATGTTTTTGTTTAGGTGTCATAGAAGTTTAATATCAAATGCTCCTTCTTTAATTTCTTTAGCTTGTGTAACTGCTTGTAAATCAGCTAAACACTCCTTAAGGTTTATCATATCTTTCTTCTCCAATGTCAAAATAATTTCTTGTTTCATGGATTTATTTTCCCTGCTTTTAAATTGTCTTACTTTTGTTAATATTTCAACAAATAATGCTCCAATAGTCTCTGCTTTCTTATCAACAAATTCTTTCTTGAAAGAAGGCCATTCACTCAAATGAATGCTTTTCTCTTTTTCTCTTTTTCTGTAATATTCTTGGTAAATCTCCTCAGTTATATAAGGCATAATCGGGGCAAACATCTTCATAAGAGCAAGCAAAGTATAATATAAAGTGTATTGGGCGCTCTTCTTTCCTTTATTCCCTCTTTTTTCAGGGTTATACAAACGATCTTTCACAATTTCTAAATAATAATCACAAAAATACCAGAAAAATTTCTCGGTATCTAATCTTACTTTAGAATATTCATAGAGTGTAAATGCTTTAGTATTAGATTGCACAAGATGCTGTAAAGAAGACATTATCCATCTGTCCATAACTTCTAAAGATGGTTTTTTCCCGTCAAAGTCCTTTAAGTGTTGAAAGGTAAATGAACTTGCATTCAATAATTTAGTAATAGTTTTTTTCCCAGTTATAACATCCTTCTCTAAGAAAGGAGTATCTTCTCCTAAACTAGAGCCTGCAGCCCAAAATCTAATAGCGTCGGCAGGATATCTCTCTAATAAGTCAACAGGGCTAATGATATTCCCTTTGCTCTTGCTCATTTTTTTCCCATGAGCATCTAACCCCCATCCAGAGATCATAACATCTTTCCAAGGTAATTTCCCAAAATGCAAATAACTCTTTACTACAGTGTTAAATTGCCACAATGTAATAATATCATGAGCACTCGCTCGTAAACTCATAGGAAAAATTTTATTAAAAAATATTTTATTTTCTAGCCATTTCGCGTTAATTTCAGGAGTTAAGGAAGAAGTTGCCCAAGTATCCATCACATCTTGCTCTGGAATAAACTCATTGCTTCCGCAAGAGCATTTCTTCTTTGGATTATCAACTAAAGGATCAACAGGTAAATCTGTTTCTTCTGCTAGCATAACCTTTTCGCATTTCTTGCAATACCATACAGGAAAAGGCACTCCAAAATATCTCTGTCTTGATAAAGTCCAGTCCCACTTCAATCCTTTCACCCAATTGTCATATCGATGCTTCATATGACTCGGATACCAATGCAATTGCTTTCCTAATTCTAAAAATTTCTCTTTCAAATCTAAGTATTTAAGAAACCATTGCTTTGTCTCTAAAATCTCTATCTCTATTCCGCATCGCTCATGCACATTTACAGCATGCTTAATCGGAGTTTCTTTTAATAATAATTTCTTTTCCTTTAAATCAGCAATGATCTGTTTCCTAGCTTCTTTAATTTTCAGTCCTTGATATTCTTTAGCTAATTCAGTCATCTTTCCATTTTTCGTAAAAGCAATGCGTAAATGAAAATTGTAAGTCAAGTACCACTCAGCATCGACCAAATCTCCAAAGAGACAACACATTACAGCCCCACTTCCTTTTCCCATATCTACTTTACTATCAGCCATGATAGGAACCCAGTGTCCAAACAAAGGAACTTGTACTTTCTTCCCTACCAATTGTCTATATCTTCTATCTTGAGGATGCACAAAAACTGCTACACAACTAGGTAATAACTCTGGTCTTGTTGTAGCAATAACTAAATCTTTTTTATTTTCTAATTTAAAGACAATATCAACAAAAGTGCTTTCCTTTTCCTCATCCCGTAATTCAACTTGAGCTATTGCAGTTTCACATTCTGGGCACCATAAAATAGGGGCCTTCTTCTGGTAAATGCGCCCTTTTTTGTGCAAATCTATAAAAGAATATTGAGAGATTTTTTGAGCTCTCTTTTCAATAGTAGAATAGAGTAAACTCCAGTCCACACTTAATCCTAATCTCCCCCAAAATTCTTTGAATTTTTTTTCATAATCATGAGAGACCTCTAAGCAGAGTTGATTGAACTTTTTTCTCTCCATTTGGTTTGCTTTCACATTTCTTTCTTTTTCCACTAATCTCTCTGTAGGCAATCCATTATTATCAAAGCCAAAAGGATAAAACACATTATAGCCTTGCATTCTCCTGAATCTTGCTATGAAATCTAAATGGGAATATGAGAAAGCATGCCCCATATGAATCTCTCCAGAAATAGTTGGTGGAGGAGTGTCAATAGAATAAATTTTCTTCTTGCTTTTTATAGAAAATTGGTAAATCTTTTCTTGTTCCCAAAACTGTTGCCATCTCTTCTCTTCCATGGAGATAAGCCAAGTAGAGATTTATTTAAAGGTTTCTAAAGAAAAGATTATTCTAAGGTTTTTATTCAGTAGTTTTTCGACATACATTATTCACACAATTACATTCTGTAAGAGGGGTGCAAAGTAATTCTGCTCCTTTAGGATCAAATTGTTCATTGATATTAATGCATCCAGCACCGCATATTTCTTTGCAATCGCTATCAGCATTGCAACTTCGATCACATCCTTCCGTATTACTTAATTCACATTCCCCACTTACACTAGGAGATTCTGTTTTACTTACACTAGGAGATTCTGTTTTATTTGTACAAGCCGACATAAAAAAAAGAATTAAAAGACTTATGAATATCAAGAGAAATTTCATCTTATATTGTTTTGAAATCATAGTTATAAGGGAAGGGAAGTTAGCTTAAATAAGCTGAAGTATTGAAGATACTTGTTCCACCACCACTAGTTGCAGTTACTTCGATAGTATAATTACCCGGGATAGTAAAACCTGCTCTCCTAGCAAGCCAAGTACAATAAGAAGATCCAGTTGGACAAGTACTAAAATTAGAAGCAAATGACGACCTAACAGGACTTCCTGGGCTAAAGTAATTAATGTACCTATAAGCAATGGGACTTTCTTGATCCATTGACAAATGAGTCACTTGAATCTCCCACGATGTAGAGTTTACACGTGATGAGCTAGTACTAGCATAAAGATAAGGTGGTGTGGTGTCATAAGAAGGAGGCAAACAAGCTCCATTACTACAACCATAAGGACAATAATATAAACTAACTTTTGGATTTAATCCATCACACCACTGTTCTTGAAGACCATTAGAAGTACTACAATAATCCCAATTATCAAATGGACCAGTAGCATTGACTCCAGTCGTATGGCCTCTCAAAGTATAGTTCAATCCTCCATCAGAATCACTACAGCTAAAAACAGATTGACAACTACTTTGCCCTTCAACACATTGCTCTCCACTACTGCAATCATCTATTAATCTAGGAGTTATACTACTAGTACATCTTCTAGTAACATTCCCGCACCAATAGTCTTGATAATTTCTATAAACATCTCCATTATTGCAATAATAATCTCCCACATATCTATCAACAGGGCATTGTATATCACTTGAACAAATTATAGGTTCAACGGGGGTTCCGCCAATGCTTTGCACTGGATAACCTGCCTTCCTACAAGCATATCACCATAAAGACCGAAGACAGAAAAAACTATAGCTAAAGCAAAAAGAGAAATTAAAAGAACTGCCAAAGTTCTCAATTAAATGCACCTTTTTCTTTTTTCATGTAATTTTATTAAACGTATCTATATATATATATATCTTTCTGTTTTCTTATAACAAGCTAAAGAAATAAAAATAGCCTTCTTAAACAAAAACATATGCTCAAAAACACAATAGCTAAAAATGTAACACCTCTTTTCTAGGAGATATATTTGTCAAATTTATTGGCTTTCTTGTAGTCATAGCAATAGCAAGGTTTCTTGGAGATGCTTCTCTAGGAACCTACTCTTTCATCATTACTTTAGTTTGGATTGTTTTTAAGATATCAGAGCTAGGTCTAGATATGATAATAAGGAGAGATGTAGCAAGAGAAAAAGAAAAAGTAAACAACGCTTTCTTCTCTAACATTCTAAGCTTGAGGATACTAACAGCAATTCTTGCATTTCTCATAACACTCAGTATTATCTATCTAACACAAAAACCAACAGAAGTGAAAAATCTCACTTTCATTGCTGCTTTAGGCATGGTTTTCTTTAATATCGGGATGATTTTCAGATCTGCTTTTTATGCTTTACAAAAAATGAGATATGAGGTAGTAGTAAAAATAATCTCTAACATTGTCTTCTTGCTAGGAATCCTTTTTTTATTCTTTGGCTTTGGGTTAAAAATGATCTTTGTATTTCTTTTCCTAAGATATTTTTTATCTTTAGTCTTGAGTTTTTTCCTATTCAAGAGAAAAATTGCAAGAGAGATAAAACTAAATGTTTCTATAAAAAAATGGAAAACCATAATCAAAGAATCATATTTCTATTGGCTCATCACTGGAATTAGCATTCTTTACTTCAAAATTGATATTATACTGCTCTCTTTCCTGCAAAATGAAACAGTTGTTGGATGGTACACAGGAGGCTACCGAATTATTGACATGATTTCTTTAATCCCAGTTACCATAGTAAGCACTATTTTCCCTGTAATGTCAGAGTTATTCATAACATCAAAAGAAAAGTTAAAAAAGCTCTATAAAGTAGCTTTCCGCTATCTTCTCATAACTGCGTTAGCAATAGTAATATTCTTCACAATACTAGCAAATCCAATAGTAAATCTACTATATGGAGATTCCTTCACAAATTCTGCTCTTGTATTAAAAGTGTTAATTTTGGCACAGGCATTGATGTTTATAACCTTGCTTATCTCAAATCTCTTAGGAGCCATCAATAAACAGAAATCAGTAGTTATCACAAGCGCAATAGCATTATTCATTAATATTTTATTAAATCTCATGCTTATACCGAAGTACAGTTTTATGGGTGCAGGATGGGCTACATTAATAGCAGAGATCATCAATGTGATAATTTTAGTTATTCTAGGAATAAAATATTTTGACAAACCTGAACTCTCTTCAACAGCAAGGATAATGCTTGCTTTCCTCCTCAGTGGAGCATTTTTCTTCATACTAAATCTACAAAATCTTTGGATAGCTGCAATACTAACACTGCTAAGCTACATTATATTGCTCCTTCTTTTCAAAGTAATCAAGAAAGAAGATTTCCTTCTCTTAATGTCGATAAAGAGAGAAAAAACTATCTAAAATCTTTTTTTGTGTTGTTTCTAACTTAGTATTTTTAAGGTGCGTAAAAGAATATTTTTTAAGAATTCGGTGATATAAACTATTTTTAACATTATGAAATTCTAAGTTTTTTTCCTGAGATCTTTGCAAAGCTTCTTTAGGAGAAATCTCTAAAAAAATGGCAATATCAGGAAGGGGAATAAGAGATAGATAATAATCACTAAATTTATTATCAAACATTTCTAAATACATGGATTGAACTGCTAAATCATAAAAATATCTATCGCAGATAAAAACTCGTTTCTTTCCAGAAAAAAAGGCATAGAGAGAAAAAACAACTACATCAAAGAGATAGCTTGCTTTACGAAAAAAGGAGAAAGTCTTTTTTTTAAAAGAGCGTTTCTTGCTAAACTCAATATCTTCAATACCTTTCCTTAAAAAAGGAAAAGATTTATCCAGCAAACGCCCTATCTTGCCAAAAAGAGAAAAATTTTGTAAATGTACGTATGTTACCGGTATATGTTCTTGAAAAAGTCGAACATATAACCATCTAGATAAAGTAGTCTTTCCTGATCCATCCAATCCAGAAAAACTAATGATCATATTAGCTCCCTTTTAAGACAGCTAAAGGCTTAAGCTTAACCACAGGCTTTGCTAATTGGTGTTTTTCCATAGCTTCAATAACAGAATTAACATCCTTAAATGAAGATGGTGCCTCTTCCATAATATTTCCTACCCCATACCTATACAATTTCACTTTGCTCTGCTCCATCTCTTTGTTAAATTGCTCCATACTCACCTTCTCCCGAGCTTCTGCTTTTTCTAAAACTCTGCCAGCGCCATGGTTAGCAGAGTAAAATGTTTTTTTAACTCCCTCTAGAGGCACACACAGATAAGAAAAGCTTCCCATGCTCCCAGGAACTAATAAAGGCTGTCCAGTATGCTTGAAAAGACTATGCTTCTTAAAAAACTCTTTTGGTAATACTCTATTTGCTCCATTCCGATGCACACAATACATCTTCCCATCAATTTCTTCATAGTAAAAAGAATCATGTGTGCTATCGATGAGCAAGGAAGTAGCAACATTTCTATGAAAGACTTCTGCTAAGCTCTCTATAATAAGTTTCCTAACATAAGCTCGATTACAAAAACCATAGTTAATAGCTGCATACTTTGTTAACAAATAGTGTTGTCCTGCTACACTTTTGATAGGAACAGTAGGAAAATCCTCTCTTCCCCCACCATTGCTCTTCCAACTTGCATGTTCTTTTAGGTATTTTCTCCGAATATTAAGCTGGTAAAGAAGTTTTTTCATGCCTGGGAATTTTCCTGCGGATAGATAAGCCTTATATAACAAGTTTCTTTTGAAGCTCATTCCAAAGCGCCCATGACGGTATTCCTTGTAGTGGTCATGAATAGCATTCCCAAAGCCACTCGAATCGCAATGCAGCATAAACACTAATTGTCCTTTGCGTAATCCAAAAGTATTTGCAAGTTTTTTATCTGTTTCTTCCGATACAACTTGTAACTCAAGAAAATGGTTTCCTGTTCCAAGAACGCCTAAACTGCATCTCCCAAGAATAAATGATTCTTTCGGTAATAATTGTTTTAATTGAGAAAAAGGGATTGGATTTTCATAAAAAAGATTCCCACGGTACTCAATATTCTGTAATTCCTCTTTGTCAAGATGCTCTCTTTCGTAAAGTGCTTCACTCCCTCGTTCAAGGAATTGCTGTAGCTCATCCTCACTCACAGTAGGTTCTTTCCTGATATTGACAGATATCTTTTTTTTGAGAGTAAAAAATAATTGGTCTAATAAGTCTGGAGAGATATCTTCCTCAAAGAGTTCAGTAGTCATGAAGCACATTCCGCAATCCGTGTTTATGATTTTAGGGATAATGTATTCTTCAGAAACAACGACAATGCCTGTAGGTGCAGGAGTTCCGTATTTATAGTGGATATCAGGAAGTGCTACAATCTTTTCACTGACTCCAGAAATAGAAGCTAATTTCTTCAATCGTTCAAGAGTAATCACATTAGGCTTAACTTTCTCAGTAATAAAAAGTTCTACAGGTATTTGCATTGCTCCTTCCGGTGAAATAATGTGTTTATTCATGGTAAACCATCTGATAAATCTCATGAAATTTTTGCTTTGTAATATCCCAGCTAACTTTCTCTCGTATAAAGGTGTAAGCATTCTGAGAGAGTTTTTTCTGTATATTAGAATGATCAAAAAAGAAGATAAGTCTTTCTACTAACTCCTGTGTAGATTTCTGTGGCACTAAATATCCATTATAGTTATTAAAGATGCCATCACTCATCCCACCAACATCACTTCCGATAACAGGTAACCCAGTAGACATCGCTTCTAAAACAGCACTTGGCAGTCCTTCAGTATCTCCTTGTTCGACAATAGAAGGGAAAACACAAACATCTCCAATATTATAGTAATCAACAAGCTCTTCTCCAAGTTTAGGACCTAGGAATAAAATAACTTTATCCAAACTTTTTTGCTGCACATATTTTTTAAGAGAATGCTCTAGCTCTCCTCCACCTATGATTAAAACTAGAATATTTTTATGTTTTTTGATAAGGGAAGGCACAACGTCAATTAAATAGTTTAATCCCTTCTTCTCGCTTAATCTTCCTACAGAAAGGATTATTTTCGCATCTAAGGGAAGCTTATATTTTTTCCTCAGTGCTTTTTTGTCTTTCTTCTGAAACCTATGAGTATCAATCCCCATCTGGATGACAGCATGTTTTTTTGCAAATTCTTCCTGCATCTCAGAAGACAATAAATGCACTAACTCTTGCTTCACATGATTGCTCTGGCATGTAATGAAATCTGCATGCTTCACAATAAAATCAGCTAACTTCCTGCGAAAGAAAGGAATTTTATAGAAAAGAAAGACATCCGCAGCATGTAATGTAATAACATGTGGTTTCTTAGAGAGTTTACTTGCAATTGCTCCAGCAAATCCTGTAGGAAAGAACCAATGTGACTGGATTAAATCACAATCCTTGCTTTCTTTCAAAGCCTGATAGATAAACGCGTTCATGAAGAAGAAAAAATGGAATTTTCCAAAAGGTTTTTGAATAGTCTTGATAATAGGCTCACTGCCGATAATGCTATATTTTTTAGGAAGGTAATAAAATCGTTTAATTGTAATTTTCCCATGCTGCTCTAACCTAGGAGTTTCTTTAAATGCTTCAGTAACAACCTTAAGAGAAACACCATCTAAACTTGATAATTGCTCGCTAAAAGTCTTTACAAAAATGCCTTTTGTTCCATCATAGGAAGAAGGATAAGAAGTAGTTAATAAGCAAATTTTCATTTCTCTTCATGGATCTTCTCTTTCAAGATTTGTGGGATGATATGGCACAAGAACCAGTGTCCATCCTCTACAATGCCATATTCTTGTTCATTGAGGACAATAGCATGGTCAACAAGCTCTTTTGCTTTCCCTCCACCAAAACCGAGAATGCCGATAGTAACAGCATGATTTTCTTCCGCCACTTTAAATGCTTTCAAGATGTTAAGAGAATTTCCACTCCCAGTAATTCCAATGACAATGTCTCCTGGCAAAACTAAGTTCTTTAATTGTTCTGAAAAAATATCATCAAAAGAAAGGTCATTACTATAAGCCAAAATAGTAGGCATGCTATCATTTAAAGAAATGATTCGAAAACGCTTTGTCGTTTGTTTATAAAATTTCTTCAAAGTATTTTTTCCTAAATCACAAGCAAAATGGCTTGCAGTTGCCGCACTTCCCCCATTTCCAAAAACAAAGACGGTCTTGTCAGATCTCCATGCATCATATAGTATATTAATCACTTCTTCAATCTGCTTCTCACTAATAGCATCTATCTGATGTTTCAACTTCTCCTTATAATCTTGGATTTTTTCTTTCATGTTTATTCATGGACATAAATAATTTTACTTCCTTCAGGTTCAAATTCAACAGGATATGGTTTTAGTTCTGGTAATGCTCTTATTAATTTATCTTGTTTTTCTTCTTCACAATAAACTACTAAAAAACCTCCAGCACCAGCACCAGAAATTTTACCACCTAAAGCTCCATGCTCTTTAGCAAGAGTATACCATTTATCAATCTGAGGGTTTGTAACTGAAGGGTTCATCTGTTTTTTATACTGCCAGTTTTTATCTAAAAGTTCAGCAAAACTCATTAAATCTCCAGCAAGCAAGCTATCTCTCATCTCAACACCAATATCTCTCATCCTTTGCATATAAGCAAATTTCTCTTTATTAGTCTCAATATCTTTTTTCTGTCCAGCAAGAATATCGCTTGCGCTCCTCAGAAATCCAGTGTAAAACATAATCAGATTCTTCTGAAGTTCATTTCGCATATTTTTTGCCATGATAATTGGTCTAACACCAACACTGTTATCAGAATTAAATTGAAGATAATTTAATCCCCCATAAGCAGCTGCATAATGATCCTGTTTTCCTATAGGGTTCCCTAATTTTAAAACTTCAATCTCAAAAGCTTCTCGAGCAAGTCGATCTGCTGAAGCAAGCTTTTGATTATAAGCGTAAAGGGCATTAAGCATTCCAACAACGAAGCTACTAGAAGATCCTAATCCTGTTTGTGCAGGCATATCCGCTACAGAATGGATTTCAATACCTTTTCTCACTCCAGTAAGTTTTAGTGCTTCTCGAGCACGTTCATTTTTAAGTTCTTCAACATCATTAACTTTTTCATGTTGGGAATATTTCAAGGTGATAGTATTATCGAAACTTTTGTGAGCGGTGATATATACATATTTTTTTATTGATACAGAAGTGACACAACCAAATTCTTTCTCATAAAAAGAAGGTAAATCAGTACCATCTCCTGCAAAGTCTATTCTAAAAGGTGTTTTTGTGATAATCATAATTCCGCGTTTTACAAATTCGTTATAAAGTAAGAATAAGGAATAATTTAAAAACATTAGTATATACAAATTAAAGAAAGAATTTACATAGCAGGAGTAACAAAGAATAATAAAATGGCTCATACGGAAGAAAAATGCAATTACCACACTATTTCCTAAATGAAAGAGGAAACATCCTTACAAAGTGGATTAATGGGAAAAAAAGAGAGATACTATTATCTAATCTTGAAACCATCCAACAACAAAGAGCTAAAATTGCTTTAATAGATAGAGACGGTGTGATGATTCACAAAGCTCCTAAATTGAGATATCATACGTCTCTTAAAGATATTATCATTTTACCTGATGTAGCAAAAGCAATAACCTATCTAAATAAAAAAAACATCTCTATCGTGGTAATCACAAATCAACCAGGGATCTACAAGAAACTTATTTCAATAAATGATCTTTATGAAATGGATTTGGAAATGTTAAGGCAATTACGAAAGTACAAAGGCAAGATAGATTCTGTATTTTTTTGTCCGCATGCTGCATATGATGAAGGAGATAAGATAACCAATGACAAACTATGTACATGTAGAAAACCTCACCCAGGAATGTTAAATACGGCAATGCTTCTTTATGGAGTAGAGGGAGGAAATACTTTCATGTTTGGAGATTTTGAAAGTGATATACAAGCAGCAAAAAACGCAGGAGTAAATCCCATATACATCACTACAAAACACGATGAATATGAAGAAATGAAAAAAAGAATTGAAATAAAACATCCTGAAGTGTTAAAAAAATCAACATTTAACCATCTCTTTGACGCAGTAAAAGCAGTATTCTAGAGTAAATGAGAATTATTTTTTAAAAAAAGATTCTGCTTTAGCATAATCCTCAGTGGTACCTATATCAAAGAGATAACCATCATGAAAAGTTGCATAAAGAACCTCTTTTTGTGCTAACAAAGGAAAGATATCTTTTCCGAAATCACTAAATCCTTCAGGAAGAAAAGAAAAAATCTCTGGCTCAAAAACATAAAGCCCTGAATTAATATAACTTCCAGGAATATCTTCTTTAGGTTTCTCTTTAAAACCAATAACTTTTTCTCCTGAAACAAGGACAATGCCTTTATCTTTAAAAGGGCGAGCTCTATCAACAAAAATAGTTGCTACTGCCTTATTCTTGCGATGAACACTAAGAAGAGAGTTTAAATCAAAATCTGCGAGTATGTCTCCACAAAAAACAAAAAAAGTTTCTTTCAAGACGTGTTTAAAATTATGCAATGCTCCTGCAGTTCCAAGTATTTCTGGCTCATAACTAGTATGAATTTTAATATGAAATTTACTTCCATCACCAACATAAGAAAAAATTTGATCAGCAAGGTAATGGGTATTAATACAAATTTCTGTGATACCTTTTCGTTTGAAGTGTTCTATTTGATAACCAAGAAGAGGTTTTCCTAAAAAAGGAACCATAACTTTTGGTACATTTTGAGTAATGTTACCCATACGTGTTCCTTTTCCAGCAGATAAAACAAGCATTTTATTGTTCATATTCTCCTCAATGATTCTGGGTGTGTTTTATAAAAATTCCAAGTTTCTTCCATTCCTTCTTTCAAACTTATTTTTGGTTTCCATCCTAATTCTTTCTGAATTTTTGAGATATCTGCTACTAGTCTATTGGAATCTCCTGACCTTTCTCCCAAATCTTCAATCTCAACTCTTTTCCCAGCAGCTTTGAAAACCGCTTCTAAAATCTCTAACATCGTATTGCCTTTTCCGCTTCCAATATTATACACATTTAATCCTTTACACTTCTCAAAAGCAACTAAATGCGCTTCAGCAACATCTCTCACATAAATATAATCCCTTAATTGTTTTCCTTGCCAGTATAGTTTAATTTTTTTCCCTAACAAAATCGCTTTAACCCAGTTCGGAACAGCCCTCGTTACAGGTAATTGATCATCTCTAGGACCATACACATTAAAGTAACGTAGAGAAATACAATTCAGCTTAAAGGCATGATGATAAGCAGAAAACATCGCTTCAACAGCCAATTTAGAAGCGCCATAAGGCTGTAAAGGCTCTTTATCACTTTCTTCTTTAACTGGCTTATCTCCAGTTTCTCCATAGACAGCAGCAGAGCTAGATGCAACAATTTTCTTCACTTTGTTTAAACGCATTGCTTCTAAAACATGCAAAGCATAGTTAAAATTCCTTCCTAAAGTTTTCATAGGATCATCGATAGAATCTTTAATAATGCTCTCAGCAGCTAAATGAATCACTCCATCATGTCCTTTCATTATTTTCACTAAAGCTTTTAAATCAGCTAAATCTTTCTGCACAAAAGTAGCTCTCTTATCCACATATTCTATATATCCCTTAGATAGATCATCATACACAGTTACATCATAACCAGCATCTAAGAACACATTTGTAACATGACTCCCAATGAAACCAGCTCCTCCTGTGATCAAGATCTTCATTTTTGAAACACTCCAACTAAGGTTGAATTAAAATTACCAGTAAGAGAGAAAAGCATTTTTAGTAAATGATTATACTCTTTATTCCCTAAGATAACAGAAATATCTTTAGTTTTAAAACCATGTTTTTCAACTACTTGTTGTAAAGTCTCTTTCGTATGAACAAGAGCATGGTGCTCGAAGGGTTTTGAAAAAAAAGTTTTCCAGCTTCTTGCATTAGGTGTAGTAATAATCAACAGACCATTTTCCCTTAAATGGCGATACGCATTGTCTAAGAATAATCCTTGATTATCCACATGCTCAATAATTTCTCCCATCACAACAACATCAAATGTTCTTTTGAGATTAATAGTTTCTGCATTTCCCTGAATAATTCCTAAATCCTGATGTTTGCTCTTATGGACGTCAACCCCAATAAGATCTTTCGCATATTTCTTCATCTCTAAAAAAAGATGTTTTTTCTTTTGAGTAGGATTAATGTTTTGTAAAGTTCCTACGCTTCCAAAATCCAATACTTCTTTGTCCTTGACTAAAGGAATAATAATTTGAAGCCTATCTTTCATTTTTTCTTAACACCCAATTCTCCATCACTAACACATCTACCGTATTCTCCTTAAAAGAGTTAATTGCATTTTCAGGAGACCATAAAATGGGCTCTTCATGAGCATTAAAACTCGTATTAACGAAAAGGGGTAATCCTGTTTTATTAAAATATTCTTGTAAAATTTTGTAATATCTTGGATTATATAATTTATTCACTACTTGTGGTCTTGCTGTATTATCCACATGAACAACAGCAGGTGCTTTCTGAGCTTCTTTAGTATTGTCAAAAGTAACAGTCATAAATTGTGCAGGATATTTGCTCTTTAAATAGTTTGCATAATAACGTGTTGCATAACTATCTATAACAGAAGGTGCAAAGGGCATAAACTCGGTTCTCCTTAATCTTTTATTCAGCCAGTCATTAATGCTAGTATCAGTAGGATCAGCTAAAATGCTTCTATTTCCTAAAGCTCTCGGCCCATATTCCATTCTCCCGCTAAAATGGCCAACAATCTTTTTCTTTGCTAACTGCTCTGCAATAAATTTTTCTATATTCTGGATTTTCTCTCCCAACATATGATTCTTTGCAAGTGCTTCCTCTACATCTTCATTGCTGTAAGCTCTTCCAAAATAAACATCAGAAAGATAAAATGGCTTTAATCCGCTTCCTTTATTTAATCTTTCTTGTCCATAACAATATAAAGCTGCTCCTAACCCTAATCCTCCATCTCCCATATGGGGATGAACAAAAAATGAATCAACTTCTTCTAACTCTGCTATCTTCTGATTTACTCTTACATTAGCAAATAAGCCGCCAGCAAAACAAACATCACTAATTTTGGTTTTTTTCACATAATCTTTCAAAAAAGCAACCATAACATCCTCAGTCCTTCTTTGAATAGCTGCTGAGTATTCTTTTCTGTCATATTGTTGAAGTTCTTTTTTCAAATAAGCAAGCGCATGCTCTCCCATAAGCCCTAAACTATTTATGGGCTGTCCCTTATCAGAAGAGTATGAAAAGCATTTTTCTAAAACAGAATAGCAAACATTGGAATCTCCATAAGCAGCTAATCCTGTAATTTTTCCTTCATGCCTGAACATGTTAAATCCAGCTAATAAAGTGATGTAAGCATAGTAATAGCCTATAGAATGATATGTAGGAATCTCGTTAATACACCCTAAATTATTATCCTTCCCTATATATACTGTTGAGCTTAATCCATCACCACTTCCGTCAGAAGTAATTACTAAAGCCTCTTCTTTTCCGCTAGTATAGTAAGCAGAAGCTGCATGACAAAGATGATGATCATAATAGTATATTTGGCAATCCACCCCGATACTTCTAAGATACTGCTCTGTTTCTTTAGTTCTTAATGGTATCAATAAAAAATTCTGTAATTTGGTAAATTCTTTCTTGCCTGCTAAAAATCCGAAGTTTTTGCAAACGAATTGATATGTTTTTTTCCATGGGCTAACTCTTTCCCATCCAAGTTCTCCCTGAATCCCTTGTTTTGTTGCAATAGCAACTTTATCGATTTGTTGTGGTTGAATATTTCCAAGAGCTAAAACCTCTTTTATAGACTCTCTAGGAACCCCAGTAAAAAGTTTCTCTCTCACTAACCTTTCTTCATTCACTGCTGCTAAAATCTTTCCATCTTTCAATAAAGCAGCTCCTGCATCATGTCCATCAGTTATTCCTAAAACAATCATCTTACTCTCTCCTCATATCAGCCAAAAAACCAAAGAGTGAAATCTGCACTCCCGTAAGTATGAACAAAACTCCTATAATCAAAGTTCCCAAATTCATCAATCTTCCTGCAAGGAATGTTAAAATCAAGGCATACAAAACTAAGAGCAGTCCTAATCCTAAAAAACTTAGCCCAAAAGCACCAAAGAACTTCAAAGGCTGATAATCTCTGTAAATTCTGAAAATATTGATCCAAGCCTTAATTGCGTATTCAAAAGGATGTTTTAGTAATCTGCTTTTCCCGTTTCTTGTATCAAAATGAACTGGCACTTCTTTTATCTTAAATTTTTCTCTTATCGCTCTTATAATTTGCTCTTGTGTATATGTATGGGTTGAGCTTATTCTGACTTTCTTAGCAACATTAGAGGTAAATGCCCTGAACCCAGTTTGGCAATCAGTAATTCTTTTCCTAATAATCTTAGAAATTACTCTAGAAAATGCCTTATTCCCTAATCTTTTAAGAAAAGGCATATACTCTATTTTGCCCTTAAATCTGCTCCCTAAAACCAAATCATATCCATCTTCAATGCCTTTGATAAGCAAGGGAATTTCCTCAGCTCTATATTGATTGTCAGCATCTATATGCACTATTATATCTACTTTTAATTCCAAGCATTTCTCAATCTCTGTTCTGAAAGTCTCTGCTAATCCCATATTGACAGGATGAGAAAAAACAATAGCTTCATTCTCTCTAGCAACTTCTTTAGTTCTGTCTCTGCTTCCGTCATCAACAACCAAAATTTTAAAATTATACTTATTTGATTGCATTACTTCCTTTATTTTCTTGATTACTTCTCCTATGCTTTTCTCTTCATTATAAGCAGGAATCGTTACAACAACTTTCATCTTAAACTATAGGGAAAATGGTGAATTTTTTAAACATTCGCTTTATACACGTAAATCCTTTCTAAGGAATAAATCTTCTCAAGAGGAAGCTCATGCATACTCATAACATAGTCTACTCCGTCTAAATGGGAAACATTTCCCATGATAATTTCTTTATTGATCCAAAATCCACCAATAGTAGCTGAATGAGATGGCTCACAAATTCCTCTTTGATCCTCTTTTAAGATCCTTACAACACAGTCTCTCTCATCATAAAGAACTATTTTATCTGTATCTTTATCATAACTATTGAGCCATTTCCCTACCTGGTTTTGTGCTCCTGGTTCCCAGTAAGTATTCGCATTATAAAAAGTAATTCCATAATTCAGCAAACTTAAGAGAAGAAAGAAGACTGTAAAACTCAAAATAATATTCTTGAAAGTAAACCATTTCTTTCGAGAAAGGTAGAGAAAAAAGAAAGGTAGAGAAAAAAGGAAGAAAGCAATAAAAACTAAAAGCAACCAACTGAAAAAAGTAGTCTCTAGAGTTCCGAAGAAAAGAAATTGAAGAGAAGAAACAAAAAGCCCTAACCAGAGAACAGACATATTATTCACAGGGAATAATGAAAAAACACTAACCAAAGAAGTGATTCCTAAAAGGCTAGCAACAAAAAAAGTGGCTTTAGAAATATTTTTCTCTGTAAAAGAAACCGTAGTTAATCCAATGCTTCCTAAAATAAAAAGAATTGGGAGGGCGGCATCAACATATCTCCCTATGATTCTTCCCCCAAGCAAATAATCCAAAAAGAAAGGTAGAGAAGAGACATGCTGCCCCGAACCATGCTTAGTAGTTACTAAAACAAATCCAAGAATCGTGAGAAAGGAAATAAGTAAGAATATTTTCATGCGTTCTTCTCTGAAAAAGGATTTTCTAAGAGTCAAAATAGCAAATACACCGAAGAGAATGCCAGCTCCTAAAATTAAATAACCAAAAGAGAAAAGGAAACGGACAATTGCTCTTATCCCAAGCTGTAAGAGTGGAGCAACAACAAATGTCTTGCTAAGTTGACTATAGCCTTGTAATCCCAAAATGCCTGAAAGTGACCATCCAAAGGCACTTCCATTGCGAAGCATCCAAGGAAGCAAAAGAAGAAATATTACAAAGAGAATTAACAGGAAAGAACTAAGATTAACCTTCTTCCTTCTAATCCATTGGAAAAATGTAACTAAAAAGAAAACAACTAAAAGAATCAATCCCGTAACTCTTGTTAAAGCTGAGAGTGCTAAAAAAATTCCTGTAAGCACTTTCCAAATAAGTTTATCTTCTGTAAAATTTTTATATAAAAAATAAACACTAAACAATACTAAAGGATAAAATAAGTTCTCTGACATCAGGTAAGGAGTAAAAGCAAAGGTTGCTGGGATAATGCCGATAAGCAATGTTGTAAACTTTGCTGTAAGAGGCTTGGTAAATGCTCTTGTTAAGAAGTAAGCAGGGAAAATAATCGTTGAAGAGATAAAAGCATTAATCACTTTCATAGCGAGGTAAACAAGTTGCATATCTTGGAAAAGATACGCTACAGAAAGGAATATTGGGTATAAAGGCAAATACTGACTAGTAGGAATGCCATGAATAGAGAATTCTCCATGGTAGAAAAAGCTTCTTGCCATCTTCGCATACAAATATTCATCGCTGAAGATAGAGATTGTTGGAATAAAAGAAGAGAAGATTACTTTTACGATAACAATAATAAAGTACAAAAACACCAAAAATTTGATTTCTTTCTTCATAAGTTTAAAAAAGACTAAAAGTTTAAATAAGTATCTTCTAATATTTAATTATGGTAAGAAAAGTAGCTGTAATGCTTTTTGAAGATACGAAAGGAAGATTGCTTTTAATGTTACGCGATAATAAGCCAACAATACCTTATCCAAATCACTGGGGATTAATTGGCGGCCATATAGAAGAAGGAGAAACCCCTCAAGAAGCAGTAAAAAGAGAAGTAAAGGAAGAATTAAAATATAAGATAAAGCACTTTCTTCTTTTTAAGCATTATCATTTCAAAGATATCGAATCTTCATATGTTTTTTATACAAAAGGAAGTTATAAGCTTACTGATTTTCGTCTCAACGAAGGGCAAAAACTAAAATTTTTTTCTAAAAAAGAATGCGAAAAATTAAAAATAGCATTTGAAGACAAAAAGATTATAGAAGATTATTTTAAGAATAATCAGAAATAATTTCCGATATGTTTATTAATCTTCTCAACTTTCTCAAATGAATGACAGAATTAATTGCACTAAAAGGTGGTGAACCGGTAAGAAAAGAATTCTTATCCCTTTCTAAGCCTTATCTAAATGAAGAAGCTATTTACGAAATAATGGATACACTAAAATCAGGCTGGTTAACAACAGGTCCAAAAGTAGAAAAACTAGAGGAAGGGATCAAAAATTATCTTGGCTGCAAACATGTGATTGCTGTAAACTCCGGAACTTCTGCTTTATTACTATCTGTAGAAGCAGCAAATATTAGACAAGGAGATGAAGTAATAACTACTCCTTTAACATGGCCAGCATCAGCTCATGTCATTGAGCATTACGGCGGAAAGCCTATTTTCGTTGATGTGGAAAAAAATGATTTCAACATTGATGCATCAAAAATCAAGGAAAAGATTACAAGTAAAACTAAAGCTATTCTCCCAGTACATTTAGCTGGAAGATTATGTGAAATGGACACTATAATGGACATAGCAAAAGAAAACAATTTAATTGTGATAGAAGATGCTGCCCATGCTCTAGAAGGCATCTACAAAGATAAAAAGATAGGAACAATATCAGATATTACCTGCTTTAGCATGTATGCAACTAAAAATCTCTTCGTAGGAGAAGGCGGATTAGTAACAACAGAAAATGATCAATTGGCTGACAGAATTAGAATGTCTAGAATCTTCGGAATGGGAAAAGATTCATGGAAGAGATACATGCAAGCTAACTTTAAGCCATATGATGTTCATTTCCTAGGTCATAAGTGTAATTTGTCTGACGTGCATGCCGCAATTGCTTTGCATCAACTAGATAAAATAGAGAAAAGATGGGAAATTAGAAAAACCTTATTCAATAAATATAATGAGTTATTAGCAGATATACCTCAAATAATGCTTCCATCTAAAGAGGCGGATTATTACAAAAATGCGTATCATATGTACAGCATTTTAATAGATACAGACAAACTGAAATGCGATAGAAATGAATTTGTAGCGGCATTGCAGGCAGAAAATATCGGCATTGGCATCCATTTCCTGTCCTTACACTTACTCACTTATTACAGAGAGAAATATAACTTCAAAAGAGGAGATTTTCCAAATGCAGAATTCTATTCAGACAGAACAATCTCTCTTCCCTTTAGCCCATTTCTAACTTTTAAAGATTTAGAAGATGTTGCAAAAGCAGTCAGAAAGATAGTAGATTATTACAAGAGATAGTTCTCCGCAAGTTAATTCCCTAATATTTCTATGGTCTCTCTCTGCACTTTCAGTATCAATCCTTTTACTCTCTTTAACTGCTGTAAATCAATACTTGTTTCAACGCCATAAGTGGAAATCTCTCTGCTTTCCCTTACTGTTGGATTAGTGATGTTCTTTTCAACATCAAAAGTATCAAATTGAGTAACCAAGTCTTTATCCAGATCTAGTTTCTTCTCATTTATCAAAGTAAGCAGAACAGTTATCGTGCAAGCCTGATTTCTTGATTCATAACCGTATTTGGCAAGTATTGCTAAAAAGCAGTGATATATAGCATAAAATCCGACATTTAAAGCCCAATCGTATATCTTCCATCTCTCAAGAGTTTGCATCACACCATAATTATATTCGGATTTCTTAAGATGCTTTTGTGCCAAATCCAAATCAGGTTTGGTTTTTATCAGTCTTTTTGGATCTTTCAGGCACCATTTCAAATGCTCGTCAATTTGCGACATTTTCTTACAACCTCAACATATTTTTCAGGATTGTGAAATACAAGACTCTCAGATAAGATATTATAAAAAATTTTGTCTTCTTTATTTAGCAAAATATCTTTCTCAGCTATATCCATATATCTTATAGGTTTTTCAACTAATTCGGATTTTCTTATTTCATCCTTTATTTTTTTTATGTCTTTAGCCTTTTTAGTGTTATACATGAGCAAAACATCTATATCATTAAAATCTCTAGATCTTATGGAGGAACCAAAAATCAGTCCCATCTCAATACAATCTTTAAATTTCTTCAGACTATGAGATAAGACACTTAACCACTTAGGAAACTCTTTCTCTTCCAAACTGAGCATATACTCTATAAACTTGATGGCCAGCTTGTTGTTGTATTCATAAGAAAAAAAAGCAGAGTTGCCTATTTCCTCTTTAATTAGTAGATGTTTATTTGCAAGAAGATTACATAACTTATTAGTGTGAGCATGATTGATATCCAGTATCCTCGCCAACTGCCTAGCGTTATATCTATCTTTATAGTGTTTAAACATATATTTGGCTATCTGAATTTCAATCTTTGTAAATTGTATGTTGTTAACAGCCATATGTATTCTAAAAACATACATCATATATAAACTTTACGATTTTAAGCCAATATTCTTACTACCATTTACGCTACTGTACCACTAGACAATCGCTTTTGGCGTATTTTTTCACTTATTTGATTGGACGACTTGCATACAGATATTTATCCACAACGTTTAAAAAGTTTGGCTATTTCTTTGAAGAAAGGTGAAAAGGAGTGAACATTATTATTTTTGGTGGAGCAGGCTATGTAGGTTCTAGATTAATCCGGGATATAGCATCTCAACAAAAAAAGATAAAAAATATCAGAATTGTCGATAATATGTTCCGTGAGAGATACGTTTCCTTATGGGACCTTCCTCAAAATGTTAATTATGAATATGTTCATGCAGATGTAAGAAACGAGGAAGAAATAAAAAATGTTTTCAATAACATGGATGCCGCAATTTGGCTTGCAGACATTACTGATGCCCCAACCTCATTTGCTAGAAAAGAGCTAACCTGGGAAACAAATCACAAGGCAGCAGTCAATATCTTTAAGAAAGCAACAGACGCAAAAATAAAGAAATACATCTATACATCAACTCACAGCATATACGGAACAACAAAAGGAGTAGTAAAAGAAGACACTGCTTTATTAAATCCAGCAAGCCCTTACGCAGAATCAAAATTACAAGCTGAAAAAGAGATAATGCAATACTCAAAAGAAAAAAACTTCAATACAACGGTGTTAAGATTAGGAACTGTATTTGGTTATTCAATAGGAATGCGTTTTGACACGGTTGTAAACAAATTCTGTTACCAAGCCTCTATGAAAATGCCATTAACCGTGCATCAACAGGCTTTAAAGGAAGGGCGTCCATACATCCATGTTAAAGACGTGATAAGCGCATATCAATTTATTTTAAATAACCAAGAAAAGACTAAAAATGAAATATATAATGTAGCTGGCCAGAATGCAAATATCCAAGAAGTTATTGATGCAATAAAAAAATATATACCAGACACGGAAATTACGTTAGTTCCAAATCCAACATTGAATCAATTCTCATCTTATATAGACTGCTCAAAAATAGAAAAGCTTGGCTTCAAACCGCAATATAATTTAGATAATGGAGTGATGGAGATGATAGAGAAGTTTAACACATTCCATCAAAGAAGAAATGGCAAACGATAAATCAGTGCTATACTTAGTTGATGTCTTCCTTCCGCCTACTCAGACCTTTGTCTATAATGCAATTGTAGGAGTGCAGGATTATAGAAAGATGATCTTAACAAATGAAAGGATTAACGAAAATTTATTTCCTTTCGAAGAGCAAAACATCATAAAATTCCCTTATTACATTGCAAAAGATCGCGACTATCATGCTGACAGAGTAAAAATAAAGGCATTTAACACAGCAAAAAAAATAATTCATCCTTTCTTAAGGCCTTGGTTAAAAAAACATTTCACAAATCTTGTAGATCAGCATAACATCAAGATAATGCATTCTCACTTCGGTCCTAATGGAGATGGTTTTATAAAAATAAAAAAAGACGCGAATGTCAAACTAATAACAGAATTCCATGGCCATGACACAATCCCTATTTTAAGAAAAGAGCCAAAATTTTATGACAGATTATTTGAAGAAGGTGATTTAATGTTAGCAGAAGGCAACGCCATGAAAAAGATCTTCACTAATCATGGATACCCTGCAGAAAAGTTTGCTATACACCACTTAAGCATAGATCTTGAGAAGTTTCCATACAAAAAGAGAATTCTTTCAAAAGGAGAAAAAATAAAAGTCTTATTTGTAGGAAGATTTGTAGAGAAGAAAGGCATTGATTATCTTGTAAGAGCATTTAAAAAAGTGCTTGAAAATAGAAAAGACATAGAGTTAATCTTAATTGGTGATGGTTCTGAAATGCCAAAGATCAAAAAACTAGTAGAAGATCTTGCTCTTAAAGAAAATGTGCATCTCAAGGGGTTTATGACCCCTGATAAGATTAATGCAGAAATGGAGAAAGCACACATCTTCGCTCATCCAAGTGTTACTGCTCAAGATGGCGACACAGAAGGCGGCACACCCACAGTTATATTAGAAGCAGAAGCAACTGGCATGCCAATTCTTGCTACATTCCATGCTGATATACCAGAACAAGTTATTGATAAAAAAAGCGGCTTATTGGCTCCTGAAAGAGATGAAGAAACATTGGCAAAAAATCTTCTATGGTTAATTGACCATCCTAAAGAGTGGCCGAAGATGGGAAGAGAAGGCAGAGCGCACATAGAAAAAGAATACAATCATCTTATTCAAGGGCAAAGACTGGCTAAAATATATGATTCTTTACTCTCATGAAATTCTTCAAGCGTCATATTATGTGGGGAGTCTATGAAACATTTTCAGATCATGAAGTAATTGAAGGAATAAAAGATTTTTTTAAAAAAGATCTCCTTGAAGGAAAAGAGATAAAGCAATTTGAAGAAGAATTTTCTCAATTTCTTGGAGTAAAATACGCATACAGCTTTGGTGCAGGAAGAATAGCATTATACAGCATTCTAAAATCTCTTAATCTAAAAAAAGATGATGAAGTTATAGTAACTGGCTATACTTGCGTTGTTGTTCCTGCAGCAGTTATTTATGCTGGTTTAAAACCCATATATATAGATATTGATGGATATAACCTTAATATAAGAGATCTTGAGAAGAAGATAAACAAAAAAACGAAAGTCATTATTGCGCAGCATACTTATGGAATTCCTCTTGAAATGGATAAAATAATGAAATTAGCAAAAAAACATAATCTATATGTAATTGAAGATTGCGCTCATGTCATAGGGGGAAAGTACAAAGGAAAGATGCTTGGCACATTTGGAGACGCAGCATTCTTCAGTTTTGAGAATTCTAAAGTAATCTCGACAATAGAAGGTGGCATTGCTATTACAAACAACGAACAAATAAAGAGAAATCTAGAAAAAATTTACCTAAATACTCCATTTCCATCTAAAAAATATGCAAGAAAATGTCTTTTTAATCTAGTAAGAGCAGTCCTTAATGATCCGCAAAGATGTTTCTTAAGAAGAATATTCGAGCCTCTTGGCTATAGAATAAATCTCTTCGTCACTTCAACTACTCAAAAAGATTGTCAAGGAATAAAATCAAAAGATTATCCAAGAAGACTGCCAAATGCATTAGCAAGAATAGGGAGAAGGCAATTAAAAAGATTAAATGAAATGAATGAGAAAAGAAGAAAAATTGCTTTATACTATAACATGCATCTTAAAAATTTAGAGAAAAAAATGCTGCAGGAAACCTATCTCTTGCGCTATCCTTTCAAAGTGGAAGAAAAAGAGAAGATTAAAAAAATTCTTCTCAAAAACGGAATTGAAGTAGGAGAATGGTTCGAATCTCCTTTGCATCCAAGAGAAACTATTCTTTCTAGATTTTTTTATAATCGAGGGCAATGTCCAAAAGCTGAATTGTTAACAAAAGAGATAATCAATCTTCCAATTGGACCGAAAATTACACTGAAAGATGCAGAAAAAGTAATTGAGAATTTAAATAACAAGAATTAAGGTTCTAAAGATTTATCTAAAAAAGTATTTTCTCGAGTGGAACACAAACGTACAGCAGAACGCTCAAAAACACGAAAATGATACGCATTAAAACCCGACGTTATTTCATGATAAAGAAAATCATTCTCTCGTTGCAATTTACCAATTGCTAAAAGTACATAGGCTGCAGATAAACGAAAAGTGTGAATCTCTCCATATCTAGCTCCCGGTTCTTGTCCAGATACAAAAGCTACTAAATTCTTAATATCATCCAAAGAAGGACCCAAATATATATCAAAACGAAGCTCTGTTTCAGAGCTTTCTTTCTCTCTTTCCGGATAATCTATTCTTACATATCCAAAAACCGAATCTTCAAGTTTAGACACCATAAAATAAAGAATGAAGTAACAATTAAAAGGTTTTCGGTCATATCCTTTTTATGAAGATTGAATTAGGCTGTAGCGACCAGAAGAAGCCAGGATATATCGGCTTAGACAGAAAAAAACTTCCTGGTGTTGATATAGTTTGTGATTTTAATAAAAAGCTTCCATTAAAAGATAACTCAGTAGATGCTATCTACTCTGCACATACTATAGAATATGTAAAAGATCTTGACCATATTTTCTCTGAAATCTATAGGGTGTGTAAAAAGGATGCTATAGTCGAGATTGTAGTTCCGCACTTCTCAAGTTACACTGCTTATCATTGTAACGCAATCTGGAAATTTCGGTGGTATGAAGGATTAGCTGATTACTGTGTTTCAAGCCATAATCATCTCGGCAATCAATGGTTCCAGCTTCTTCACTCAGAGATAAGATTAGAAAACCATTTCAAATTGTTAAATAAAATCATAAACAAAATTCCTAAATTCTATGAAAGAACTTTTTTAAAGGCAATCTTTCCAGCCTATGAAATCTACTTTAAATTAAAAGTAATAAAGTAAACCTTTTTAAGTATTCTTTCTTGCTAAATTTCTATGACTCTAGAAAAAGATGGAATGGAGAAAATTGCGACTGGGGCAGGTATTGTTATTCTTGGTATTGTAATCTCCAAAATATTAGGATATCTCTATCGAGTAATTGTTGCGCGTACAGGAACAGAGCCCTATGGTTTACTTTCCTTAGGACTAGCAATTCTAGGAATTATTATCACGTTCTCTCTTCTCGGTCTAGAAACAGGTGTATTAAGATATGTTTCTTTCTATAAGAGTAAAAACGATTCAAGTAAGATGAAGTCTACGATTCTTTCTGCACTAAAAATTGCACTGCCTCTCAGCATTATTTTCTCCACAATCACATTTATCTTTGCAGAATGGATTTCTATAACATTTTTTCACAATTCTCTCTTGAAACCAATTATCCAGATTATTGCAATCTCAGCTCCTTTCGATGTTTTAGCGATTATTCTCTTCCATATAAATAGAGCATTTCAGGTAGTAAGGTATGAAGTAATTCTAAAGCAAATTGGAGAAAATATTCTAAAGATTGTTTTCTTGCTTATTTTTATCCTTATGGGTGAGATGTTTCTTGGACCATCTCTTGCATATACTCTCAGCATCATTGTAGTAACAATTCTAATTCTTTTCTTTACCTTAAAGAAAATCTTCAACTTCGCAGAGAAGTCTATTGCATATCAACCTATGTATAAAAAAATTTTTTCTTTTTCGTGGCCATTAGTATTAACTCATTTCTTGGTTATGATTATGGCATGGGTAGACACAATTATGATTGGTTATTTCAAAGATGCGCAAGAAGTAGGAATCTATAATGCCGCAATCCCGACAGCACAAATTCTCTACATGATTCCTTATGCTTTTTCATTTTTATTTATTCCTGTATTAACAGATCTTTATGCAAAAAAAGAATGGACTTCTCTCAATAATCTCCTGTCTACTACAACAAGATGGATTTTTATTATTAATATGATTCCTTTAGTAATATTTACATCACTTGCGCCTGAGGTTGTCCTTACCCTCTTTGGAAAAGAGTATGGTATGGCAGCAATTCCACTCATCATCCTGTCACTAGGGTATTTCATGAACTATCTCGTCATTAATTCAACCAACACATTAATTATTTTCGAAAAGACAAAATGGATTTTTATAGATCTCCTATTTGGAACAGTCCTCAATATTGTCCTTAATCTCATGCTAATTCCTCGTTATGGGAGTATTGGAGCAGCAAGTGCTACAGCAATCTCCTTTGGATTTTTAGGGATACTCTATGGGATACAAGCAAAAAGACTAACAAAAGTAAAAATATTAGAGAATACACACATAAAAATCTTACTTGCAGCAATACTAGCATTTATTGTAATGATGTGGATAAAGAACACATTCCATCTACAAAAAGCATTCCTAACATTGATAATAAGCACATCTATTTTCTGTGTAGTTTATGGAATATGTCTGTTTATCTTCAAAGGATTAAAGAAAGAAGATAGAGCTCTCTTGGAAGAAGTTAAAGTGAGATTGAAAAAAATGAGGGGCTAATGTTTCCAGAGAGTAGAAATAGCATCTAAAACTTCCTCTACCTGAATAATATCCATGCAAGAATGCTTTACTTTATCACTCCCAAACCATCGAGAACAGTTTTTACATTTTCCTTCTTCTTTAAAGATTACTGCACTATTTTCAGCATATGGTCTCCATACTTTAGGGTAACCCTCTCCAAAAAGAGCAACAACAGGAATCTTAAGAGCGGCTGCAATATGCATTGCACTTGTATCGATACTAATAACAAAAGAACTTCCTTTAATTATAGCAAAAAATTGTTGTATACTTGTTGCACCAGCAAGATTGTGTGCAGGATAATGCATCTGATCAATAACCTCTTGATTATAGTCTTTGTCTTTAGAATCTCCCGAAAAAACAACTGCAACATCATATCTTTCAATGATAGTGTCAGCAACCTGAGCAAATCTTTCAGTATTCCAGCAATGGCTTACATACTCAGGTGCTACATGAATAACAACATAAGGTTTTTTAATGTTAGAATGCGAAAGAATGCTTTGAATGAAAGAAATTGCCTCTGAAGTAACATGCACTTCATAGAAATCATCTTGTGCATTAATTCCAAGAGTTGTCTTAATAACATCAAGGTTGTCATGAATTTTATGTTTGATAGTAAAAGTTGGTTTAGTCTTCCTGTGTAAATAAAATCCTTTTCCTCCAAAGAACATAGGTTTAGTGCAACCTACTCTATAAGGAATGCCTGCATCTTTTAACAGCTTGCTCACTTCTCTAGATCCAGGATGGAGTAAAACAGCTAAATCATATTTCCCTCGAATTTCTTCAACAATCTGCTTATAGTTTTCATGAATCTCTTTTCGCCCATAGGGTAAGATATTATGCACATGAGGATTTCCAACTAAAGTTTTTTGAACATTTGGCTGCACCATCACATCCACAAGAGCATTGTAATGTAAGTGAAGGGCTCGAATAGTAGGTGTCGTTACTATAACATCTCCTATCTTATCCAATTCTATGACAAGAATATGCTGAAAATTGAGAGGAAATTTTTTACGATAAAAAAATATTCTGCTGACTAGGAAAAAGAGGTAATCCCAATACCAAGAAAGCCTCCTTAAGAGTTCCAAAATCTTCTTTGTTGACGTATCCATAGTCTAAAGAGAGAAGCCTCATTTTTTAATTTGAATTTTAAGATAAATAACATCATAGATATTCCAGAGAAAGATAGATAAAACTTTCTTTAAAGGGATTAATTTCCTTAAAGCTCCTGTACACGAATATTCAACAGATAACAATACAGAATGATACATATATGTAAGAGAGGTATCTTGTGTGATAAAATTATGGTGCTTCAAAGCTCCATCGCTCTTTGCATATGGAGAAATAATTTCAATTATGCCTCCATTCTTTGTAATCCGTTCAAGTTCAAGCATTGCTAAGTCTAACCGCTGCGGGTATTCCATAATCTTCTTACAGTAAACAAAATCAAAAGTGTTATCCTTGAAAGGCCATGGAAATTTATTTAGATTCCAAACTAAATCAACCCCTTTATGTTTCTTAACATCAAGATTAATCCATTGCACATTAGAAATGCTTCTTTTAATATCATTTCCGCATCCTAAATTTAAACATTTTTTAAGAGCCATATTCTTTCGCATTAGTTAAAAATAAGAGTGAATATAACTTATTGCTGTTCTTCCTGACATCATAATTTTCCAAAGCCTTTTTTCTTCCATAAATTCCCATTTTCTTGCGAAGTTTTCTATTTCCTGCTAAAACAAGAAATACCTTTTTTAATTCTCCGTAATTTTTCTGAGGCACTAAAAATCCATTTCTTCCATCTTCAACAATCTCTTTTGGACCGACGCAGTCTGTTGCAATAACAGGAACTCCAGAAGCCATTGCCTCTACTAAAGTAATGCCAAACCACTCCTCCCAATTTCCTTCTGCATACGAAGGCAAAATAAAAATATCTGCTTGCTGATAAATTTTTGCCAGCTCTTTTTTTTCAGAAATGAAATCATGAACCTTGATTGCTAACTGCTTTCCATGAGCTTCAATGCTCTTCTTTAGATAGCCTTCCCCAACAAAGATAAACTCAAAAGGCTTTCCCTTTAAATCATGAGCTAACCTAAATAAATATGCTAATCCCTTTTCTTTAACTAATCTTCCCGTATATAAAACTTTAATTTTTTTGGTTTTCTTTTTTTTTACAGGAGTAAAAATTTCAACATCAATAGAATGTGGAACACAAACAACATTATGAGTAAAAAGATGCAAAGACTCTCTTGCATTCTTTGTAGGAACTATTGCTCTGATATCTTTTAAAAAGATCCTCCAAATCATCCTAGTAAAAGGCCAAGGCTTAACTACATATCTAGAAGGTTCTTCCCAATGATTCCAAGAGGTATCATAAACTATATTCTTTCCTAAAAGTTTAAGTAGTAATAGATAATAAATCTTATTATCATAGGGAGCAAAAGACAAGACAATATTCCTAGAAAAAAGCAGTTCAAAAGGAGCACTAAATCCTCTTAATATAAACTGCAAAGAAGGGTCTTTTCCGTATTTCGTTGATTTTCCTGTCAATTTTCCCCTTATCCATCTAAAAATAGCAAGATGGTTATTCAATTTTATAAAAAGATAGTAAAATGGCTTAGAATTAAGTAGTTCTACTTTAATGTTTTTTGATTCTTGCAGATAAAACCATCCAGCAAAATCTTCTTTCTTGTCTCCAGGAGTATAAATCTTAATATGCATGCAAAAGAGAATATAAAAAACCTTTTTAAAGCTTTTATTTTAGAAATTGGGGTTTTGATTAAAGATTTTGATTTGAACCTGTCGAAATATTAGAAAAAACTTAACGTAAAAATCTTCATCAATATTGGAGATTAGCAACTACAAAAGAAAATAAACAATTCTTTATGTGATAAAAGAGTAAAAAATAACATTTAACGCGCTATGGTTTTAACGCGCATTGGAGAAGAACCTCCACTGCCAGAACAATCAGCAGCACAGGTTAATCGTGTTTCTCCTGTATCACAAATTCCATCTCCACAATAACCTAACAAGAGTTCTGAATCACCATCAATTCTTTGTATTAACAATCTATTCCTTAAAAAATTTAGAACGATTGGATTTTCTTGAGTAGCCGCGGTAAGATCAAATCCATCTAAGAAGTTGTAGTAATACTGAATGGAGTCTCTTGTTGCTTCAACAAAGACATTGCTTGTATAATCATCTTCAGCACTAGTCAAGCTAGTCTCAATAGTTGGTCCTCCACTTACTAAATGGAGTTCATCACGGAAACGAGATGACTGTATGCCATGAGTGATAGTTCCATTTCGCATATCAACTAAATCAGTATGATCAATAATAAAACCAAACTCTTCAGAACCTATAGGCTTACCAAGAGGCACAATATCATCAATGTATTCTCCAGTAGGCCCATAAAGACTGACTAAAGCTTTAATCTGATAAACTGGAAGAGACAGAACAACTTCATCATTTGCACCATGACTCTTTGGATCTCTTACAATAATACCATATTTTGTTCTATGATCCTCATCTTTCGTGCCTATATTCAAAGACATAGTTCCATCTGCCCAAACTAATTCATTAGCCTCCTCCAAAGATTGGAATTGACCTAATGAAATAAATTTTCCTGAAGATAATTTCCATTTGGTATTAAACTCTTCATAAACCTGATATCCATTAATCTTTGGTATTACAGCTAACATGTTGTCAGAAGGATACCCTATTAGAGATAAGCTAATATTTGACTGAAAAGATTCTGGATCAAGAACTCTGTTAATTCTTAAGAAATCATGAGCTATATCAATGATTTTGCCTGCATAAGTAATATCTCCATAACTATTTTCATAAAAAACCATAACATCATCAATCTGAGTAGAATTATGATAAAGCCAAACTTTGTCTGATCTCGCATCAGCAGAGAGTCGATCTAAATTAGAAGATAATAGGATAAGCCCATTTTCCTCAGGATAACGAATCTTAACTGCGGGTTCGGATGTCCATGTAGGAAATCCTGCTCTAGTAAAATCAACACCTGAATCAAATTCCAAAACAAAATCTTTGTACAGAGTATCTCGTAGTCCATCAAAACAAATCTTAACATAATCATCGGGCAAAGCATAACACATTCCAGTACCCAAAGGCGCAGGATTATCGCTGGGGTCATTGGCCACAAAATCATTTTCAATGCCGAATTGAAAATCAGAGCTTAGTAATCCCTCTAAATCCCATTCATGTGAACTACCCAGCCCTAAAGGGCTGAGCGTCGTCTAATTAAATGCAGAAAGTATCTTCTGTTGTTTATGTTCATAATATTCGTAGTCTACTGCTCTCCAGTGCTTTTTCTGGCTATGTTCGATGT
>Ga0209542_10002858_pt1 | contig 38014 bp, 39 predicted proteins | sample RifCSPhighO2_01_FD_184028 | JGI IMG/M metagenome (GOLD analysis project Ga0209542, IMG submission 184028) | Soil microbial communities from Rifle, Colorado - Rifle CSP2_plank highO2_0.1 (SPAdes) (version 2) | ecosystem: Environmental > Terrestrial > Deep subsurface > Rock core/Sediment ... | reverse complement strand
AAGAATTAATTAACTTTTACTTTCTGACCTAAGGATTGACCGGGTAATCCTTTATCAGCGAATTGCGCTTTGACACTGCCGGTTCTTCCATGCAGGCCAGTAATTGTTCCTTTGATTTCCTTTCCAGCGGGAGAAGTCCAGGTAACGGACTTACCGACAAACTTAGCAGCAGCATCTGCTGAATCAGCTACTTTAAGTACCATCTGCTTCTCGTGAACATGATGTCTTCCCATCCTGAAATGTACGACTGTTGCTTCCATGAGAGGCTTGGAATAGCGGATATTTATAAGGTTTTTGTTTGGAGACTTTGAAAAATAGGGATTTTGCTTATTTTCATTGTTATGAGCAAAATCTCGACCATTTCAAAGTCTCTAAGATAATTTTGAATAGTGCTCAATAAAGAAACCACTTTATTGGCACATAAATGAAGTAGTTTCTTCATTTATAGTTTTTCAAAATTCTCTTTGGAATGATATTGTCTTCGAGTATCCAAATAGTTAAAAATAATCGGCCGGTTATCTTTTCATGACTAAAGGCCAAGTCGTTTCCGGTGATTTTTCCAAGATCGTAGTCAGAGTAAAAGCAGATTCTTCCTTAGAAATAGGCGAGTTAGCGGTGATAGATAATGCTTCGGAAAAATTCATCCTGCAGGTGTTTGATTTACTGTATGGCAGCCAGATCTCGCAGCAGAACCTGGAGATGGTAGCGGGCATGAACCTGGAGGAAGGAAATTTCTCGATCATGGATGAGAAGCTGCGCAATTATCAATTAGCTTTGCTCAAACCGGTTCTTACTTTATCGAATGGCAGTAAGATGTGCAAAAAGCTTCCTGCATTTTTTTCTAGCGTACGGGAAATTTGCAAAGATGATCTTTCATTTATCACCAAGCCCCTGCATCCCATGTTTCTGGGAAAATTGCGCAGCGGGAGCAAGGAATTAGATTTTGATATTCTCCTGCCAGGTAAGGATGTACTCAGTCATCATGTCTTGATTCCTGCTTCGACCGGTAAAGGAAAAAGTAATTTGATGTCTTGTATTTTATGGGATGTTTTAGAAAAAGATTATGCCGGGATGTTAGTATTAGATCCGCACGATGAGTATTATGGACGAACCGGCTTAGGATTGAAAGATCATCCTGCAGCTGCTCGAGTAAGTTATTATACGCCGGTAAAACCTCCGGCAGGCGCAAGAACCTTGAAAATTAATATCACTAAATTGAAACCGGATCATTTTCAGGGCGCGACAGGATTGACTGATCCGCAGCGGCAATGCCTGCATGTCTATTACAAGAAGTTTGGGCAAAATTGGATTGTAAGTTTGCTGAAGGAAGAACGAATTGAAAATGTGCGCTTCCATGAAGATACTATTGCGGTGGTAAAACGAAAATTAATTACCTTGTTGGGATTAGATTTTGATAATGGTCAATTAACTTGCCAGGGTATTTTTGATATGGTTGCCGGCGAGAATACCATTACCGACATCTGCCAGGATTTAGAGCAGGGAAAAATGGTGATTGTGGATACCAGTTATTTTTCCGGGGCGGTAGAGATTTTGCTGGGCAGTTTAATTACCGCAGAAATATTTGACAGATATAAATATTATAAGAGAATGGGGCAGCTCGACTATAAACCAGTGGTTTCCGTGGTGCTAGAAGAAGCACTGCGCGTGTTAGGGAAGAATGTCCTGGAACAAGGAAGCAATATCTTTGATACCATTGCCCGTGAAGGCCGGAAATTTAAAGTGGGCTTGATTGCCATTACTCAGCTGCCCTCGGAAATTCCCAAGCCGATCTTGGCAAACATGAATACTAAAATAATTCTGGGGATTGAAATGGGATCAGAGCGGCAGGCAGTGATTGAATCATCGCCGCAGGATCTGTCGCAGGACAATAGAAATATTGCTTCTTTAGATAAAGGTGAAGCATTAGTTTCGTCAATCTTTACTCGATTCGCGGTGCCGGTAAAAGTTCCTTTGTTTTCTGAATTTGTAAAGCGGAGTAAAAGAGAGAATGTGGATGTAAGTTATACTGGATTTGAGTGATCGTCTATTCTTTAAAAATTTTCACTACCATAATTATATAAATACAAATTTCTTACTTACGATCATGAAGCACAGCATCTCCATGACTATTATACTGTTAGGAATCTTCTTATTAGCTCAATTTATTGGTATTGCCGTTTTGTATAAGTATATCGATCCGGCTAAAAGTGCAGCAACAGGAAAAGTTGAATTCAAAGAATTACCAATTGGTGAACGTCCCCCGGTTGAGGAAAAGACTTCTTTCTTACCTATCATTATAGCTATACTGATTGGAACGGGATTTTTATTGTTATTAATGAAATATAATCTTATCTGGATCTGGAAGGTCTGGTTTTTACTGGCCGCCTTTTTTGCATTGACCATTGCCTGGGATGCTTTTCTGCCGACCACTATGGCCTTTGTCTTGGCCTTTATCTTTGCGGTCTGGAAAGTATTTCGACCTAATGTTTTAGTCCATAATTTTACAGAATTATTTATTTACGGCGGATTGGCAGCAATTTTTGTTCCTTTGTTCAATCTGTTTTCAGTAATTGTATTGCTGCTGCTAATATCAGCTTATGATGCCTATGCGGTATGGAAATCCAAGCACATGATCACTTTAGCCAAGTCGCAGGCTAAAGCAAAAATCTTTGCGGGATTGATGCTGCCTTACAAATTAGGAAAAGTATCGCTGGGAAAACCAAAGTCGGGAATGAAGATTAAAGTCAAAAAAGTTCGAACTGCTATTCTCGGCGGAGGAGATATTGGGTTTCCATTGATCTTTGCCGGAGTAGTCTTGAAAGAGATGGGTTTATGGCAAAGCTTGTTTATTCCTTTTGGAGCCTTGCTGGGTTTGGCAGTCTTGTTATGGAACGGTAAGGAGAATAGATTTTATCCTGCTATGCCTTTTATTTCCGCAGGATGTTTTGTGGCTTTAGGAATAGTGTGGGGAATTGGATTGTTGATGTAGTGGTAAAGTTTTAAATATAAGGCTTAAGTTGTTTATTACATGGCTTCATGCGTTTTTTGTGACAAAGAAAAATCTGCTGGAAGGATATTTTATGAGTCGAATAATTTCTTTGCCATGCCCACTATCGGGCAGATTTCTGACGGCGGCCATTCTTTAATTGTTCCGAAATATCATGCTCCTTGTCTAGGCGAAATGAGTTCAGGCCTGTTTATGGAGTTTGATCAAGTTAAATTGGAAGTTCAAAATGCTATTGAGCAAGAATATGGAAAAAGCATTTCTTTCGAACATGGGATTATCGGCCAGTCTGTTCCCCATGCGCATCTGCAAATACTTCCTTCCAATACTGATATGTTTTCTACACTTCATCAGAAGTATCCGTTTTACAAAAAACTAGATTCAATGGAAGAACTGAGAGAAATTTATGAAAAGCGCCGAGTTTACCTTTATTATGAGAATCAACAGCACGAGAAATTTGTTTTTTTCATGGATGCCATCCCTCAATATCTTCGTTTAGTAGCAGCGCAAGAGATGGGGCGTACGCCTCGGGGAGATTGGAAAGCATGGCGTAATGATCCGGATTGCGCTAAGATAGATGATTTATTGATGGATCAGACAGTACAGCGCTTAGGAAGATTGTTGAAGAAATGAATTAATGATTTCCTTATTCTCATGAAAAAAAGGCTTTAGAAATAATAAATTCTACCAGCCACCAGGATAGGAATATGGTTCCTGCGGGCCGCTTCTATTCATTTCACGATTAAGAAGATCTTGTTCAATTATTTTTGCACATAACTCACTCAAGTCAATTGAATTAGTATGGCTTCCCATCCTTCCGACTTCTAAATCTTCTTTTAAAACCTGCAGCACTAATTCATATTGATTTTTATTGGTTGGCTGAAAAGAAAGTCGGAATTGGTATTGAGAGAGTTCTGATCCTCTTAGACCAGCTCTGAACTTGTAACTTGGAGTAGGGCCGCACACCACTTCTGGATGAGATTCGTACTCTGCTTCTACATTATTGGTTACATAACTAGCTAGGTCTTTATTTAAACTTCTAACTAATTTTACCATGTCTTTTTTTTTCTTAAAGCCGTAGTTTGTCATTTTTCTTGATCTAGGTGCGCAATCAATCAAATCCTTTCACGGGAGAGTGAGTCGTACTGTTGCTAGGGCTGATAGCTAAGCCGTCGTGGGCAGCAATAGTCTGCACTCCGGTAATGCGCTGAATTTCCCGCGCCTGAACAAGGGGATCTGCTTTTAACATCTGCAATCCGAAGTGAGTAAGAATAGCCATTTTTGGTTTTACGTGGGAAATGATCTGCACTGCTGCGTTAACATCCAGATTCATGCCGGTGCCACTTTCTCCAGGATAAGGAACGTTCAGAATCAATAAGTCAGTTCCCAGCAATTCATCCAGCAGCTTTGGAGTTACCTGAGTATCGCCAGTGTAAGCAACGGTAACTTTTGGACAGAAAAATTTGAACCCAACGGCACTGGAATCGGTATGCTCGGCAGAGAGAGCATGGATTTCGACTAGTTCTACTCCTACTTTATGATTTTTTTCGACTGGGATAATTTTTTCTACCAATCCTTGATGATATTTAGTTAAGAATGGATGATGTTTATCTGAACCTTGCAAGACAGATTTACTGGCCATGATGATGCCGCGATGTTCTATGCCGCCATGCGTCATAGCATCGACAATTGCATTCAGGTCATTACAATGATTAACATGATTATGTGAAACCAGAACGGCAGTAGTATTGTGAAGATTGACGCCATATTCTTTGGCTTTGTTTAAAGCTCCCGGACCAGGGTCGAGGTGGAATTGTAGATCGCCGACCTGAAGAACGATGCCGCCGGAAGAGCGCATCTGCTTGCTGACTACGGCCGAACTTCCTGCTGTGCCTAAGAAGATAATTCTCGTCATAAATCCACCCTAATTGCTTCGGTGAGTTTTCGCTTAATAAAGATTGTGATGCTCGAAAGGTTATAAGAGAGAGAGCTAAAAGATGGTATTTTCATAAGTATTTTAAGGTAAGATCTATTAGCTAGTTTATGAGAAAAAATGCAATCATATTGGGTGCTTCTTTATTTATGGGTTGTTCTTCCAGCCCCGGTGCAGGAAATTATACTGTTCCGGAAAATAAGATTTCCGTCATCAATGGGTATAAAGCATCTTCTAAGGATTTTCCGTCTATAGGAGCTTTAGTTTTTAATGATGGCATGACTGAAGCGTGTACAGTATCTATCATAAAAAAAGATCTAGCTTTAACGGCTGCCCATTGCGTTGACTATGATATCCAAAAGGCAATGGTGCTTTATGGTAAGGATGAGGTATTTGAGGACCGATGTAAATCCGATGATTGCGCGCAGTATCTTTTTCCTATAGCTACGGCAAAAGTGCATTCACTTTATGATGATAATTTGCTGACAGAGAATCATCATGATTTTGCTTTGTTGTTGCTGAAACGAGAAATTACCAATGCTGAACCGATTGAATTTTTATCAAAGGAAGATTTTAGTAAAGTGCTACGAATAGGAGATAATGTCACTATCGCCGGCTACGGCTCTTACAATTGGGAATTATTAGGAACAACTCACAACGGAAAGTTATTTGCTGCGGACATCCCTATCACTGGTTATTATAATTTTAGTGAAATTATAGTGGGAGAGAAAGATCCAACCAAAGGTAATGCTTGTTTTGGAGATTCCGGAGGACCAGTCTACGTCTATGCGCATGGTCAAGTGCGATTGACTGGAGTAGCTTCAAGAATCGCCGAACCTTCTGATCAGGGTTTTTATGAATGTGGAAAGTCTGGCATCATCTATGGACTTCCTACTCTTGAACAAAACTGGATCGAGTCAGAGTATAAGGCCATGCGGGAAAAATATCCCTTAGAAGCTCCTTTAGTTCCAGAGGAGAGTAAAGATAACGGGGCCACGGGTGGCTTTAGTTGTCAGATATCTTCTCAGTCTCCGTCTTCTACCACTTCATCAGGTCTGATAGGCTTACTTCTGGCAGGATATTTATTGAGGAAGAGGAAATAGATATGCTTTCTCGTTCGCCTGTCGTAGATTATAAACAGGGAGTAGAAATTCTAGCTAACAAAATACGCTCTTACGAAGAAAATGCTCCTTATATTGCCACTATTCGCGGCATTCATGGTATCGGCAAAAGCCGCTTTGGCCGAGATATTTTACAAACATCGGGATTTTCTCAACGAGGACTTCTCATTAAACCGCATGACTTGCGCCGAGAGCAGTATAGGCGCGATACTTTCAAATATATTCTGTTGGAAATTGATCAGATAGATAATGCGTATCAGGATCTTATTGATTTGGATGTAAAAAAATTCTGTGGCAAGAAATGTGATTATCAGGTTTTAGTAGTGCATCAATTGGCTCCTTTGCTCGATTCTTCTTTAAGTTTAGAACGAATTCTGAAATTCTTTGATTTAGTGGTGGAGAATAAGGAACATCCGAGTTATAGGTAGTCTTTCATAACCTTTAAAAAAGAACTTCTTACTTTCAATTCTATGTCGAATAATAACAGTAATTATCAGCCTATTTTTATCCTGCCCGAAGATACCAAACGAACTACTGGTCGGGAAGCGCAAAGAAATAATATTGCCGCAGCGAAAGCAGTAGCGCAAACAGTCAGAACTACCCTAGGTCCTAAAGGAATGGACAAGATGATTGTGGATGCTGCCGGGGATGTAATTGTGACTAATGACGGCGTAACTATCTTGGAAGAGATGCAGATCGAGCATCCTGCGGCTAAGATGATTGTAGAAATTGCCAAGACTCAGGAAAATGTGGTGGGTGATGGAACGACTACTGCGGTAGTTATTGCCGGTGAGTTATTGAAAAGAGCAGAAGATTTACTGGATCAAGAAATTCATCCCACGGTGTTAGCGAAAGGATACCGATTGGCGGAAGCACAGGCGCAGCAAATTCTAAAAAGATTAGGCGAAGCAGTTTCTTTGTCAAGCGAAAGCATCCTCAAAAATATTGCTATCACCGCCATGACGGGAAAAGGGGCAGAATCAAATAAAGATTTTCTGGCTGACTTGCTCTTACAGGCGGTAAAACATGTTGCAGTTAATGGTAAAATTGATTTAGATGATATTAAGATTGAAACTATTGTCGGCGAGAGTGTGGAAAAAAGTGAATTAGTACAAGGATTAGTGTTAGATAAAGAAAAAGTTCATGCTTCTATGCCTCAGCAAGCAGTAAATGCTAAAGTGGCTTTGCTGGACGCTTCGCTGGAAATAAAAAATACGGAAATTGATGCCAAAATTCAGATCACTGATCCGATGCAGTTGAATATGTTCTTGGATCAGGAAGAAAAAACCTTGCGCAACATGGTGGAAGCGATTGCGGCTACGGGAGCGACAGTATTATTTTGTCAGAAAGGTATTGATGATTTAGCGCAGCATTTCTTAGCCAAGAAAAGCATTTTTGCGGTACGCCGAGTCAAGAAAAGCGATATGGAAAAATTATCCCGAGCTACCGGAGCAAAAATTGTCAGCAGCTGGAAAGAATTAACTGCTGCTGATTTAGGAACTGCTGGCCTCGTTCGAGAAGAAAAAATCAGCGATGAAGAAATGATTTTTGTGGAAAAATGTCCGAATGCCAAAGCAGTTACGCTGTTAGTCAGAGGCGGAACCAGCCACGTGACTGAAGAGATTAAACGGGCTATTACTGATGCTCTAGGTGATATTGCTGCTGCATTGCGCGATGGGGCGGTCGTAGCAGGTGCAGGAGCAACCGAAATGGCTCTAGCTCGAGAATTGCGCAAATATGCCGGCACGTTGCAAGGACGTGAACAGTTGGCAGTACAAGCGTTTGCCGATGCCATGGAAGTCATTCCCAGAACTTTAGCAGAAAATGCGGGATTAGATCCCATTGATGTTTTAACCCAGCTGCGCGCCGCTCATGATCGCGGGCAGAGTCGCGCAGGCGTAAATGTCTTTACCGGGGGAATCATGGATGCTTGGGCAGAAGGAGTGATTGAACCCTTGAAAGTGAAAACTCTTGCCCTTAGCAGTGCGGCAGAAGTAGCAGAGATGATTCTGCGTATAGATGATGTTATTATGGGCAAGAAGCACGAAGCTTTAGCTCGCGGTAATCCAGGAATTGAGATGTAGGTAGCCAAAACCTTTTTAATCTCTAATCCTCTTCTTTTTGTATGAACATTGCTAACCTGCTTTCGGTGCTGCATTTAGTTTTGTTACCATTTTTGCTCTATTTCGTATGGATCAGAGAACCTCTCTTTACCCTGCTGGCAATTGCGATCTTGTTATTATCTGTACTCATGGATATGGCCGGAAAATTGATGCGGAGAAAAAAGATGAGTGCCTCTTTTCTTCATCCTTTCTCAGATAAAATTGTCGTCCTGGCTTTGTTATTTGTCTTTGTGCTGCAGGGAATCTTTTCTGGAGTTATTTTGGGCATATTTTTGCTGCGAGATATTATTATCAGTATGATACGCATGAATGCTTCCCGCGATGATGTGGTCATCCCTGGTGAATGGTACGGCAAAATGATCACCGTACTACAGTTTATCTTGGTTTTTATGATTCTGGCTAAAACGGTCTTCCTTCCTTTGCAGGGAGCATTAGCTTTTGTTATTTCTATCTTTACTGCAGCTGCCCTGGTTTTAGGAGTAGTCTCAGTAGCTCATTACGGTTATGTGTATGTGAAAGGCTTACGTACTCGCAAACAACTAGGTACAATTGTGGAAAAAGAGCCCATGATCATACTGGCAAATAAAAGATCGGGCGGTTATCGGGATAAATATAGACGACATTTGCTAAAGATTTTTGCCACACGCCGAAATGCTTCCATCCACTATCTTTCAGGTAAAAATATTTTTCATCGCATTGAAAAAAAAATAGGAAAAACCAAACATGTTATTATCGCAGGGGGAGATGGTTCTTTTGAAGCGGCATTAAATAATCGTGTTCTGCAAGAACGAAGCCTTGGCTTCTTCCCACTGGGAACAGGCAACGCCTTCTATTCCTATTTTTATAAGGGAAAGAGGTTCGAGTATTTACGTTCCCGATTTAAGTTCAGGGAAACATTGTTAGATGTAGTTGAAGTAGAATGGGAAAAAGGAAAACGAAACACGTTGTTTTTGAGTGCCGGCGTAGATGGAGAAGTAGTCCATGCCATTACCCGTAAAGAACGGCACTCCTTTCCGGATTATTTTTCTGCCGCCGCGAAGGTTGCTTTTGGAAAAAACATGCAGTATGATTTAACTTGCACGGTGGATGGCCATAAATATCATTGGGAAAATGCCATAAATCTGATATTAGGAAAAGTATCCTACATTGGCTTTGGAATGAGGTCCTTACTAGGAGAGATTAAGGAAGATGATGACACTATCCTAGGCATGGCTTGTGTCAATACGCACGCTCCTTTTTTTAACAAAGCCTTGCGCGTATGGGCGATATTTCTGACGCAGTTAGGGCTGGCCAAAGCGCCGTTAATTTCCTTGCGGGGAAAAGAATTCATGGTTGAAAGCAAAAAACCTTTCCCTATCCAAGCAGGCGGTGAATTTCTAGGATATAGCAAGTGGATGAGAGTTAAAGTAAAACGAAAACAGAAAGTGTTATTGATTTAAATGATCTATATTGATAATTTAAACGCCGTTCTTCTTTAGGTAATGCTTTAGTTCTTCTTTCGTTTTGAATTGCAAAAGCTGTTTCCATTGCTGATGAAAAGGCAGAGAAGAGAATTCAGAAATTAATTCCAGTCGTTCCACCAGTCGAACATAATTCTGATATTCCCTACCTTCATAATCTATATTTCTTTTAATTTTCTTTTCTGCGTTGACGGCTATGACTTCGCCAATACAGCGATCGTATTGATGATAATGGTTGGCCATTCCGGCTAGAAAGGATTGATAATGAAGTTCATGCGCATATTCATGCCATAGATTTATCTTGATTTCCGGCGAAGAAGATTTTTTTGTAAAGGTTGGGAGTCCTTTAACTTTCCTCCAGGATCTTTTTTCTATTTTAAGATAGGAACCAGCTTGGACAATCTTATGCGCCTCTGATCCATGAGGGACAGGCTGGCGATAAAATAAACCAACAGCTTTTTTGTAACTTGGATGTTTCTTTTTGAAAGCATCGCTTCGCTCGAAAAAAGTCCGGCTACAGATGATTTTCTGAACCAATTCTGAAAACTCTTTTCGATCGTCGAAAAGCGGAGCATACCAATAATGGAGCTGCGCAAAGCTCCATTCCATGCAGGAAGCAAGATCAGGAAGCTCTTGCTTAATATTTTTGGGAAGAGCATTATTCTCTCGAAAATGAAGATTCCTGCTTCTTCTATTTTGATAAACGTATAGCGCTTCCCACTCTTTTTCTACTCCTTCCTCTAAAGTAAGATAAGAAAGTAAACCAACCTCTTGCATCTTTATCACCAGCTATTGAAGGATTAAGTATTTTCTCTATATGCTCTATTTCTGAAGCTTTTAAGTACTTAGGAGCCTCAGTACATACGATGTCAGCCTTGCTTCAGTTTGCAGCAGGATATCTCTATGCTAAAGCAGTTGAAAACCCAACTCATAAGTATATTCTTCACAACTTTGGGAAAAATAAAGACAGTATCTGGGGCTTTCATTTCCATGATCACCATAAAGCGACCACCAAATATGGCATGCTTGATCCAGCCTATCTGGTCTCTTGGTGGATGCACCCTTCCCGAGCAAAAGAAGTTGCTTCCTTAGCAGCAGGTTTTGCGGCGCATTTGCCCTTAGCAAAGAAATATCCTTATTTTGTTCTGGGAGTAGGAGTGGGAGCTCTGGAGTATTACTATAAACATAAGAAAGCACATCTCGATCCGGAATGGGCTTTTGAACATCTGCAGAACCATGTTAAACACCATCTGGAAGATCAGAACAATTATTGGGGCGTCACTTCGGGCTTGATAGACAAACTAGTTGGAACTGCTCCTGAGATGGATCCTGGTGAATGGGAAGAATTACGGTTGTTTTACATGAAGCGCTATAATGCCATGAAAGGCAAGGCTGAAGAGATGGCTAAACAGCAATATAAAGAACATACTGAGAAATTAAAGGAGTCTTTAGAGGGGTTAACGGATAAGCTTTATTCATTTCTGAAGAAATAAAATACTTATAAACTGAAACTTTATAAAATACAAGCTAATTTTAGACATATTATGGCGGCCATAGTTCAGCGGCTAGAATAAGGGACTGTGGATCCCTGGATCCGAGTTCGATTCTCGGTGGCCGCCCTCTTTTCTATATATCCCGTAATTTTGTTTCTTTTTCTTTCTATAGCCATGTGGGAAATAATATATTTTTCAAAGAAATCAATATTCTTAGGAGAAACACAAAATTCTATCTTATAACAATTTCCCTCTATTTTTCTTCCTTGATAAACACTATTTGTTATTCTTGCATATAACGAGGCTTCTATGCTCATGGTCTTTTTAATAGCGTTATACAACTTTATCGCTGGACTTCCAGATGTAATTCTTATTGCACACTGCGGATATGATGGTCTATGTATTCTCACGTCTCCATCACCATCAATAACGCCGGCCAAGTACGCCCCAAAATAGGCATTGTGTTGAATGATCCACTGCGGAGGTTTTGGAGGATCAGAAAAATCAATCTCGAGTTGATCAAAAACAGGCAATAAGTTCTTTGCACCAAATGTGTACTCTACGGCTGATCTCTTTGTATCGTACCAAATTGCTCCTTTGACATTAAAGATTTCTGCTGATAATCTTCTGAATTTTTCTAACATTTCTATAGAACAATAACCTACGTTAAGTCTTATCTGGTGTCGATATAGTTTCTTTTGTTTAATATACTGTTTTTTGAAGTACCCATCAGTTTGAGCGACCCCTATCCAATAAGCTAAATTTGTTGATTCCATATTTAATAACCTCTGTGTTCTGAGTACTAACACAGAGTTTTCTAGAAAAAGAGTTTCTGTATGAAACATCTTAAATGGTTTTTGTGTTTGTGAACCAAATTCCTTTTATAGAGGTTTCGTCTCCTCTTTTTCGCTTAAATTTAGGTTTAGAGCTAATTTATATACTTTAGCCGGAGCTGTCCAGTGCGGGAGTGGGTAGTAAGTCTCCCCAGCCGCCCTCTTTTTTTCCATTCTCATATTGGTGAATTTTTCTAACAGAATATATATAAAACAGTAAATACTTCTGAAGTACTATGGAAATGCAAAATGCCAAGGGCGTAAAGGACTTACCGCCGGAAGAGAAAATTCTCAAAAATAAGGTAGTGAATACTATTTCCCGCGCGTTTGAATTATATGGTTTTGCTCCTTTAGAAACTCCTATCCTGGAACGCTTTGAAACCTTAGCCGCAAAGTTTGGCGCAGGGATAGAAAGTGATGCGCTCAAGGAAACTTTCAAGTTGAAAGATCAAGGAGACCGGCAGTTAGGATTGCGATTTGAGATGACCACTTCCTTAGCTCGATTTGTAGCCCAGAATCCCACTTTGAAAATGCCGTTTAAAGTGTATCAGGCCGGCCCGGTATTCCGTGATGGCCCGATTAAAACCGGTCGGGAACGAGAGTTCTGGCAGGCCGATGCGGATACGATCGGGGCTTCATCCATGCTAGCGGAAGCAGAACAGATTGGATTATTGTCTGAAGTCTTTCGGCAGTTGGATTTCAAGTTCGTGATTAAGGTAAATAATCGGAAGATACTGAATGGTATTTTGAAACAAGCAGGAATCAGCGAAGTTAAGGAAGCATTAATTGCTATCGACAAATTAGATAAGATTGGTAAGGCAGGAGTGGCAGAAGAGTTTAAGCAGCGCGGCTACAGCAAGGGGCAGACTGATAAAGTTTTTGCTTTGCTTACCAAAGGTGCAACTCTTGCTTCCTTGAAGAAAAAATTAAAGGATGCAGAAGGAACGCAAGGACTAGCGGAATTAGAAGAATTATTTGGATATTTGAAAGTCATGAAAATAAAAGAAATAGAATTTGATCTTTCTTTAGCTCGAGGACAGGCATATTATACTGGTACCGTAATTGAAGTGTATTTGAAAAATAGTGAAGTTACTTCTTCCATCGCTGGAGGCGGAAGGTATGATAATATGATTGGCAGCTTTATGGGCGGTGGGAGAGAGATTCCGGCAGTCGGCATTTCCTTCGGGATTACTCCGATCATGGAACAGATGAAAGCACAGAATAAGCTGGAAGAAAAAACTCCGGCCAAAGTGTTGATGATCCCCATTAATGTTGTTGATGAAACTTTGAAAATTGCTCAGGAGTTGCGTGCAAATGGCATTGCTGCTGATTTTGCCATGGGCAAGAAAGGAGTAAGCAAGAATTTAGAGTATGCGAATGTTTTGAAAATTCCGTATGTTGCTATTGTCGGCGAAGAAGAATTGAAGAAGAAGAAAATTCTGCTGAAAGAAATGAGTTCCGGCACGGAACAGCTGCTTTCATTGAAAGATCTGATTAAGAAGCTGCAGAAATAGTATAAACATGATAAAAGAGAAATTCTTGAAAGTGATTGGAATTGTAGCTATACTGCTGGTAGTGTTGAATCTAGTTTTATTTGCCTTAAGAATAATTAATGGCTTGGTGTTCTGGGCAGTTATTATTGTGATAGCTTTATTTGCATTTAAATTTCTGCCTAAATTGAATACTCGCTAGGATGACCGGTTTCACACCCATATATTTATTAATATCCTTTTCTAAAAGCTGTTCATGACCTTCCTCAATTCTGTTATTGATATACTTTTACATCTAGATAAACATCTAGCAGTAATAATTCAGAGCTATGGTTTACTGACGTATTTACTGCTTTTTTTTGTGATTTTAATTGAGACAGGATTAGTAATAACGCCTTATCTGCCCGGAGATTCACTGCTTTTTGCCGCCGGATCATTAGCTTCTGTGGGCTCATTGAATATTTTTCTTCTCCTGATTGTGCTGACGACGGCAGCAATTCTAGGAGACAGTCTCAATTATTTCATCGGCTATCATTTTGGTGAAGCGGTTTTTCTCAAAAGTAAGTTTTATCATCCTGAGTACCTCCAGAAGGCGCAGGATTTTTATCACAAATATGGGCGGAAGACTCTTATCTTAGCAAGATTCGTTCCTATCGTCAGGACTTTTGCTCCATTTGTTGCCGGCATGGGAAAAATGAAATATTCTTCTTTTCTAATCAACAATATTATAGGCGGAATAATCTGGGTCTTCCTTTTCGTGCTAGCCGGCTATTTTTTAGGAGGTTTATCCATCGTCAAAGAGAATTTTTCTATCTTTATCCTGATCATCATCTTCTTGTCAGTCATTCCGCTCTTGTTTGAATTGATAAATCATTATAGGAAGAAGAATTATCATAAGGCAGTGTGAAGTTAATTAAAAATGATTTATTTTATATTTTACCACTCATCATGCTCATGTCTGGTGTAGACAACAGGCTTGTCTTTGACAATCATAGAATGTTCAAACTGGGTGACCATGCCGCCGGAAACTTCTACCAAAGGCGGATAAGATTGGACAATTCCTAACTGCTGCAATTCGCGCATCCCTAAGGCAGCCGGACCTTTGCTGAATTGTCTGGTAAGCCATCTAGTAGTAAAGGGAAGTCCTTGCTGAGTTTTGACAAAATCCATTATTTTTTTTGCGTATGGTGAACGTACTCCGCGCTCGCGATCGACCATGAAAATAGTTGCCGGCCCTTTTTCTTTGATCAATCCTTGGCCGTTGGTGACGAATGGTTCGATGGCGATCTGCCAGTTTTCTTTTAATTCAGTTTTATCTTTGTTGTTGAAGCTAGGGATAGAATATCCTCCATGTACTTTGTAGCGTTCGATGGTGTGACCGGAAAGATTTTTGACAGTTGTAAATCCCAGAGCTTCTGCCTCAGAAAATTGTGCTTCTCCTAGCTGCCAGAGCGGTGTTCCGGGACGCACCAGCTTGATGGCTGATTTCAGCGCATTTTGTGCCGCCTTGACCAGGTCTTTATGTTCATTGGATGAGCCGACGATAACGGTCATGGCATTGTCCGCCAGATGACCATTGATATGCACGCCCATGTCAACTTTGATGACATCGCCTTCTTTAGAAACAGCAGTATCATCTTCCAGAGGACAGTAATGTGCTGCAGTGTCATTCACAGCCATCTGGGCCCAGGCGATTTGTCCGCCTAAATCCTTGATCCGCTTTTCACAATAATCCATCACTTCCAGAAACGATGTTCCGGGCTTGGACAGTTTTTTTGCTCCTTCATGCTTTACTTGAGAAGCGATCTTTCCAGCGTTGAGAAGAATTTTTTGGACTTCAGGATCCATATCTAAAATCAGGGGAAGAGAGTTATATAAATGTTGCTGTCTCCAGGAAATGCAAAAATCTTAAATATAATTGCCGTTTTTTCTTGCTCACAATTGAGAACGAGTTCTTTACTCTTTGACTTGTTTTTTCTTGTTATACTTTAGGGAGTTGAAATTATGCCTACAAAAGAAACTATTAAGAAAGGAAATAAAGTTAAGATTGAATATACCGGTACATTTGATGACGGCACTGTTTTTGATGCCTCAGAAAAGCACGGTCAGCCCTTAGAATTTGAAGTAGGTGCTGGTCAAGTAGTCAAAGGATTTGATGATGCCGTAATGGGCATGACCAAAGGCGAGGAAAAGAAGATTGTCATTTCTCCCGCAGAAGGATACGGTGAAGTTCGGGCTGATTTACTGAAGAAAGTGCCACGCAAACAATTGCCGCAGGATCAGGAACCAAAAGTTGGTATGATTCTTGCAGTAGGAATGCCTAACGGAATGCAGTTTCCTGCGCGCATTGTAGCAGTCACCAAGGATGATGTGACCATTGATCTGAATCATCCTTTGGCCGGCAAAACTTTGCATTTTAAAATTAAAGTAGCAGATATTGCTTAATTTTTTTTATTTTATATCGTGACTTACTAGTAAAGATTTATAAATAAGGCAGGGTTCAAAGAACAAAAGTAAAGGATACGATTATCGTGTCTATTTAGGAGGAGTAAAGTAAAATGGAAGGAACAGTAAAATGGTTCGATGGGAAAAAAGGTTACGGTTTTATCGTAGCTAGTGATGGTCAAGAATACTTTGTCCACTTCACCGCAGTGCCTAAGGGTTTGCGATTACGTGAGAATGATAAGGTTTCTTTCGACGCTGTTGATACTGAACGAGGAAAACAAGCTCAGAATGTTCAATTGCTAGAGAAAGGACAAGCTGCACCTCGAAAAGCAATGGGAGCAGCCCAAGAAGAAGATTCTTACGAAGAAAACGAAAACGAAGCTTAAGTTTTTATTTTATTTTCTTAATATTTATATATTTTTTATTGTAAGAAAATCTCTACAAAATCTTAAATTCGACCAAAATCATCTTCATAGCGAGTAATGTCATTCTCATCAAAATTACCGAAGGCTATCTCTAAGACCCGGATCTGTTCTGATTCTGAAGATAAGCGATGTCTTGCTTCTCTGGGCACCACTACTTTCTCGCCTTTCTTGAGATATCGTTTTACTCCGTTTATCTCGGCTATGACGCCGTCATCTAAAGCAACCCATAACTCTTCCCGATGCTGATGAGATTGCAACGACAGTCTTTGCTGTGGCTTTACTTCCAGGATTTTTACGGTGCTGATAGCATTCGCAGTGAATTGTTCAAATGTTCCCCAAGGCCTTTCAGTAAGAGATATTACCGTAAGTAATTCTATGGTTCGGAGCTGTTGTAAAGTGTCTTTAGGCGATTGCACAGCAATGCAATCTACAATTTTAGTGGCCGGAAAATCGTTCCCTTCCGGATGAAGCTTATCGCCAAAAAACAAAACATTATCAAGCGGAATATTATGATATTGAGCAAAAGCCTTGATGCCCCATTCTTTATCTAATCCTTTTCGAGTGATGTCAATAGAGGTTGTTCCTCCTATTTTGATATCGTATTTACTATCTCCCAGCAGGTTTCGCAGATAGCCAATCCATTCCTTTCGTTTTGCTCCGTCAGGATCATACGCGGCTTTTAATTCAGAAGGGGCGTGTCTTCCGATAGCTGATAAAGTGATCTGTGATTCCCGATCCTGCAGCTGGTCTTCTTCCGTAGTTAAGGATTTAATCTGATACTGTGAAATGAGTTGCTTGAAGGCAGTCGCAATTTCTTCTTTTTCTTCCGGGGTGAAAGAATGATTGTAGATTACATTTACGGAATTCTCATTAACGATGGAATAGTGTGTTCCGGTAGTGGCAAGAAGATGATGTTTTTCTTTCAATTTAGAGGAGATCATCTCCTGCAAGTCCTGGCTCTTAGTTCCGCTGATGAAGGCAAATTGGTAGCCGTGCTTGATCAGCTTGCTGATCTGTTCAGTCATCTCCGGAGAAATGACTTTGCAGCTTTCACAAATTGTATCATCTACGTCAGCAATGATTACTTTTTTTCCCATGATATTGATTTCCGGGTCAAAGAAACTGTTGGCACGATGATATTTTTCTAAAGTATCAGTGGGGAACCATTGGCCTTTGTGAATGTGGGCAGCAATTTTCCCTTGCGGAGCAAGTTTTTCAAAGCAGTCTTTTTCTATAGATGATACTCCTTCTGGAAGAAGACTTAGGCAAGAAGGATCAAGAATGAAAGCTCCCGCATTAATCAGATTAGAAGGAGCTTCTTCACGTTTCGGTTTTTCAACAAAAGTAATAATTTTATTATTTTCTAATTTGGCTACTCCGAAATTTTCTACATCTTCCCGCGGGGTAAGGGCCATGATGAGAGGTACTTGAGCAGAAAAATATTCCTGTTCCATCTTAGAGAAATTAACATCCATGAGATTATCGCCCCATACTAAAACAAAGGGCTCTTTCAGCTCTTTTGAGGCAAGTTTTACTGCTCCTCCTGTTCCGAGCGGTTCTGTTTCTAAGATGTAGGAGATAGAAACACCTAACCCTTTTCCATCGCCGAAATATTCCTGCACTAGTTCCGCTTTATATCCTATAGAAATAATAATATTAGTGATCCCATATCGTTTGAGATTTCTGATGACATGCTCGATAATCGGTTTTCCGCGGATGGGCAGCAGCGGCTTAGGGGTGTTTTCGGTCAGCGGCCTGAGCCTAGTTCCTAGGCCGCCGGCAACAATAATCGCTGTCTGTATTTTATCTACCATTTTTGGGGTTGATGCCAGAATCATATTCTGCATCGAAATCTCTTTATCATTCATGGTCGACAACCCCCTATATAATCATTAAGTAGTGTACAACAAATAGAGAAGTAAAAACTATTGTGATTCATCCTGTGAATTATTGTTCCCACCACTTTGAGACTTTTGGGCTTGGAGCTCATTTAAAGCTTATGAAAATCATATCTTATTTTTTGGAAATCTTTATAAATAACCACCCAATTGAATCTCTCGGACGGCCATAGGGGCGTGGTTCACCCGTTCCCATTTCGAACACGGAAGTTAAGCGCGTCTCCGTACTGGGGCAGTACTGCATTAGCGTGCGGGAATCCCGGTAAGCTGTCCACTCTTCTTTTTTGTGCCTAAGCAAAAAAAGCTGAACCAAAATTCTGTCATGTGGAACTTCTCTACGTTCAGTTCCACGAGCAACCCTTAATCATCTTTTTTTAATTCAATTCATTCCTATATTTTTCTTTATAGAGTAAAATTCCTCTTCCATAATGCTTTTAAACGATTTCTTCTTGATTTTTGTTAATGAAAGAGTTGGTTTTAGGCGGTGATTACGATTAGGGCAGTGGTGTTGGCAGCAGGCTACGCGACTAGATTGTATCCTCTGACTAAAGATACTCCTAAGCCCTTATTAGAGGTAGGTGAACGAAGCATCATCAATCACATTTTTGTAAAATTAGAAGAGATCAAGAATCTGGAAGAAGTGTATGTAGTGACCAATGATAAATTTTATTCTACCTTTGTAGATTGGAGCAAATCTCTTAACTCCTCTTTCAAGCTGAAAATAGTAAATGATGGCACTAAAAGTAATGAGGATCGCTTGGGAGCAGTAGGAGACATTCACTTCGTTGTAAAGCAGGAAAAAATCAATGATGACCTGATGGTTATTGCCGGAGATAATTTATTTGGTTTTTCCTTGCTGGATTTTGCTGATTTTTTCAAGGAAAAAAATACTTCCTTAGTGGCTTTTCATGATCTGAAGGATAAGGATAAAGTTAAAGGAAAATATGGTGTAGGTATTGTGCAGGGAAGCAAGGTTGTTGACTTTGCCGAGAAACCTACTGAACCTAAGAGCAGTTTAGCCAGCACCGCTTGTTATTTTTTTAAAAGAAATGATTTAGTTCACATAAAAAATATGGTGAAAAGCGGGAAAGTAGATGCTCCCGGAAATCTGATCAAATATCTGGCCACAGAAAGTGAAGTGCATGCTTTCGTTTTTGATGAGCATTGGTTTGATGTGGGAAGTTTTGAATCCTTAGCCGAAGCGAAAAAATTGTATGAAGAAGGAGCATAAATGAAAATTACGATATTCGGAGTAGGATATGTGGGTTTGACTACCGGTGCATGCCTGGCTAATTTAGGCCATACTGTTCTTTGCATTGATGTTGATCAGCATAAAATTGCACGCTTGCAGGAAGGAAAAGTTCCATTTTATGAGCCGGGCTTGCAGGAACTGATGAGCCAAAATACTAGAAAAGGAAAATTATCTTTTGGAACGTCACCTGAAGAAGGTGTAAAATTTGGCGAAGTGATTTTCAATTGTGTTGGAACTCCGAGCATGGAAAATGGCTCAGCTAATTTAGAATATGTTTTCTCTGTCGCTAAAACGATTGGTGAAAACATCAATGATTACAAAGTAATTGTCAATAAGAGTACTGTTCCACCAGGAACGGCCAGAAAGACTGCTGCTATAATTTCCGATTATAATAAGACTAGGATTCCATTTGATGTGGTTTCTAATCCTGAATTTTTGCGGGAAGGAAATGCCATTAGAGCTTTCAATTATCCAGATAAGATTGTAGTAGGAACAAGCTCAGATAAGCCGCTTCCGATCATGCGCAGAGTGTATTCGGGAAGGATGCGCACTTATTTACCGATCGTGGAAACGGATTGGGAAACCGCAGAATTGATTAAATATGCTAACAATTCTTTTTTAGCCACTAAAATCTCTTTCATCAATGAGATCGCTAATATCTGTGATCGTACGGGAGCAGACATAAAGATCATCTCCATGGCTTTAGGTTTAGATTATCGTATTTCGCCGCGATTTCTGAATCCTGGTGTAGGTTATGGTGGAAGCTGTTTTCCTAAAGACGTGAAAGCGCTGATAAAAACTGCGCATGAAAAAGGTTACGATGCAAAACTTCTGGAAGAAGTTGATGCTTTAAATGAGCGGCAGAAAAAAATGATTGTCACAAAAATAAAGGAACGTTTTGATCATGATCTGCGCGGAAAATCTTTCAGTGTCTTGGGACTTTCTTTCAAACCTAAGACCAATGATATGCGGGAAGCTCCATCTATCAATATTATCAATGAATTGCTGGCTGCTGGAGCCATAGTTAGGGTATATGATCCTTGCGCCATCGAGGATGCCAAGAAAATTTTCTCAGACCAAGTAACTTACTGTGCTTCTGTAGAAGAATCTGTTCAAGGAGGCAGCGCCGTTGTTTTAGTAACTGAATGGGATGAATTTAGAAGCATTAATTTCGGCGAATTAGCAAAATTGATGGAAGAAAAAATTATTTTTGATGGAAGAAATATCTATGAACCTGAATTGTTAAAAGATGAAGGATTTGAGTATATTGGGATGGGAAGAAAGTAATTTGAGATAATTGAAAATGAAAGTTTTAGTTACGGGTGGGGCAGGGTACATTGGTTCGCATGTGGTGATGCATTTAATCGAACAAGGATATGATCCCGTCATAATTGATAAAATTGCTCACGCGCAAGCTATTTTTTCTAAAGTTAAAGATAAAGTAGAAGTCATCAATGGAGATCTAGGCGATCGAGATTTTTTAGACAGCGTGTTCAAAAAAAATTCTTTTGAGGCAGTATTGCATTTTGCCGGATCGATTGAAGCAGGGCATTCTATGAAGGATCCTTCTGCCTTCTTTCAAAATAATGTGGTAAATGGAATCAATCTTCTGGATATGATGATCAAGCATAAGGTGAAGAAGATTATATTTTCTTCCTCGGCAGCGGTGTACCAAGCCAAGAATGGCTTGTTGGCAGAGACCGATACACTCGCTCCAGAAAACTTTTATGGAGAAACTAAACTAAAATTTGAACGCCTGCTAGGTTGGTATAACAAAATTTATGGAATTCAATTTGTTTGTCTACGCTATTTCAATGCCAGTGGAGCGGGTTATGGATTAGGTGAGAAGCATGAGCCGGAAACGCATCTTATTCCCTTAATTTTAGAGGCAGCACAAGGTAAGCGAGATTATCTTAAAGTCTTTGGAAGTAGCTATGCCACTCCGGACGGAACTTGTGTCCGCGACTATATTCACGTGCTTGACCTGGCGCGGGTCCATCTGCTGGCTCTGGAAAAAATTGGAGAAGTTCCGCAGATCTATAACGTTGGCACGGGAAAAGGACATTCTGTTCACGAGATAATCAAGCTTGCGGAAGAAGTGACTGGCAAAAAGATTCCAATCCTTGAAGCTCCTGCTCGAGAAGGAGATGCTGCTCATCATGTGGCTGATCCAGCTAGCATCCAAAAAGCATGGGGCTGGAAGGCTGAGCACGATATTAGGTCTATAATACGGAGTGCTTGGGAATTTCATCAGAAAGAAAATAGATGTAATCGTTAGGGAGGTTGCACATGTCAACAGCAAAAGGATATTCGCTTTGGTTAATGCCTTCAGGAGAATCATATAATCGGTTGAATAGTATAATTTCACAATTGAGTAGGAGACATAATGCCCAATATTTTGAACCACACGTAACACTTATGGGAGAAATTTTAGGTACCGAAGATGAACTTGTTTCAAAAACTGCCAAACTTTCTTCTCTTATTCAGAAGTATGAAATTGATCTAGGTAAAGTAGAATTTCTGCCAGAATATTTTAAATGTTTATTCCTGAGAGCAAGAGAGTCTGATAAAGTTATGCTGGCTAATGAGGTAACAAGAAAGGTATTTGGCCGCGAACACGATCCAAAATATATGCCTCATTTAAGTTTGCTATATGGTGATTTTTCACCAACAATAAAAGAAGAAATGATTGCAAAAATTGGAAATGATATTTCAATTAAATTTGATGTGAATAGTATCCACTTGTTCTCCACCAATGGTGAGCCCAAAGATTGGTATAGAGTAAAAGAATTTTCATTAAAATGAGCTTACGATATCAGCTAACTCGAAATAAAATACATAATATTTATAAATCATCTCCGGGGAAGAAAAACACATGGAACGCCCCCAAGTTACTGCCTTGTTACGAGCTTACAATAATCCATTAGTTGTTAACTTAGTTGGAGCTATTGTGAATCAAGATCTAGCTGATGATTTTGTAGTCGTTATCAATGCAGACAAAGATAATATTGGAACGAAGGATTTACTTTTTGCCTCTCCATATGCTAGTAAGATAAAAGCACTTCCTATTCATAACTATGGCTGGTCACGCGGACTTAACGCCGGCTTAGCGGCAATGCCAGAAATTACAAGCGCTAATGAGCTAGTTCTTTGTATCTCTAATGAGGTAGGGATTACTAAAAACCAATTCCAGGAAAATCTTGATGTTCTTTTTGACCATGATGAGGCATTAATGAGTTATGTCTTATACAGCGACCGTGATGAACCAAGTTATTCCATGCCCCGCAATACCTGTGGTTTATGGAAAAGAACTAAACTGGTTGAATTAGGTGATTTCCGAGAGGAACTTGATCAGAAGCAGGGCATGGAAGATGTAGAGATGATCTTACGTGGTTATCAACACAAACGATGGCTTCCTTATCTAGGAGCAGCTGATGTTACTATTGCAGTAAAGCCAGATCTTGAAACCAAAGCGAAAAAAGAATGGGAAACAATATTAGGTATTAATCAACTTTACTCTTCTGAAACACTTCGAGCGGTATACAATCACATTCAGGCAGAAAATAAGTCGAGGGGACGAGAAATAAAATTCCCATTTGAATAATTTAATAATTACTTTTATTTTTCTTTAACCAATACTATATTCTCGCGTTTTCTATATTTGTGAAATTTCATCCCTTTAACTGCTTCCCAGAAAGGTTTACTGCATCCCGGCTTCATGCGGTCATGGAATTCGATAACCATGAGATTAGTCTTAGAAAGCCATTGCGTATTTTTCTCGAAGAGTTCTTTTTCTGAACCTTCGATATCAATTTTAGCGATATCAATCTCTTTAGCCTTTTCTTCTGATAAAATTTGAGAGATAGAGATGGCTTGGCAAGTGTCTGGCCCATCATGATTGGTTTCTTCCACTTGAAATCCCCATTTGCTGTCCTTTTGAAGATTTGTTATACGAAGTTTAGTGGTGGAATTCCATAAGCCGGCCTTGATGCAGCGTATATTTGGATAGGAAGCAGTATTTTTTTGCAACAATCTGAAGTTTGATTCTTCTGGTTCAATAGCAATGATCCTTGCTTCCGGAAATTTGTTAGCGAAGTACACGGCAGTGAAACCGACATTCGCACCGGCATCGATAATAAATTTGATCTTATCGTGATCTTTTGCTGGCTTAATATTATATTCTCCTTCCACGAAGATATGATATAATAACGGAACGTCAGAAGTACCGGTTCGCAGAAAAATAGGATGTTCTACCTTTCTTAATTTTACCTGTTGTTCTCCTTTTCCTAACATTAACCTTACAGTTGTAGGTAGAGCAGAAGTTATTTTTCCTTTAGGAAGGTCTTGCACTATACCATATAAAGGCCAGAAGATTCTATCTCGCCAAATAGCTCTTCCCGGAATATTTTTATAAATGGCGTAAATATATTTTTTTATTTTCATCTTTGAAGTAAGGTAGATCCTTAATCATGCAAAAATTTTCTGATAAAACCTAAACCATAGGCAAAGTGCATGATAACAGTGGTTAAGGGAACAATAAAAAGTGAATTCATTTTTTTTATTCTCAGAGTTCCAAGAGCAGATTGGATGATCAGGACTACAAGGTAAATACCTAGAGCCAAGGTAAATATAGTAAATGAGTAAGAAGAAATAATGGAAAACAGTCCGGTGATTAGCAGATATAAGACAAATAAGGAAGGAACAATGTGAATCAGCTGGAATGATCCAGGAGCTACTTTTAAAATATCAAAGCGTGCTTTTCCTGATTTGTAAGTCTGGGTCCAAAATGATTTTAGCGAGATTCTGCGATAATGTAAGATGTATGATTCCGGGACAAACTGAATTTCATAACCACCTTCTCGCATGCGCTGGCACCATTCCTTTTCTTCGCCTCTCCAGCGAATCCTTTCGTCGTGCATGCCAACTTTTCCTACTACTTCTCTTTTAACTGCGAAATTGCATCCAGTAACGGAATATTTTGCTAATCTGACTTTTGCTCCGCGCAATCCGGCAGTTCCAATAAAAGAAGTTAGGGTATAATCTATGCATTTGTGGACCAATGGTTGATTAGGAGGAGCGATGTCTCTTCCCCCGGTTGCGCCGATCTTAGGATTGTTGACTAGTGGTTCGATTAATTTCAAAGGCCATTCAGGTACAAAAGTAGCATCAGCATCAGTAAAAACAAAAATATCTCCTTTGGCAACTTTCATCCCTTCGTTTCGTGCACCAGGAACTCCTTTATTTACGGAATAAGTTACAACTTTTATTTTGTTGTTCTTCTGTTGGTATTCTTGTAGAATTGCAAGGGTATTATCTTTAGAAGCATCATTGACCATGATCACTTCATAGTTTGGATATTGCAGCACCAGCAGAGAGTCTAAACATTGTTGTAAGGTTTTCTCTTCATTATAGACGGAGATGATGATAGATATGAAAGGTAAGGTATTCTCTTTTACACTTTCTTTGCTTGTTTTATTGGCTGCTTTTTTCATGGGTTTTTGTAGTAATGATTGCTTTTTAATGATTGTGGTATTTGATTATTGAATTTTCTTAGCACTAACAATCCTCCTCATTTCTTCAAATTTTTCTGTAGTTATACCGCAGTCTCCCGTCGTTACCGGCCGAATACTTCCATGGAAGTCAGATCCTCCGGTTATGAACAGTTTATACTGCTTAGCTAATTTTCTAGCTAGTTCTCGCTTATGTTCTGATACTTCTTTAGTTACTCCTTTAGTATTAGTATGATAAGGATATTCTGCTTCAATGGCCTCTCCGCCGGATTCAGCGAAATATTTAACTAATTCTTTGACATCTTCATCTTTATACAAGCAAGGATGCGCAAGACTGGCAAAACCGCCGGCAGCTTTGACCACTTCAATTGCTTCTTTGACGCTAATTTTGTCCAATCTTGGAATATAAGCTGGTTTGTTGGTTCCCACCAGAGCGTCAAAAACATCTTGCACTTTAGTGAATTTCTGTGGATATTTCTCCATCAGAATTTGGGCAATATGCGGCCGGCCAAAAGAATCGCCTACTTTTTTTTCCACTTCTTCATAGGTAATATCGTATCCTAGCTCGCGAATTTTGTTGATGACTAGTCTGCTTCGTTCAGATCTTTTTTCCTGCAGCTCTTTAGTTCTGGCAATAAGCTCTTTGCTATAGGGGTTGATCAGCAAACCTAGAATATGAACTTCATCAAAACCACGTGAGCTTTCATCGCAGCTGAATTCAATTCCGGGAATAACAGTAATGCCTTTCTTTTTTCCATATTCTGCCAGAAATGGAAATCCTCCCACGGAATCATGATCTGTAACAGCCATAATTTTAACTCCGCGAGCGGCAGCCAGATCGATAAGCTCTTGGGGGGCAAGAGTCCCGTCGGAAATAGTAGTATGATTGTGCAGATCGACAACATCCTTGTTGACTAAAGGAATGCTTATTTTTTTCAGATATTCCTGATGTTCTTCTTTATTCATTTCAATAACCTGATTAATTTTTGTGTAATTTTTTTGAATCTTTCTTCTGGGATAGCTTTCTTTCTTACCGGCTGCATGCGTACGAATTCACCTTTTGCATCAGTCTCGATTTCTTTTTTACCGAAAGTGCTGTCCACTACTGCTGGTTGTCCTAATTCGTTGCGGAATTGAAACATTTTGAGATGAAGGTGTTCTTTTTTATCTTTCCAGGTAGTACATTTACCGTAAGTAGCCATAGCGATGCCGTCATCTCTTTTTTCTACAACAGCTTTCATTTTTGGGTTTTCAGCCATTAGATTGGCCATGGCTTTGCTGACCTGAGCGAAAATGAGGCCGTAATTTTTTGCTAGAGCTTCATCTTCAGCTAGTTGGCTGAAATGAGTAAGATGATTGAAAGGCATGATCTGGACGGTAAAATCTTCTTCAGCATTTCCGCCGGTCTTAGGTGAGATCGTTGCATACCAGCCGTTCTTCTGGTCTCCTATTTTAGAAACGATAACTGCACCATAATTTCCTTTTTCTCCAACTTTCAGGGAAATTTCACGGCAAAAAGGACAGCTAGGTTGCAAGGAAACGTCTTCACGTAACAATTTTTTGATTTCATCGATGTTATTTTTATCTTCCACTACCTTAATATATTCTTTTTCCCGTTGGTCGGAGATGTAGGCATCAAAGTAACCGACAACTAGCCGATGGTAAGGTTCTCCTTGCGCAGGGATTACTTCTTCCAGTACGCCGGAGGCTTCTATTCTTTCTCCTGGATAAGCCAGCATACAATAATCGCGATTGTAAAAAACTACTTTCTTGATGTTATTATTATTATTGTCCGCGGGCAGACTTTCGCTGACTTGAGCATCTTCTATCTCATAACATCCTGGCCTAACCACACTGCTGATGTTGCTAGTAACTTTTCCAGTGATAGTGGCTGTTCCTAATTGTTTATATTGTTCTGATCCCCATTTGAACCAGGTCTCTTCTTCTTTTTCCGCAGCAAAGATGACAAATAATTTATTGTTGAAGTATCCTTCTGATTTTTTTCTTTTCATCACTTCAATTGCTTTTTCTTTTCCGAATCTGGTAAATCGATTTCTATTTTCTAAGAAGGTTGACCATTCTGCTTCTGTTTTCCAACGGAGAGAAGGATGTTCAGCGCTTTCTAAATACTGCATCAATTTCCAATAATTTTCTTTTCCATAGACCACGATGTTAAGATCAGAATATTCTGAAAGATAATGGCCCATCAAGGTTGAGTAGGTTATCCCGAGATCTTTTAACATTAAACCACTTTGTAAAAGAAAGGTGACGAATTCATGGACGTTTTTTAAGTGTCCATCTAAGGAAGATACAGGCATGCTCATCAATTCTTTGAGGCCGCGGCGAGGATAATACACTCTTTCGATGGAATCGACAGGAATGGCAAAAAATAATCTTTCCGAACTGTGAAGAGGACTTTGATAGACATACTGTGGATAAGCCTCTTTGAACAAGTGCAGATATTGCTTCAGCGCTTCTTTATCGGCCCAGAGATTAAGCCGATTCATTTTTTTGCTAGAGATAAAGCGATATTGCAGCGCGGCTGACTCTATTTTGTCAGTAGGAATATATTTTGGTTTTACGAGAATTGATCCGACAGGGTGTTCGTTTCCGTACACTTGGCAGTGGAGTCCGTCTTTGGTAGTGATGATGGATGACTCGTAGAAATGCATCTTATACCTCTATTTTACCTCTACTTTGATGTATTCTTTTTCTCTTCGATCAGTCACATAGGCATCGAAATATCCGATCACCAGGCGATAATACTTTTCTCCGTTTTTAGGCGTGACTAATTCCAGCAGTCCGCAAGCTTTCAGAGTCTCTCCAGTAAGCGCTTGCTGAATGAAAGGAATAGAATAGGTTACCACTCGTTTAATGGGAATATCTTTTTGGAGATGCAGTTGCTTATCATTTTCTAATTCTATAATTTCTGCATTTGCAATTTCATAATACCCGGGACGGACATGACTTTTACTATGATCCACTACTTTTCCTCGTACGGTAGCTAAACCCAGGGGTTGGTAAGACTCCTGGCCCCATTTGCTCCAGGTTTCATGTTCAGCTTCAGAGATGAAAATAGTGAAAACGGTTTCTCCAAAAGTTCCCTCATAGCGCTTTCTATCCATATGGTAAACATATTCGTTTTCGGTAAAGTGTGAAGATTCTGAAGTCTTGTGTTCCTGATAATAATCGCGCCATTCTTTTTCACTTTTCCAGCGCAGCAGAGGGTGAGTTGCTGTTTTCAGATAATTTAGAATTTTCCAGCCATTCTCATTTCCGTAGACTGTTATGTCGATGTCTGATTTTCCAAAAGTGTAATTGCCCAGCAAGGTGGAATGGGTGATCCCTATATTTTCGGTGCTGACTCCGCTTTTGGAAAGAAAATCAATTAACTCTCTAACTAAGACCAGATAAGGATCTAAATCTTTCTTGGGAACTTTAAGCAATTCTTTAAGCCCTTTTTTGGGATCGTGGATTTGCTTGATCTTATCGACGGGAACGACAAAGAACCAATTTTGATGCAATGGGGAGTCATAAATGTAAGAAGGGTACTTTTTCCTGAACTGGTCAAGATATTGGATAAGCGTGTCTTTCTTGGCAAAGAGGTTAAAGCGGATCAGCGACTGCTCGAAAAGAAATCTATATTTTAACCCTTCTCCGGTAAGCGCATCAGCAGGAATGTATTTTGGTTTTACAATAATGTATCCTGGGGGATGTTCACAAGCATAGGATTTACATTGAAATCCGTCGACGGTGTCGATTAAGGTTGATTCTGGAAAATAGGCCATTAGTTAGCACCTCGGCTAAATACATTTAATGGTTTTACTTTTAAATCTTGAGGAATCGGAACCTGAAGCGCTTGCATAATAGTTGGAGCCACTTCCTGAATGTTGATCACGCCCAGATCTCCTTTATTAGCGATATCTTTTCCGGCAATGATAAACAATCCTTGAGTGGAATGTCCAGCACTATCTGCTCCTACGGCGCTTTCCCAGGAATAAATACCTTCATTGCCGAAATCCGGATTGGAAGCCCAACTCAAATTATCAAAATAAACAGTGAGGTCGGGACAATCAGGATCATCAGCATGTTGGTATACTTCTTCTTTAGTAAAAATCTGGGTTTCCAACTTTCTTCCTTTATCGTCAGGGATAGCTTTCAATTCTTCGATAATTTTTTTCTTGAATGATTCGTAATCCTTACCTAACACTTTCTTATTGAGAAAAACTCGAGCGTTGTATGCTCCTCCGCCATACGCGCGGGATTTTTCCATATCGACGAAACTATTACTGAATTTCTGTTTCTGGGCGGGATCGACTCCTTCTTTTAATACTAAGTAGCCTTTCTGGATAAGCCAGGTATTGATATTTATCTTACCTTCCTGCTTGATCATGCCATGATCTGAAGCAATGATAATAATAGTGTCTTCATCGAGCAGCTCCAGCACTTCACCTAGTTTTTGATCAAGGTATTGGTAGTATTTTGGTATAGCTTCTTTAAAGGGTGAATCTTTGATGTGTCTTCTGTGGCCTTCATCAAAATGTCGCCAGAGCATGTGCTGCAGGCGGTCAGAACCTATCATAACGGACATAGCAAAGTCCCATTTTTCTCGTTTCAAAAGACGTTTCAGCATCTCTGTCTGCATTTCCGTCATGGCGTAACTTCTTTTTACGATAACACCTTCTTCTAAACTTTTATGTCCGGCTAAGCCCTGCACTACATCAAAAAAATATTCTACATCAGGAAATTGTTTTATTTCTTCTTTTAATGAAGCGGGATAAGTGCAATTTTCACTTTCGATTCCAGGAGTCAGAAAATCAGTGATCATGCAGCCGTTGATCGGTTTAGCGGGATATGAAAGAGGAACATACAGAGCCAAGCTGCGCTTGTTATGCTCAGCAAGGATGTCCCACATCAGTTTGCATTTTAAATTTTTGGAACTGACTAATTTTGATTGGCCGTCCTTGTCCTTGAAAGTGTAACTGAAAACTCCTATCTCGCTGGTGTCTCTGCCAGAGATCATAGAATTCCAGGCTACGATAGTGTTAGGTGGAATAGCACTATTCATTCTGGCATAGCATCCTTTCTGCATAAGCTTATCTAAATTAGGAAGATCTTTACGCCAGCGTTCGAATACTAAAGATGGTTCTCCACCATCAATGCCAAAAAGAAGTACTTTGGTTTTTTTCTTACCTTTTAGTAAGTTAGTTATTGCTCTAATCAAGATATCCCAAGCTCCTGAGCCGTTCTTTCACTTTCTCTTCATCTTCTTCATGATGTGCTGAGGTATCGCGATGATTTTCAATCTCTCTTTTTATGATACTGATAAGAAATTCTTCCACGTTCTTTTGATTTTTTGCGGCTTTATCTTTCAGTTGCTGATGAAGTTCTGCCGGTAAAGAAAGCTTAATTTGATTTATATTTTCCATATTCCACCTTCTTTAAACCTGCTTGAAACTGTTTTTAAAGTTTATGTATCGAGAATCGGTTAGTTTTTGTTGACGAATCTGTATTGCTGTTCCTAAAAGTTAATATAGTAGTTTTTTGCCAGTATGGTGATGGTTAAGAGGAGTTTGAGATGAAAACAGTATACGTTCCCATGGCTGCAGATTTATTGCATGATGGCCATATGAATATTCTGCAGGAAGCAAGCAAGTTAGGTGAAGTTATTGTCGGCCTTCTGACTGACCGGGCCATTGCCAATTATAAAAGACTTCCTTTGCTGACGTTTGAACAGCGTAAAAAGGTTATTGAGAACATACGCATGGTCAACAGAGTCTATGTGCAGGAAGACGATGATTACATTCCAGCCTTACAAGAATTGAAACCAGATTATTTTGTTCACGGCGATGACTGGAAAACTGGCGTGCAAGCAAAAAAAAGAGAAAGAGTAATTGAAGTGATGAGAGAATGGGGCGGCCAAGTGATTGAGCCAGCTTATACTGAAGGTATTTCTTCGACTCAGATGATAACTAAAGTAAAACAGCGAGGCGTTACTCCTGATGTACGCAGATACATGCTGCGCCGCCTGCTCAATGCTAAGCCCATGGTACGAGTGATGGAAGCTCACAATGGTCTGACCGGTCTTATCGTGGAAAAAGCGATGGTTAAAGATGAAAATCATGTGCCTCAAGTATTTGATGCAACCTGGCTGAGCAGTTTAACCCATGCTACTTCCAAAGGAAAACCGGATATTGAATATGTAGATATCACTTCGATAAGCAATACGGTCAGTGAAATTTTTGAAGTAACTTTCAAGCCCATGATTGTGGACGCCGACAGCGGCGGATTAATTGAGCATTTTCGCTTTACTATCAAAACTTTAGAGCGCCTAGGCGTTTCTGCCGTGGTAATCGAAGATAAAGTCGGATCAAAAAGAAATTCTTTATTTGGAACAGAAGTAGATCAAGTACAGGATTCCATAGAAAATTTTTCTCACAAGATCTCCGAGGGTAAGAAAGCACAGGCTTCCGATGATTTCATGATTATTGCCAGAATTGAAAGTCTAATTTTGGAAAAAGGTGTTGATGATGCGCTGGCCAGAGCCAAAGCATATATCGCCGCCGGAGCTGACGGAATTATGATTCATAGCAAGGAAAAAACTGCTGACGAAGTCTTACGGTTCTGTGAAGAATATAGGAAATTTGAAAATAAGATGCCTTTGATCGCTGTTCCTAGCACTTACTCAACCATTACTGAGGAAGAGCTTAGTAAGGCCGGGGTTAATATTGTTATCTATGCTAATCATTTATTGCGCAGCGCGTATCCTTCCATGGTCAAAGCAGCTGAATCAATCTTAAAGCATAAACGCTGCCATGAAGCTAGCAAGGAACTATGCATGCCCATTAAAGATATCATCACTCTCATACCAAATGGTGAGGAATTAAACTAAAATAAATTATCGGTTAGATTATTATGAGCTATCAACAACGAAGCGGGCAAAATCTTCAGGGAATTATTAACGATCTTAAACGCAGGCCTGAAGATGCAGCAGCGGAATTGAATGTTTCCTTAGATGAGTTTCATTCTTATTTACGAGGTGACAGAGAAATTCCTGCTTCTGTAATTAAACGTGCAGCTGATATCTGGCCAGTCAATGAACGTGATTTCTATTGTCTGCGTGATGATGCTCCCACTGGCATTAAAATCATGCGGGCAACTGAGTCAGCGCAGACTAGCAGAGTCATGGAAAGAGCGGGAAAACCCTATTATGAATACCGTGATACGGCAGCTAGCAGCATCAGTCAATTCCGTCCGGAATGGATCAAGGAATTATGTGTAGTCAATGATAATAATCCTGACAACTCAGAAGTACAATGGAACAATGGGCATTTCATGCATCAATTTACTTATTTTGTCGGGCCAGTTAATTTTTATTATCGTGGAGAAGATGGGCAGAAAAAAGTTGCAGTGATGAATACCGGAGATTCTATGTATATCACACCTTTTGTTCCGCATACGTTCGCTACTAGAAAAAATGATGCGGGAGAAAATGGACTTATTTTAGCCTTGACTTATGGAAATAAGTTGGCTGGCGAAACACAACAGGAATTGTCAGCGTTAGGAACAGATTTGGCTTCAGAATATCCCTTGGATTTTTCTACTTCACAGAAAGCATCGGCCTATTTACTGCGCTTCCATCGAGAAGCAGCTAGCATGGATCTTCAGGAATTATCCCGAAGGACCAGACTTCCTGCCGGCCTTTTGCAGGACTTTGAGACCGTTTTGAGGCCCAATGAAAAGATGCTGCAGCTGATAGCTGAGGCTTTGAATGTTGATACAAGAGAATTACTTCCTCCAAATAAGATTGGCGGAAAAGTAATAGTCAATCCTTATCAATTAAGTCCGAGGTGGAATTATCCGTATACTAATCCTTCTTATAATCTGGTGGAATTAGCAGGAACTCATCATCTTCCTCATTCAAAGGCGTTGGAGATGAACTTGCTGAAAAACGAAGGGAGCGACCATGAAAGTTTAGATCTCAAGGTAGGATTGCATCAATATGTGTACAATGTCGGCAAGACTGCTGTAAATGTCAACTGGAATTTAGACGGCCAGATGTATCACGATTTTCTCCAACCGGATGATTCGCTCTACCTGAAGCCATTTGTGTCACATAATTTTCGCGGAAAGGAGGGAAAATTATTGATTCTCCGAATTGGAGGAAGAGCAGCAGGTGAAGCACAACGGGAGCTTTCTTTGATTGGTAAAGAAAATACTGCTCGCGCGGTCAGAGAACTGATACCTTGGTTTAACAAAGAAGGCAAAAATAAGATTTAGCGTTTATTTACATAATGTTTATAAAATAACTATTGGGCTATCTGTAATATGAATCAGCACATCCAATTTTTAATACCTTTTCTTTATGACGGAGAAAATATGGTGCAACGCTCGCCGGGCAGCGACGCTTCTGATTTAACTAGAAAAGTTCACCACATTTTTGATATCATGCGGGAAGATCCTGCTTCATTACGAGCCAGAGATGTAGCTGCCGTAGTCTATGATGTAAATTCACAGCTGGGTAAAAAAGATGAACGTATGGCTCATTTTCAGCGTGTGGGAAGCATAACTTCTCAATTAGTCGTTGCTCTTTCAGAAAAGAATCCTAATATGAAATGGCCATCTCCATTGGAAGCTAATGCAATGGGTTTAGTGCATGACCTTTCTAATGCCTTTGCGAAGTATGGTGTGGAATTTGATCAAGAAGAAAAAGAATTGTCCTTTTATCATCTTGCAGTTGAATTGGATGTTCCTATTCTAGCTGATGCGGCTCAGCATAATGCTTACTTAGAGATCGCCTCTATGATTGCTAAAAGAGAAGGATTTGAAAATATAAAAAATTATTCTGCTTGGTCTGATGCATATAATGATTCAGATAATCTTCATAATGTAGATGCAATGTTTAGAGAATATGGAAATCCACATGTTGAAGGAAATGATTTTGCGCACGGGAAGGATAAATTTGGATTGATGGTTTTGACGGTAGCCGATTGTATTGACGATGGTAAATCCTATAAAATGAATTTAAATGATGCAGTACATCTTAAAGCGAATTTTGATCTACGTATGGCTGATGTAGTAGCGCGAAGTTATGGTAATAAGATCAAAGCAGGAAAATCTCCGACTGCGTTCGGCGCAGCTCTAGTTGAGAAAGGCGGCTTGCAGAGGATGGAATTATATCTTAATATAGTCAATAACCTTCTTTCATCATCTTTATAAAGTCTATTTTTCTTTCATTTCCATGATTTCCCCACAATATTTTTTTGCTTTGTTAAAGGAACAGAACTTTACTTTTTATGCCGGTGTGCCGGATTCATTGCTCAAGGATTTCTGTGCCTATGTCACCGATCATAGCTCTGATAAGGATCATATCATTGCTGCTAATGAAGGGAATGCAGTTGCTTTAGCGGCAGGGTATCATTTAGCCAGCGGAAAAGCAGGAGTTGTGTATTTGCAAAACTCCGGATTAGGGAATTGTATTAATCCCTTGACTTCGCTTACCGATAAAGAAATTTATTCTTTACCTCTGCTATTGCTGATCGGCTGGCGGGCAGAACCGGGAAAAAAAGATGAACCTCAGCATCTTAAGATGGGCAGGATAACTGTACCTTTATTACAGACCTTAGAAATTCCATATAGTATTCTTCCTGAGAATGAAGAAGAAGTGAAGGATGTTATCCAAAGGGCAGTCCAGCACTTCTCTACCGCCCGAACGCCTTATGCTTTAGTAGTGAGGGAAGGTACCTTTGACGCTTACGATCTAAAGAAGAAGCAAGAAACACATTTTCCCTTAGTACGAGAGGAAGCAATCAAGATTGCAGCTTCACTTTTGAGAGAAAATGATATTGTTGTCTCCACTACAGGAAAAACGTCGCGGGAATTATTTGAATTTCGGGAAGCAAATGGGAAAAATAAAGAAGAAAGTCATAAGCAAGATTTTTTGACGGTAGGCTCGATGGGACATTCTTCTGCCATTGCGATAGGCATAGCTTTGCAAAAACCAAGACAAAAAGTATATTGCTTTGATGGTGACGGAGCCTTGATCATGCATATGGGTATTCTTTCTACCGTTGGTAAATTGCAGCCGGCTAATTTTAATCATATCATTTTCAATAATTTTGCTCATGATTCTGTGGGCGGACAACCCACTGCTGCCGATGCAATTAATATTCTTGAACTAGCTAAAGCTAATGGGTATAAGGCTGTTTTTAGGGCTGAGACGGCGGAAGAGATTAAAGATAGAATATCAAAAATGCAATCTCTTGATGGTCCTGCTTTATTAGAGATCCGCTGCAATAAAGGGGCACGTAAAGATTTAGGAAGACCGACCCAGTCGCCTCAAGAAAATAAAAAGCAATTCATGTCTTTTCTTGCAAAATAATGCGAAATACACTGTATTAGGAAATATACAAAAATGCAACAAGAATATTTTGGTTCAGGATGCCTGGCTCAGCTTAAAGCAGTTCTGGAAATGGAAAAACCAGCTTCAATTTTTCTGGTAGCGGGAAAGAATTCTTATCAAACTTCAGGTGCGCAGAAAATACTTGGACCTATTTTACATGAGTACAAAGTTACTTTCTTCTCTGACTTTGCAGTTAATCCGCAGCTTGAGGACGTACAAAGAGGCATGGCTTTATTCAAGGATTCTAATTGCGATCTAATAATTGCTATTGGCGGAGGAAGTGTCCTGGATATGGCCAAAGCAATTAATTTTCTTGCTGCTCAACCCGGAGAGCCAGAATCGTATATCACTCAAAAACTCAATCCGGTTATTGAGCCGGAATCTATAATTATGGTACCTACTACTGCCGGTACCGGCTCTGAGGCGACTCATTTTGCAGTGGTATACATCAATAAAAAAAAATACTCGCTGGCACATAAATGGATGCTTCCAAAGTATGTTTTTCTTGATCCAAGTGTGACTTTGACTTTGCCTAAGAATATCACTGCCGCTACTGGCGCAGATGCCTTATGTCAGGCCATAGAATCATATTGGTCAGTGCAATCCACGGAAGAATCAAAATTATTTGCTCGCGAAGCAATAAAGCTCATTTTAGAAAATCTGGTTGCGGCGGTGAATGATCCTTCTCCAACCAATCGGGAAGCGATGATGAAGGCAGCTAATCTAGCTGGCAAGGCCATTAACATCTCTAAGACTACTGCCTGTCATTCGGTCTCTTATCCCATAACTTCTTACTTCGGCGTGCCCCATGGCCATGCTTGCGCCTTAACCTTAAGCGAAATTTTTCTGTACAATAGCAGGATAACAAAAACAGATTGCCTGGATCAACGAGGAGCAGAATATGTTAGCAAAACTCTCTCTGAATTATATTCACTTTTTCAAGTACGCACCGTAGAAGAGATGCAGGAAAAAATTAATCTGCTCATAGATCAGATCGGCCTTAGCAGGAAGCTGACTAGCTTGAATATACATAGTCAGGAAGATCATAATCTCATTGTGGCCAATGGATTTAATCCGGAAAGAGTAAAGAACAATCCTCGGGAATTGACGGAAACAGCCTTGCGGGAAATATTGAAGCGGATAAGTTGAAAACGTATACATTAATTCCATAACCTTCTTAAAGCATTTACCCCTCAGTTTTGTGATGAATGGTGGAAAGAGAGAAAGAATGATCATTACTATTGATGGTTCTTCCTGGACCGGAAAATCTTCTTCTGCTCAAGCTTTGGCTAAATTGTTAGGATATCAGTATCTAAATACCGGAGCAATGTTTCGGGCGATCGGCTATTTTGTGAAACAGAAAGGATTAGTTGAGGAAAAAGATATTGTCAATGCGATCAAGAATGTAACTATGGAGTTTAAGCCCGTCCAAGGACAAAGCCGTTTATTTCTCGATGGCGAAGATGTATCTGAGAAGATAACAGCCAATGAAGTGGTTTCCCTGGCTTCAAAAGTAGCAGCCATCCCGGCAGTGCGGGAAAAGCTTTTGCAGCTGCAGAGAGCTATTGCCAGCCAAGGCGGTTTTATTGTTGAAGGTAGAGATACCGGCACAGCAGTTTTTCCGGATGCAGAATGGAAATTCTTTCTGGATGCCTCCATGGACACCAAAGTGAAAAGATATTTCAAAATGCTGCCTGCGGATGAAAAGGGAAAAAAAAGTCCTGAGGAAGTGCGCAAAATTATTGAAGACATCGACACCCGTGATCGAAGTAGAACTGTAGGCCCTTTAGTCCGGCCCAAGGATTCTATTTTATACGATAATTCTGAAAGTCCAAGCGGGGAACAGGATGCGATAGTGATGTGGTATTATATCACTAAAAAACAAGAAATGATTAACAATATTAGTAATATTAATAACGTAAACAAAATATAAAGAAAAAAATAAGAGAGAAATTATGGTTACTATCAACGAACTCAGGGAGAAATGTAAGAAAGAATATTGGGGTTTTTCCAATCGCTTAGTTCATGAAATCGGTTTTTATTTTACTAAACCATTCATTAATACGCCGATCACTTCCAATCAAGTTACGCTGTTCTGGCTGTTTTTAGGATTGGTAGGCGCAGCATTGTTATCGACGGGCGTATACAAGTGGATGCTGCTGGGAATAGTTATTTATCATTTAGGACATTTTTTTGACTGTGTGGATGGAAATTTAGCTCGCTATCGCAATAAGCCTTCTTTGAAAGGTCAGTACTTAGAGCAAATCGCTCATCATATCACTATCATTTCTGTATTGTGCGGTTTAACTGTTGGTACTTTCAAGATGACAGGTAATCTCTGGTCTTTGTATTTGGGTGGAACAGCAGTCGGTGCTTTCGTGTTTGCGAAGTTGTTCAATATCAATTTAATTTCTTACAAGGCTGAACTACGCGAACGAGTCGCTGAAATCATGACTCAGTTGAATCCGCGAAAGAGGGGTAAGTTTACTATTTTTGTATTTGGATTTGTACGTATTGAACATCCGCTGAATCTAATGTTCTTCTGCATCTTATTGAATCAGCCTTTAGTTGGCTTAGGTTGTTATGCTTTCATGCATGTGATAGAAATGATCAAGAAACTTACCC